>MWWB01000392.1_pt1 | contig 10848 bp, 14 predicted proteins | sample 1047291 | NCBI WGS metagenome assembly MWWB01 (sample SAMN06349976, study PRJNA376086) | soil metagenome | isolation source: MS4-1 sample Antarctic (ecotone) soil | place: Antarctica | reverse complement strand
GTATAAGCCACTAAGCCGCGCGCTCCGCAACCTGTTGCGTGGCGTCGCGTTCCGCCTTCAAATCTTCCCAGGCGATGCGATGGCCTTCGTCTGGCCTCTGGTCGAGCATCCGCCCGTCGACTTCATCCAACGCCAAATCTAATTCTTCATCATCGAAGATGCCCTGAGCCAGGACGCGGCCCGCGATGGTTTCTGCGCTTTCGTCGCGTTCGGCGGCCAGCTCGTGCAAGCGCGCGGCAATCTTGGGGGTGAGTTCGATTGTCATGCTGTTACCTCGATTTCAACTCCGGCTTTCTTGGCCATCTTCTCGAATCGTTCGCGCACGGCTGCAACTTTGGGCAGCGTGCCATCTGATTCGAAGCGACGGGCAGACGCATAAGAACAGCCTAATTCGCGCGCCATCTGCTCTTGAGTAAGTCCCAGTGCCTTACGCACATCTTTTATCGGGCTTGGCTTGTTTTTGTGTTCCATGACATCTATTCTAAAACATTGTAACCGCTCATACAAGTATTTAATAAAATGCTTAAAATACCCTTGAAACCGCTTAAATAAGCAGTCATAATCTATTCATCTGCTGCTTATTTAAGCAGAATAAAGGGAGTTGATTTAGATGAAGTGTTTCAGTTGTGGCGAACGATTCGGAGCCGGTGAGTATGTCGAGGTCGGCGGCGTGTGCTACTGCTGGGCGTGCAGCATCGGCGCAATCGAGGTTCCCTCAGTTGAAGTGCCGGCCACAGTGGAAGCGAAGCCGGTGCAGCCAATCGAGCCGCAATCCGTGCGCGCTTGCCGTGTGCGAGCGATGCGTGAGTTCTTCCGTGCCGCGAAGAAAGATGGCTTGAACACCGAAGATGCCGATGGGATGCGCGCCGCGCTTGCCGATTACCTGGGCCGCATGGTGAACAGCCGCCGCGATCTTTCGGCTGGGGAATGGTGCGAAGCCACAGAAGGCATCAATTGCCTTTTGTTGGCGTGGTGAGAAGAGAGAACGGCTCTTGCGAGCGACAATCTCGCAAGAGCCTATTTCTTATTTTAGCGAAAAGGAAAAACCACAATGACACGCGAACAAATTCGCTACGAGCTGGGTGAAGATGAATTTCTGAAATGGGAAGCGCGCGACGATGCCGCCCATGAGGCCGATGAAATGACAGAAGACGAGCGCGACGAATGGGAGCGCGAACTGAGAGCGGAGTTGGAGCGCGAAATACCCGCCGCCCATGAGTAGAAACGCAAATGTCACCTCCAACGTTGGAGGTGACATTTCCAAAACCACTGACCCGACCGACCCGAAATTCTAAGTGAGATCGATTATCATGCAAACAAAACAAGTCTCAGCACCAGTCACAAAAACAGTTCCCAGCGAAGCCCAAGCTCTGGCGCAGACTGACCACTTCTGGCGTGTCTTCCGCAAAGAGTGCGTGGTCATCTGGCAGGAAGCCCAGTGGCAGCGCGATCAGGCGCAACAGAAGCTCTCGCTCGATTATAAAAAGAGCGCGACTCGCGCCGCCGTGATTGCGGGCCGGAGCCTGCAGCACGTCAGCGATCTGGTCAGCGCCGATCCCGACGATCTGACCGCTCTGGCCGATTTCTTCTGGCTGCATTTGGAAATGGCGCGCGCCGAGCAAGCGATGTGCGACGGGCAACGCTTCTACGATTACGCGATGGGCAACGAGCACGCGCTCGATTTCCTGGATGAAGCGACCTGGCGGGAGTTCGCGTGCCGTTGGGAGGATGTCTTCGCTCGACTGCCGCGCGAGCGCCGGGCCTGGGAGAAATCGGGGCTGGCGCTGGATGAACTGTTTTGGGATGCCGAAACCGAAGTCAGGCAAGCGGCCTAAATCGCGTGCTTAAACCGCCTGGCGAATCGCCACAGCCCCGGTCAAGCTCATTCCGTGACCGGGGCTGTTCTGTCATTTTGGGAATTCTCACCTCCAACGTTGGAGGTGACATTTGCAAATCACTCGTATTCAGTCGGGTCAAGAACGCCCGATTCTTTAAAGGCTTCGCGGCGAGCAGATAGTTCATGCCAGTCAAACCACGCCGCCCACTGATACAATGAAGCGCGTGTAATTGTCAACTGATTGGATACTTTTGTATAGTTCCTGTCGGCTTCATACTAGGCTTCAAAGGCTTCTCAATGCCTGGCGGTTTCTTTGCGATTGATCTCTTTGTTGGGCTTGCTCATAGGATGCTTCGCTTTATGAGGCCATTAAACCGCGTTTAAATCGCTTCTAACGCATTTGTTTGGCACGACTGCGTTATGTGATGGTTATGTGATTAATTGCGCGTAATCTCGAATTCTCACTACTAATATTAGTAGTGAGAATTGTTTGTTTAGCCAGTCATACCTTCGGAAACGGAGGTATGACTGGCTATCAGTGCGGCAATGTAATCACACCTGCTTGCGCTCCCCCACCGATCTCATCAGCCGATCTATTTCCAGGTCGCTGAGATCGCCGGATGGCAAGCTCTCGTTCAAGCTTTTCGAGTTCTTCGATGCTGGTCGCATTGGCAATCTTCACATATATATCAGGCAAATTTATCGCCTGACGTTCCATTTCCACTCCAACTCGCATGGCCGCAACCGCACCGGCTTCGGTCTTAATACCATTTTCAAGCAGAAATTCTGTGCTTTTTATGCGCATTAAGCCGCCCGCTTTACGATGATCGTCCATGATTTTCGCGCGCTGCTCAATGGTTCTTCGTTCGTTCTCCCGCGCAATTTCTTCGTCACGGCGATCTGCTCGCTCATGCCAATCAAACCATTCTGCCCATAAATACAACATGCGCTCGGTTTGACTGAAATTTTTTGAAATTTTGCGAAATGACCGCCCGGCCTCATACCAGGCTTCAAAAGCCTCTCGATGCTTGCCGGTCTCGCGGTGTTTGGTGGGCTTAGCTTTACTCATAACGATCCTCGCTTTTGATTCTACTGGAGGAACGAGCGGTTTTTGGCCACTTGGCGGCAAAACGGCAAATTAGCCCTTTGGCCATAAAAGTGAGATTGCGAAATGTTGACACTGGCACAACCAGAATTTACATAAATCCGATTATCATGACTAAAGAGCCGCTACAGGATGGAGTGCAGCTTTAATGGGTCAGGCGCCGTATTATAAGGAAATCTGCGGCATAATAAGAGTTAAGCCGGTGCGCGCAGCTTTTCGGGAATTGCAGCGTCAGAAATCGTATCGCCAATATCTTGCGTGGTCGCGCCCGTCGCTAAAATCGCGCGCAAAAGCAACTCAATGGAAACCGAGCGATCACCATTTTCTGCTTTGGCAATGCGTGGTTGGCTGGAGTGAATTTTACCGGCCAGTTCCGCTTGCGTCATTTGTTCTTGTCGGCGTTGGCGTAATTTACGACTGAGCGCCAGCTTGATTTCTACCAATGCCGATTCTTCCGGTGTCAGCTCCAGAAATTCAGCTACTGTCCCCACTTTCCAGCCTTTGGCTTCCAATCGCTCACGTTTTGCTTTGTCCATTGGTTTCTCCTAAACATCGCTGTCATATTTGCTCAAACGCCGTTGGCAGTTCTCAATCACGCTTTTGGGCGTTTCTCTTGTCGTTTTGCTAAACACTTCAGCCACCACAATCGCGTCATCGTCAATGCGATACATGATGCGCCAGTTTTTGTTTTCGTCACGCACTCGCAGTTCGTGACAGCGCGTTCCAATACTCGGCATTGGGCGCGATTGAGGCAAACCTATGTTCTCACCCTGCTGCAAACGTCTCAGCAGTAATCCCATTTCCAAACGGGCGGCTTGGGTAAATGGCGGCGTTTTCACCTCGCCATGCAACCAAACAACAGGTTTGTTTTCTTCACTCATGTAAATTATTATATCACATCCGGCATATGCAAATCAAACGCATCAACACTGGCCTAACAAGGCGCTGCACCCGACTGCCTACAGTCCGCTCGTTCCTCACTTCCGGCGGCTCGCCTTCTTGCTTTTTAGGCCGCTGCAAAAGTCGAAATAATGACGATTATCGTAGCTGAAACTTTACGCGCCTAAAGTTGCCGAAAAACGCCATTCTGTCAAACGCGCCACAACAGCCACCACGCCGAAAAGTGTGCCGATTGGGTTTTGTTGCAACTTTTGCCGCAAAAGCTACAGCCAAACACGCCAATTCAAAGTACTTTGGACGTGCACGAATAACGCCATTTTGAGAGCCTCAAAGTACTTTGCGCACGAATTGACGGGCAACTCCCCAAACCCCACGTAATACTGAAGTAACACTGACAGGAGATGAAGAAATGGTCCGACGTGCTATTACAGGACTGATCGCGGCGTTGCTCGCCTGCACGCTGGTGCCAACAGCCCCAGCAGGAGCCTTGCCGGCCTGCGGCGACGGCATGGGATCCACGTTCCTGCAACCGTCGTATTCGGTGTTCGCTTGGGACGCCGCTCGGTATGACACCGAATTGCAGCACATGAAGGACGTCGGGATCACCACAATAATCGCCCAGTGGACAGTTGACATGGACGCCAACCTCTCCCACTATCCGGGCCCGACCACGTGGTACCCAAGAGGGCCAGATATGACCACTCCGCTCATTAACACCGCTGCGTCGAAGCACATGTCGGTCTGGTTGGGCCTCGGCAACGTCTACAACTGGCAGGCGCACGCCACCGATTACGATTGGCTCTACAACCAGATGTACGTCAATATGGTTACCGCCGATCACCTGTACGCCCTCTACCCGGGGCGGATCAAAGGATGGTACATCAGCAACGAGGTTGACGATAAGCTTCTCGCCAACCCGGCTGCGGTGGCCGCGATGACCTGGTTCTTCACTGGCCTGACCAACTACTTGCACACCCACAACGGGAACCTGCCGGTCATGGCCTCGCCTACCTACGCAGGGCTGCGGCTGTCACCTGCCCAGTTCGCCAGAGGTGTGAAGCAAGTCCACGGGGCACTCGATGTGGTAAACGTCCAGGACGGCGGCGGCTCCGGGTACATCGGTGCGTCGAACATCACTGACTGGTTCCGAGCGCTCTCTGCTGCTTTCAAGGGTTCCAAGACGGCGGTATGGCAGAATGCCGACATGTTCATGACGCCACAGGGGCCGATGTCGCCCGCACAGTTACAGGCCAACCTCAACGCCACCTGCGGCTACGTGACCGCCCGTTCCGGGTTCTCGTTCACCACCCAAATGAGCCCAGAATCGCTCGGCACGCGCTTCTACTTCGACTCCTACCGAGCCTGGGTGCGGCCACTATCGAAACGCACGCCCGCGAAGTACTTTCCCGCGATCCGGTAAAGTCATGGAAGGCGCCGGTTGATGACATCGCAGCAAAACTCGCGCGGCTCGCCAATACCATTTAAGCGCGTCAAAGTACTTTGCATACGAATTGACGCGCATACCCCGAAAGTTACCAGAAGGCGGTAGTCACAAAGCATGATTTCTAATTCTCACCTCCAACGTTGGAGGTGACATTTGCGTTTTGATCTCATTTCATGCTCACTTTTTGCGCTTGCGGCCCCGGCCTTTGGGGCGCTTGTCGAGATAAGCCATGAAGCGTCGGGCCTGCTGCGAGGACAGAGGAAAGCCGCGCGGAAACGGCTCTTGCAGATCGCGCGCGTTGAGCCGATTCAAGTGATAACGGATCGCTCGCTCACGCAGTCCGACAAGTTCTTCGATGTCGCGCGAGAACCACTCCGGCTTTGAATGAAAGTTGATGGTTTGCCAATGGAGTGTAGGCATCATTGAGACTCCGGTTTTTTCCGGTTTCTTACAGCTATCTGTAAGAAACCAGTCAGAGAAGTGTTGAGAGAAGGTCGAGGTTCGATCTAAAGGCCGTTTACTGCGCATTTAAATCGCTCCTGCGGCGCTGATCGGGCGAAAGCGATGTTCTGCCCAGTAAAGCCCGATCAGCGCCGTAAAACGCCGCATTTGGGAGCGCGTTTGAGAACGCGCTGGCTTTAGTCCTTGATGTCTTTGAACCAAGATCGGGCACTGCTGCGCCCGCTCGGATCGCCAATGGCCTGTTCCACTGCGCGCTCGGCTTCGTCGCGCATATTGCGATCGTTTAAGACCACTCCGGTTAAGAGCGCGAACAGAGCATCTGGCTGCTGGACAACCGGGCCGCCCGGAGTGCCAAAGCCGGTTTTGACATCGTTTTGCACGGCGCTAACGGCAGCATGGCTGGCTTCGTTGCGGACTTCGCCGAGCAGATTGCCAATCGAGTCGTGGCCGACTTTGTTCGTGGCCTCGGTCACGATCCTGTTCCACTGCGCGCGAACCTTCTGATGGCGGGCCGTCGCCACGATCACGCCGACCACAGCCCAGCGCAGGGCGCGGGCGTCGACGTTTAAAATTTGCATCGCCTGCTGGATTTCGTTTTGGGTGCCAAGCGCCTCGTGGGCAATGGGCGCCAGGCGCGGAATGAACGATTGGCGCATGGCCGTGCGATCTTGTTCAAAGGTCGCGGCATCGGCTTCAAGTTCTTTGGCGCGCGCTTCGGTAACTTCGAGCTGCTGTTTGAGCTGCGCGGCTTTGGCTTCTTGCTCTTTGAACGCCTCGTATTTCGAGGCCGCGAAACGAGTGCGACTGGTTTCGTTTTCAGCGTGGCTGAGTTGCTGACGCAGTTGCTCGGCCTGTTGTTGAACCGCTTGCTGTTGCGCGGTCAGAGGGTTGGCTACTGAATCGAGTTCAGAAAGCTGATGAGCGACCGGAACGGCATGCACAGATGGACTAACTATGCCGCAATTGTCGGCAACCACGAATTCATTGGGATGGGCAGGAACACGTAACATTTTCTTCTTCTCCAAAAACGGAAATAGCAAGTGCGTCGGAACAAGTACGGCGATGAGCAAGTGCGTCGAAGAAAATGCGTCGGTTCGGCGAGTGTGGCAGTGCCAGTTATCGGAATGTTTAACGGCTTCAAACCTTTGACTTCTAAAGAAGTGTGTTCATAGTCGCACCTTCTCTCTCGCCGGTGTTGGCTTATAAGCTTCGCTGTCGGCCTGTTTGTTTTTCACTTCCGGTTCCGGCATTTCTGGAAGTGTGTCTGTGCAAATCGGCCCTTCTGAGGGAGGTACTCCAAGTACTCCAACCCCTAAAGGGTTGTTGGAGTACTTGGAGTACTCCTCACTCTTAGAGTTGGGCGAACTCTTACTACTCCAATTTGGAGTACTTGGAGTACTTGGAGTAAGGCTTGGACGCTGAAACAAAACACTGTTTTTATGCGAGCCGCATTGTTCGATGAGGCCGTCTTTTTCGAGTTTTTTACGGTAAGCCCAGAAAGTCGCTGTGCTGCAAACTGCCGGCTTGGTGTTCTCAACAGCTTCTTTCCAAAAGCCAACTTTGACGCCGCCGTACTCGATTGATTCGATGGCCACCCTGTCGAAAATTTCCATCAACGCATCGCGCGTTTTATCGGCGCGCTTGGAGCTTGGATGTTTCGCGATTTTGGCGGCAACTTCATCGCCGCAAACATCGAAAACAAGCGAAGTAATCGGGTCGCCGTACTCATCTTCATGAGGCAGCGTGACCTCGTGGCCGCGCAACGCGAACGCCTCGAATGGTCGCCCTCGCTGTTTCTCGCAGCGCACGAAAATTATATTTTCCTCGTCGCCTTCGGGCCGATCGAGCGAAATATGGGCGTCCACATTGGCTTTAATTGAACCGGCGCCGCGAAAGGTTCCGGTGCTTTTGGCGTTGTGATGGAGTACTTGGACGTGCGCGCCGATCTTGTCGCACACTGCCATCATGCCGCGAATGAAGTCCGCCATCTGCTCATTGGCGTTTTCATTGGCACCTATGGCGCATTGTGAAAGCGTATCCAGCACGACAAACGCCGGCGCGATTCCTTCAATATGCTGCGAGAATTTTTGCACGGTCACAGCGTCGGCCAGGTTGATCGGCACTTTGAGAATGTGGAAGTTTTCGGGCAATTCGCATTCGTGGTGCTGCGCCCAGGCCGTCGCGCGATCGAGCAGCGTATAAAAGCCCTCAGCCGCGACGTAAACCACGGCGCCTTGTTTGACTTCACGCCCGAAGAATTCGCGCCCGGTGGCGATGCACAGCGCCATGTCGAGCGCGATGAAAGATTTGAAGTTGCCACTGTCGGCACTTAACACGGATGAGATTTTTTCGAGAAGCAAGCCGCGAATGAGCCATAGCGAGCGCGGCAAATCGGCCATGCTTTTGAATGTAAAAGTTTCGTAAGCGGGCTGCGCCGCATCGACAGCCACGTTTACGATTTGAGCGGCGCGGTTCATCATTCCGTCAAATCGCCGTGCCGGATCGTAATGATCTGTGACTGTTTCGAGCGCGTGTTTAATGGTGCGTTCTCGATAGTCGATGCGTTCGGCCTTGCCGCGCTTTAGGCGCGATGCAAGCCATAGGCGCTCGATCTGCGCCGCATCGCGCGTCCAGAAGGCCAGATGACAGCAGAAGGCGCTTTCGGCTTCGCTGGGGCTGGGATAGGCGCCGGTGTCGCCATTCCACAGCGCCATAAACTTCGCGCTGTTTTTGGCGTTCATCGCTTTTTCGAGAATGGCGTTGTCGTCCAGGTCGAGCGATGGCGGCGCGCTGCTGGGCGTTGTTTTGGGCTTCTCAAAGTACTTTGAGAACATCCACGCGATTGCGACTTGACCGCCTTGCAGTTCGCGCGGCGTGCCCTCGATATGATGGCCGGTAACGGTCATGTACTTTGCGTTGGATGCGGCTTCGATTTCGGCTTTTTCATCTGCACGCTTCCACGGCGCTTTAACTTTGCGGCCATTGCAGGGCAGAACACCAAACACAAAAATGCGCACGCCGGCGCCGGATGGCGAGACTTCGGTATAGGATGCAAAGCGGTCAATGATGGTTTGGGCTTCCAGCTCGATTTCGCCGGTTTCAGGATTGCGGCATCCGTCCAAGTCGATGGCCACGATTTGAAGGTCAGAATGCAGGACAAAGCCCAGGCAATCAAAATTCCGACGTTCGTAAGCGCGTTTGGCGGCGTCAAAACTTATCCAAGTTCGGGGATCGGTGGAGCTGGCCGGGGTGTCGGCATCAGTTAGCGGCGGTTTGTCCCACTTCGACTTAGCGGGCTTCCACGTCAATCGCGACAAAACCCAGTTATTGTGTTGAGTGAGTTCGGCGGGAATGTTATCCGAAAGTACTTTGAGCACTTGCGGCTTTGGGGGGCGCTGAGTTTCGGCAGTCGTGCGATTAAAACTCGGTTGGCCGTTTGCGTGGCCATTTAATGGCGCTGTAGGCACCTGGGTGCCGGTGTCTGGTGCGCAAAGATATTGCGTGTGTACTGCATTTCTGTTTGACTTCATTGTAATGCCTGCTCCATACAGGCTTGAGCTGCGCCGCTCACCCTTGCCTTCCGGTTTGCCGACCGGGAGGCTTTTTGGGTACTAATGAGCGGTAACTCATGGTTCAAATTTCGTTACTGCGACTCTTGCTGCCGTGCGCGCATTACGGCGGATCGTGGCAATTGTGACCCCTAAAAGCGAAAAGCGCCCGGCAACCAAAAAATGGGTTGCGAGCGCTTGGTCTGACTTCTATGAGGTTAGAGTTGTCCGCAATGTCTGCGACGACCGACAACATTCCCTTGGCGCTTGGAACCCAGTTTGAATTGGTTATTGAATCCGTTGGATTCAATTTCAAGCCCGTCGAATGTGTCTGCGTCGAACAACAAGTCATATTATATCCAGAAACTAATTGTCTTGTAAGCAAAATAGCTTGGCTTTTTTGATTCTCAGTTCTCACCTCCAACGCTGGAGGTGAGAATTTGCTTTTGCGGCTCGATCAAAGTGCTTTTCACTGATTGAGTTTCTATTCATCTCCGCCTGATCGCACTGTTGCACCGGGCACTCCCAAAGTACTTTGGCGCCACTTGACGGGCTTTGTCAGAGCTTGGCGATGTAAGCATCCAAGTCACTTCTTTTGATGCGCCAAGCGCGCCCGATCTGCTGCGCCTTCAATTTCTTCGCATCAATGGCTTCTCGCAAGATACCACGCGATAGGCCGGTCAATTGTTGAGCCTCGGCCAGCGTGAGCAGCAGCTTAGCCTCGACAGGTGCCGACTGGCGCCCTTTGTCGGAGCTTTGTGCGGCTTCCATCAATGCTGCCACAAAGCCCGCTAAATCGGCGTTTCTGGCCAATTGTGGAGCCTCGACACGCCTTGCCAGTGTTGCTGTCGTGGCTTGTCGTGTCGGGCCTTCTGGCGGCTCTTGTCGGGCTTCGACGGGCTTGTCTTGCGGGGCTTCCAATTCGCGCTTGAAGGCTTCGACATCGGCCTCATTAAACACCAGTACTTTGCCGGTCTTGCCGCGCTCGTAGCGGCCACGCAACCGGCCAGCAGAAGCGTAACGTTCGACCGCGCGAGTGCTACAACCTAAGTACTTTGCCGCCTCATCTTTATTCATAATAGGGAAGTTCCGTCATGCCTCGACAAGATGCGACACTTAGACTTGAGCATCGCCAACTCAAGGCTGTCGGGCCTTGTCGAAAGTACTTTGGCTCATAGCTGCCTGTAGGCATCGCGCCGGTTCGCCACGCGCACCACAAGCACGGTCAAAACCTCGTCGTGAATCTCATACACCACGCGAAAGTCACCGGAGCGCACGCGGTAAGTACTTTGGTAGCCGTGCATTTTCACGACACTGGACGGGCGCGGATCATTGGCTAAGGCATCAATGACGGGGCGAATCTGCGCTTCGACTTGTGCCGGTAGTTTTCGCAGTTCGCGCGCAGCGGAAGTTTTGAATTGAATCGTATAAGCCACTAAGCCGCGCGCTCCGCAACCTGTTGCGTGGCGTCGCGTTCCGCCTTCAAATCTTCCCAGGCGATGCGATGGCCTTCGTCTGGCCTCTGGTCGAGCATCCGCCCGTCGACTTCATC
>MWWB01000390.1_pt1 | contig 10865 bp, 15 predicted proteins | sample 1047291 | NCBI WGS metagenome assembly MWWB01 (sample SAMN06349976, study PRJNA376086) | soil metagenome | isolation source: MS4-1 sample Antarctic (ecotone) soil | place: Antarctica | reverse complement strand
TTCAACGAACTTCCCGAAGCAGTGAGCGCACCTAACAAGAAAGTCGAACTTTTACTAACTGACCAAAATGGAGTTGTCTTCACTGCTTTAATTAATGCTAAAAGCTGGCGTAAGGCTGAAGCTGATGCCACAGCTTTTAGTGATTGGGGTGGGTCTATCAGTGGCAAGCTGGGGCAGCGTACAGAAAAGGGTTTTGAAGTGGTTGATGCTGGTATTAAGGTTTTTGAGAAGAAAGCGAAGGAATCAAGCGCTTTAGCGGGATTGTGAAGATTTGGGGTTTAAATCCGCAAAGCTTGCAAACCGCGCTCTATGTCGGTTGCTATTCCTGAAACGCAACTTCCCAATTGCCCCAAGCTCCCGCGAGGTATTTTTTATGAGAATGACTTTAGAACATCTAAAGCTGATATCCAGTATTTCCAACTTGCCACTCAATCAAGTCAAACCCCGTGATCGCGATCAGCGCGCTATGTTGCGCCACCACCAAAACTACTGGCAATGGATCGGGAAACGCATTGATTATTTTCAATATATCAAGGTTGGATACACGCCACCAGATCCGCTTGACAGTAATGTCCTCCGCCCATTTCAACGCAGCCAATTAGATGTTACAAGCCGTTATTACTTGGCAATTCTCAACCTCGTTATTGAAGCATTCCCAATTATTCAGGAAGCTGCTCTTAGCGAAGGGCGACTTGATACATTCGGGAATCCTAGAGAGCTATTTGCACAGATTTGTCGTGATAATGCCAACGGCAGCATAGCAGAAATCCAAACCAAAGAACTTAATCAAGGCGTTGGGCTAAAGGAACTGCGGAAGATTTTACGCAAAGAGGACGCATTTTATAGAGATGCGCTCCCAGAACCGGAGGTCAATTTGCGTTTAGCAGAACTTCGACAAGGCGATTGGAGTAGGTTTTGGATATTTGCTATTTGGAAGCACCGCCATAGTTCGAGGGAGCTTAGAAAAGTTTGGCGAGATTTTAAGGTTGCTCACAGGGCAATCTGTCAGTTCGCAGACAAAAATGATTACTCAGACGGGAAAGTAACAATGATTAAATTCAATGCGGGACGAGCTTTTTCCTCTCATTCAATGCAGCCTATCAATTCATTTGGAGAATAACTTTACATTTCTTAATGGGTGGGTCGATTTTTCCAAATTTGAGTTAAATCCGATACGCTGTTTTAAAGTGGCATTTCCCCGACCTGAAGGACGAGGCTTTGAACCCACTAATCCCGGTAATTATTCGATCTAGCCATTTTTTTAATTTCAAAAGTACACCCCTAGTTTTAATTAAGCAATGGTAGCCCAACGATTAAACGATTTCGAGGTCTTGACCGAGCATATCCAAACTCGCCTTGACATCGGCACTTACAACAAAGTTTTGGCAGAAGCCAAACGCCAAAGAATTAGCAAAACAGCTTTAGCTCGTGATGCGATTCGACAATACCTTAAAACTACAAAACCCACAGCAGCATAAGCTGTTGGGGCTTTGTAGTTTGATGTTTTAGTTAACTTTTAGAGTTAATGAGTGCTGCCTGAAGTTTGCCAACCGATCGCAGCGCTCCAGCCTCTACCAGATGAAACAAACTCAATACCCTAAATGCCAAAATATCCTGATTCAACAGGATAACGAGGCTGGGGATTGAGCTATTCACCACACCCCCAACTAAATAGGAGGATTTTTATGCGTCAAATTCATGGAGCCGTAAACTCCACAGATGACAATTTTATAATATCAAATGTCAATCTAGCAATTCCAGACTTAACGCTTGTAATCCAAGCACTAGAACAATTCCAAGGCTTTTCTAAAAATATTAAAGAATGCGCCATCGCTCTCTATGCTTCTGAACTAGCTTTGCAGCACGGCTGGCAGCAATCAACGGCTGAATTTCACGTATATGCGATAGCGCAAGCGCGCCCGGTTACGGGCTTCACGCATCTAGCAGGCTTGGGAGGTCAAGGCTAATGTACGCAACCACTCACAGCCTACAACCTCTAAAAATCGACCAGAACCAAGCTCGGCAACACTTGGAATACTTGGGTTATAAGAGAGATGACGTTTGCTTGCGATTTTTCTACCACTCCAACGATCCGCGAAAAAATAACGATAAAGGGCGCAAATGCGATCGCCTTGATTGGGAGCAAATAGAACGTCATCAGACCGATGGGCGCGGCGTATATGTTGTTGTTAATGGCGCTGACGGCGGTCATGAGGATAAGGATATAACTTCGGGCGTTGCTATCTTTTGCGAGTGGGACGATCGCCCAGTAGAGGAACAGTTATTGCACTGGGAAACCGTAGGATTTTTAGAGCCAACGTTTACTGTATTTAGTGGCGACAAATCAGCACAGCCTTACTGGGTGCTTGACAACCCCTTAGAAGACTTGGAGCAATGGCGAACGCTGCAACAGCTACTTATTAAAGTAATGAAAGCCGACCCAGCTAATAAAAATCCATCCCGTGTATTCCGTCTCGCTGGGGGTTGGCACGTCAAGCCAGGGCGCGAACCAAAAAGAACAGAGATAGTGCAAGAATCTGGGCAGAAATATTCTTACGAGCAATTAAAAGATAAGCTGACAGCGATAGCTAAACCCTCATCAGTAACACCTCTGTTGGGAAGCGGCGAACCGATACCAGAACACAGATTTCCTCCCACATTTGCGCCAAACGTGCGCTACGAAGATATTAGTTTACCCGTACCGCAAGCTGTACCCCTTGAAGTTTGTTTAAGTAAAGAATCCCGTAATTTACTCCAATCGGGTCAGGCGAATGGTTCGCGCAACTGCTCAGGGGCGGCTCTAGCGCGCGATTTAATTGGCACTGCAAGTTACTTACAAAGCATTGGTCAACCAGTAGACGGCGAAGAGTGGCAGTTATTTCTAGACTACTGCCGTCGTTGCCCGTCAGGGGACGGTTGGGGTGAAAGTGAATGGCAAAACATCTGGAAGTCCGCCCAAAGCGATAACCCGTCGCCTAGTTGTAAAGCGGAGGGCGTTGAAAACTGCGTAAAAGCGTGGCACTGGAATAATCATGTTAAACCCAACCAAACAGGACGCGATCGCGGTCAACCTCCTATCACAAATAGCGGCAATGTCGTAGCGCTACGGGCTAAAACTTTGACTTTAGAAGCCGCCGTTGACCAAGCTAGGCAGGTCTTAAAAGCCAAGCATAGCGAACTAACAGAAAATATTGAGCTAGAAAAGGTACGCCAAATAAGCACTATGTCCAGCTACGATTGGGAACGAAAAATTATTAAGCCTCTAAAACGGGAATTAGACGGCGATCGCTTCCGGCTTGACTTACTCAACCTGTTAGCAATTGACGATGAAGTCGAGCGCATTCGTCAGCAAGCAATACTTGCGCCTAAATATCAAATGTCAACTAGCACCCTCGAACGAGCGTTGCAGTTGATTGAACAGCGAATTACTACGCCAAAACCGCAGTGGTTTGACTTGGATACTTTCTTTGACCAAGAGAGCCAGGGGCAAATATGGATAATCCCAGATTTTCTCCCCGCGTGTGAAACAATTATCCTCGCAGGTTCACCCAAAAGTGGTAAGACTTTGCTTGCCATTGATTGTGCCTTTGCCGTAGCTACAGGGGAAAGTACCTTTTTAAAGGAAGCTGTGACCCAAGGTCGAGTATTAATTGTGTCTGTAGATGAGTCTGCCCACTCTACTAAGGCGAAATTAATCAAGCGCGGTTTCCGTCGGAGCGATGCTAGTAATGTTCAAGTAATGACTCAGTTTGATGTTCGTCAAATAAAAGCTTTAGAGGAGCGACTGGAAGTCTTTAGACCAACTTTGGTTGTTATCGACAGTTTAAAACGCATCACTCACAGTCAACAGATTAGTGAGAATTCGGCAGAGTTTGCCGATAATATCTACACCATTAAAGAATTACTAACTAAATATAAAGCATCTGGCATCCTAATTCACCACACCAGCAAGAATCAAGAAGCGATGGGTGTTGATAGAATTCGTGGTTCTAGCGCGATCGCTGGTGCTGCCTGGGGAACTTGGCAGTTAGACCACATTCCTAAGCCAGACCCCAATAACAAAAAGAAGCTAGTTATCGATCCTAAAGACCCGAAGCGTATCTTATCAGTCTTCTCCCGTGATGCTGAAGGGCAACAGTTACGAATTGAGTTTAACCCCGAAGATAATAGCTGGGTAAACCAAGGCGGTGTAGGTGACTCTGAGGAATGGTTAGAAGAACGCCGTACCCTCAAAATGCGAATCATTGATGCGTTGACTCGCAATACTCATAAACCTGGTTGTAGTGGGCGGGAAATTATTGAGCTAATGGGCATGACACCAACTGAGGGGCGTAGTGTCTACTCGGAATTAAACAGGATGGTATCTAAACGCTTAATTAGCTGTCATCCAGCGCCGGGAGATAAACGTTACAACGTTTACTCACTTACTAAAGAATCTCCACACACCCCCCCCTCCCCCCCAGGGTGTGACCTAAATGCTGACTATATAGCTGAACCTTATATACAACAAGGGTTTCCAATAGTCAGCAAAATAGTCAGCAATTACTCAGCAATTACTCAGCAACCAATGGATGAGTACCCCCCTGCTGACTATTTAGAAGTAGATACGGTAAGCATTTCAGAGATAGTCAGCAACTCTGAGTCAGAAAAGGGGGGGGGGAGTGCAAAGAATGCGATCGCCAAAAATGATTTTGTGGAAACCGCAGATGGATCACTGCCGACTGGAGGTGAATCAGGGGTTAATCCCAAATTATTGAACGGCTCGTTTAAGGTTAGTGATCGCGTGTTCTGGGATAACTGCCCTAGTCACTGCGCTTTCCTAAATCCTTTTAACATCCAGAAAATTGAGGGGGATTTTGCCCGGTTGGATTGCATCGCAGATTTAATACCGCTAACTGAATTGAGGCTTGTGGGGTCAAATGAATGAGTAAACCAAAAAATAAACTATCAACTATTGAGCAGCGCGATCTCGTCCGGTTAGAGCAGGTAGCCCGTGATCGCATCCAGGAAGCCCAAAGCGAATTAGCAAAAATCGAGCGGACTGGAATTTGGCGCAGTTCCTACAAGACGTTCGAGGATTATTGCTTTGAGAAGTTTGGTTTTAATCCTTTGGAGTTAGATATTGAAGAACTAATTAGGAAGCTAGGATAAGCATCGCTATGAACCAGAGTTACATCGCCGAGCTAGAACGCTAACAGTTAATTAGGCAATGTCTAGTCTTGCCATGATCGCCAATAAATCCAACCGAAGACGAGTTAACTAATCAAAGGTAAAAAATGAAGACAGTAGAATCGGAAACTAAAACAAGTCAGCTTGAAGCTGAAATCACGACACGCCAGGCAGACATCAAAAACCTGCGAGAAGCGATCACAACCTTTGAAGCTGGCAGAATCCGACCAATTGACCCCAAAGCGGACTCAGCTTTTACGCTGCTAGTCGAACTCGTTGGTTCAGCGCCACAGCGATTAGAAGATCGGCAGGTCTACGAGGCGAAGCTAGAAGCAGCGCGACTATCTCTAAAGCTGGCTACAGAAATTTGCGAACAAAAGTCAAAGGAACTTAAGGCTTTAAAACAAGAAAACCGAAGTCAGCAAGCGGACGTGCTACTTCAGGAATTGTTATCGAAAGCTGAAAAATTCAATGCGGGGATTGATGCGTCTTTTGATTTGCTTACAGAGATGAAAACGCTTAATGGACAAATAAGCCAACTGCGCGGCGATCGCGTCTCAGTTCTTGAAATAGTGGCAGACTTAACCGAAGCTCCGTATTGTCAAATTGGTGGCAACGGAGGAGTCAAACTGCGAAGAAGATTTGACGTTAAGCGCGGCTAGACAGATCACCATGCAGGAATTGAGCCACAATTAATACACCCCTCTTAGCACCTCTTAGAACCCTTGCCAGCCCACACCCGCAACAAAGATAAAATGGCGAACGATCGCGCTCTCATTGCCTCGTTATATCTTCAAGGCAAGTTTCAGTCTGAGATAGGGCAAGTATTGGGAGTGTCTAGGCAACAAATTAGTTACGACCTTAAGGCGATTCATGCAACATGGCGAAGTCTTCCTGATGCCGAACTTAATGAACTTAGAGCAAAAGAATTAGCAAGGATAGATGTTCTAGAGCGGGAATACTGGCAAGCTTGGGAACATTCTAAGCGACCAAAAGAGATAACGAATACAGAAAAAGAAGGCGATCGCATTAAAGTAGGTAAACGAAGTGAGCAGCGCAGTGGTAATCCAGCCTTTTTAAGTGGGGTAATGAATTGTATTACTCTACGATCAAAGATACTCGGATTAGAACCGCCAGTGAGGACTGAAGTGACAGGAGCAGATGGCGCACCGTTGTATGTGGTGGCGTTGCCTCCCCAGTCTGTTACTGTGGATTCGTGGCTAGAGTCAATCAACTAGCTTTTTGCCCACAAGTCTTAATATTCTCCCCGTCGATCAGACTAGCAGTTGTCCAATTGCTCAAACCATTGCTCTGTGACATCCTCTGAGGCGCAGCCAAAGCGCCCCTACCAACTCCATCAAACGGTAAGCTTGAGTTTATTCGCTTTAGCGAATAAGGGGTCGAGCCGAGATAACTGGAAAAAAGTGCCACTTACCTTAGCAGATATGAATTTAGGGGGTTTTGAGTAGCATTAGCAGACATAAAACCTTTTTTTGAGTCAATTTACATCTGCTAATCATAGTTAGCAAACATGAACCGAGCAAAACGGACCATAGCTGAAATCTAGAGCTAGTATGTCTTTTCAGCAAAGTGGCACTAATTTACTCGTATCTCGGCTCAATCCCTTGTTGGGTTTCAGCAGTATTTGTATTCCCAGGACGTGGCAGCTTAAGCGAGGCAAATCGCTGTAATAAAATGCTCAAACGCCTCTGCTCTAAATCTCAAAGAAGATATAGCAAGTTAAATTGTGCTGGATAACTATAAGAATGAGGTGTTTCTTGAGCAATTACAGCCAATAAAAACAGGGTTCTTTACCCCCACAGCAATCTGGGGCTTCTCTACCCAATCTTGCCTGTTTTGCTTCTTCAAATTTATTAATCATCTCAAATCTCTGCAATAAAGTGAGATTTGATGCCTCACACACTAAAATTTGCATCAATTCTTCGTAACTAATTTTGTCAGGGACAACAGACATATTTTTACTCCGTACACTTGACCTTTCTCCTATACTGGCTTCAGCAATTACATATTAGGTTTAGAAACAATAAAGAATTACATGAATAGTTTGTAAATACCTACGTATTAGAAATTGCTACTGAAGTGTAATCAAATAATTAAATTACCAAAATTATTAAGAGGCATTTTTAGCTTAATACCTAAAAGTTCGCTAACTCTTTATAGAATTCTTCATCATTTCTAAACCCAATATGTATTTACAAAAGTCAGTATAGAAAGAAGACCTTACCTAAAGTCAAAGAATCATGAAAAAGTCTACAGTTCTCAGAGTTCTACAGCGATCTATAGATGTTATTGATGGTCCAGGCTGGACAGATGTAGATGTGAATGGCGGCTACTACGACAACGATGGAAAGTATATACCGCCTCAATCTAACAATCAGTGACCAAGGTGCGGATAATTTGCTTAAACTAAATGTCTAAATAGGAGAACTAACAATGGAATCGGAACTAGATAGAATTTCATTTTCTCTTCATAAGAAGAACAAAATATTAGCGGAACACTTGTTAGAACAACAAGTAATATCTACCGAGCAATTAGAAGAATTATTAGGAACCAAGCGAATACCTTTAGGTAAGCTACTAATTGAAGAAGGACTAATTCTTAAATATGAACTAAAAATTGCTTTACTAGAACAGCAGTTAAGCGATAAAAAACTAGGTGAGATTCTACTAGAGCAGCAGGCAATTTCCCCAGAGCAGTTAAGTAATACTCTTCGCAAACAAACTTTTGCTCATAACATCCATTAAGAATTTAGCAATTGCACTTACCACCGGAAAGTGCAGCCCGCACCTGAAACGCAACAAAGAGGCTTACTAATTTAAAAGGTGATCGCATACGTCTGGAAAACAAAGTGATCGCCTACACCTTAAACAAGGATACAAAGATCATGATACATTTCTTCGACAGAGATCAAGACCAGCGCTTACAACAAGACAAAAAAATTGAAGAAATCTATTTAGAGGGTGTTGAGGATGGCACAGATGGCCGCCTGCCAGCAATGCCAGACTTGAATTACCTCCAAGGCTACTGCGAAGGAATGCGGCAGCTAAGGATGCAAATTCGACTGGCTCCTTTGCCAGAGCAAACAGAGTTTAAGGAATTTTCTTTATTGTGCACTCAATGCCAATGCGGTTCGTTTAAGCCCAAAAGTAGGTAAAGTGAGCGTTATCCCCTGAGCGTACTGAGCAGGAATGCAACTCAAAGACTTCTCACTGACCTCGCCTGTGGTCAAATCAGGTACCGTAGTCAAAGCCTTAGAAACTGTTGCCGAAGCTGCTACAATGCGCTCTACCAGTCCCAAACAAAAAAAGCATCGGACGCTGCCTACGAGCAGACAGAAAAAGCAAAGCAGCGTCAAGCCAAGTACGAAGCAACACAGAAAGCCAAGGAACGCAAACGCGAGTGGGCCAGAAAAAAATACGCTGCTAAAAAACAAAGCTTAATATTGAAACATGACCATAGAAATTAGTATCGAAGCAAAGCGTCTCCTATCAAAAGAAGAATTAGACCTTGTACGTGAATCATTAGACCAATTTGAGGCACAAGCAGCAATTCCCAAAGATCCCAACGGGATGCGGCAAGATAAAACCGATTTTCCTCTTGGGATTTACGACGATTCTGCTTCAGCATAATTCACGGGCTGAACAGGGTAAACTCGGACTGCTGGAGGTGTGAGTTCATGCCATCAGACGAGAAAAGAGATTTAAAAGAACGGGCGCGCGATCGCCCCATCAAATCGGTAAATACAACGCTGAAGAATCCGAGGGACGGGCGTGGAGATATTTGCTAGTTGTGGCGACGCTGCTATGACCCAAAGTTGCTTGGACTAGCTGCACGGGCGCACCTCTATCTAGAGCATGGGAGGCGTGGGAATGCCTCAGCCAGTGCGGTGATACATTGCCATCAATCCTGGCTCGTCTGCCAGCAGCCTCCACAATTCGCCGCACTTGATTGGCTTGAATCGCCCCGCCTTTTTTGCGGCTCACAAAGACTGGCGCATCGCTACTTTTCTCGCCCCGTAGAATCAGCATTTGTTTAAACAGTTCGGCTGGCAGCACGACAAACCGAGTCTTACCGCCTTTGCCAAACAACGCCACTTGACCGCACTCCGTTTCGCCCGTACTCTTGAGGTCGTGCCATCGAAGTACCGTAACTTCCGATACCCTAGCACCGCTCAGGTACATAAATTGAAGTAGTAATTTATTGCGCTGGTTTGGCTCTAGCGCGATCGCAGTTATCACTTCTAATTGCGTCAATATTCGTTCAGCCAGCGTGTTTTTAATTTTAGGTGCATCCACTGGCGCTCCGACATCAAAAGTTAGATAGCCGACGCGATGCCCAAAACTAAGCAGCGACTTAATAGCTGATAGCCGCCGATTCTGGGTAGAGCTTGAATAGCCCTGTTTGAGTAACGCTGTAGCAAAGGCTTGGACATCGTTGAGCGTTACCTGGGTCAATAGCTTCCCTTCAGTGAACGCACTAAACGCGGCAAAGTCACATTGATAAGCTCGTTGGCTCTGGGCGCTTTTGCCGTGTAGCCATAAGTCAAGTAATTGCCCAGTGGAATTAATTTCAGCCAAGGAAGAAGTAGGAGCAATAGCCCCAAGGTTAGTTAGCATAAATTTAGGTTTCGATTTGCCTGAATAAATCCCTCAGTTAGTCGCTGAGGGATTCTATGTATTATTTGGTTAAATGGTTGATAACGAATCTTATCACCCTTTTAGATTACTCGCTTTTTGGGTATGATTGGAGTCCCTGGGATGGTCGCGTTCTTCAGGAGCGAGTCATTAATCTAGAGCAGAAGCTGGGTCAATTAGCGGGCTAGTACGGCTGTACTTTACGGGACTTTTGATGTGAGGTATTCGCTCCCATCCCAACTCTGAAAGTTTCCCGTTTTCTTCCCACAGCCGAATCGCTTCGTGGCTGACATTAAATACTTTGCCCAGTTCTTTGCGGCTTAACGTTTCCGCTAATTCTAGCGATCGCGTTTCCTCGTCGAGTTTTGGTGCTGTAGCTGGCTGCTTGAGAGATTCCCCCTTCTCTCTCAGGCGCTTAACTCCCCCATCTCTGACTCCAGGGCAGCTACTCGTTCTGGTAAGACGGCAACGGTTTTCTCTACCTGCTCTAGCCTTGTTATCAAGCTTGTTATCACATTGTTATCATTTGATATATAGCTGTTATCTTCAATTATCAAGCTGCTATCAGGAGAGTCTAAAAACTTTGCAGCTAGTGACTCTAAGACTTCCTGAAGGGTGAGTCGCTCCGTTGCTGCCCATGCCTTTAATTGCTCCAGCTTTGACCTGTCCCAGCGAAATATTACCTGTACTCGTTCGCTCATTGCTATCACCTTTTATCAACTGATAGCTTATTATAGCAATACTTGATAACAACTGATAATAAAGCTGATAACAGTTAATAGCTTACATTGATATAGTGTGATAGCAAGTGATAATAGTTAGTGCGGTCGAGCTTGGCTCGTCCTAGAATTGGAACTTTCATCTTTTACTAAGGGACAGAATGACAGAAGTAAAATCAGAAATCACGCTTAAATTCAACGAACTTCCCGAAGCAGTGAGCGCACCTAACAAGAAAGTCGAACTTTTACTAACTGACCAAAATGGAGTTGTCTTCACTGCTTTAATTAATGCTAAAAGCTGGCGTAAGGCTGAAGCTGATG
>MWWB01000389.1_pt1 | contig 10883 bp, 7 predicted proteins | sample 1047291 | NCBI WGS metagenome assembly MWWB01 (sample SAMN06349976, study PRJNA376086) | soil metagenome | isolation source: MS4-1 sample Antarctic (ecotone) soil | place: Antarctica | reverse complement strand
ATTTGTCATTCTGGAGCCGCAAGCGAAGAATATGGTTGAGCACCCATGCTTCGAGGTAAACCAGATGGTTCGTACCTGCCAATGACAAGTGAGAAGCGTTACACTCGCAGGCAGGCATGAAAATGTTCAGAAAGTAACTATTGACGGGCGTGAATTATTTGGTGATGATGCAACAGCCGCTTTACGAAACCTGCCGGCAGAGATCATTGATAAGATACAAGTGTTTGATCGCTTAAGCGACCAGGCGCAGGCGACAGGATTTGATGACGGTAATACTCAAAAGGGCATCAACATTATTACAAAGGCCAACATGCGGAATGGCCAGTTTGGGCGTGTGTATGCAGGTTATGGTACAGATGAACGCTACCACGCTGGCGGTAATGCCACTTTTTTAAAAGAGAACCGTAAGATCGCCCTGGTAGGAAATTTTAATAATGTTAACCAGCAAAATTTTTCGCAACAGGATCTATTGGGCGTTACCAGCAATAACGACAGGGGCGGACGAGGCAGTGGAGGACCAAGAGGCGGAGGCCAGGGTAGCGGCGGGCCAAGAGGTGGACGAGGCGGTAACCCCGGTGGTGGGCAGGGAAGCTTTGGAAACAATTCTAATTTTTTGGTAGGGCAGCAAAACGGGATCAATAAAACCAATGCGCTTGGTATTAATTATTCCGATCTATGGGGAAAAAAGATAACTGTTTCCGGGTCTTATTTTTTCAATAATACCAATAACACTACAGACCAGTTATCTAATACAGAATATTTTTTGGAAGGCATTCCTGATAATACACAAAGTACGCAAGCCAATAGCCGCAACAATAACCACCGGTTCAATATGCGGTTTGAATACAGGATTGATTCATCTAACCAACTGACAATTACCCCCAACCTGAGTTTCCAGGATAATACCACTAACAGGATGGTTAGCACTTCCAGTTTTAGAAGTCCGACTGATATTATCAGGGAAACGAATAATGCTACCAACAGCACACGATCCGGCAATAATGTAAGTAATAATATTCTTTACCGTCATTCTTTTCCAAAAAGAGGCCGTACTTTTTCTATCAATCTGAATACATCAGCTAATAAAAGAGTTGGCGATACTTATGTAACCACAGAGGAAACTGAATATAACAGATCCGGCATTAACGACACAACCACGCAACGGTTTACGGATCAATTAAATGGTGGTCATCAAATTTCAACCAACCTTGCTTTTACGGAGCCATTGGGCGAAAATTCACAATTACAGTTTAATTATAACCCAAGTTTTTCTAAAAGCACCTCTGACCAGGAAACTTTTGGAATGAATCCTTCAGATAATAAATATTCGCTTTTCCTGGATAGCTTATCAAATAAATTTGAAAATAAAACCCGTGCACATAATGCCGGAACAAGCTACAGGTATGGTAACAGGGACAGGCAAATATCCTTTGGCGTAAATTATCAACAAACTAATTTAAACAGCGATCAAACCTTTCCCGAAACACTCACAGTTGATAAAACCTTCCGAAACTTTTTACCAAATGCACAGATACGGTATAAGCTTTCACCAAAAAGCAATATTCGTTTCAATTACAGAAGCAATACCAATCAGCCATCTGTTACGCAATTACAAAACGTAGTGGACCCCACTGATGCGCCTTTCTTTACTGCGGGCAACCCGGACCTTGAACAACAATACATGCACATATTAAGTACGCAATACACTTTTACCAATACGCAGAAAGGTATTTTATTAGTGGGAAATGTGTTTGCACAAAAAGCAAATAATTATATTACCAACGCCACTTTTGCTCCAACAAAAGATTCACTCATTGGCAATAAAGTTCTCTTAAAACCCGGACAGCAATTGACCATGCCGGTAAACCTGGATGGCTATGCCAGCCTGCGATCTTTTTTAACATTTGCCATTCCACTGAAATTTATAAAATCAAATATCAATTTAAATGGTGGTGTTAGTTTTTACAAACAGCCTGGTATTATAAATAATATTGAAAGCTTATCGAAAAATTACACCTATACACTGGGTTCTGTTATAGCGAGTAATGTAAGTGAATATGTAGATTTCACTGTGTCTTATTCCGCTAATTTTAATAAGGTAAGAAGCGAAACAGAATTACAGCTTAACAACGATTATTTTAGCCAGGTTGCCAGCCTGCAATTAAACCTCTTATCGAAAACCGGTTGGTTCTTTCAGAATGATCTGAACAATCAACGTTACAATGGTTTAACCGAAGGCTTTAATCAAAATTATTTTTTATGGAATATGAGTATAGGTAAAAAGCTTTTAAAAGACAGGAAAGGAGAGTTAAAACTTGGTGTTTTTGATTTGCTGAAACAGAACCAAAGCATTACCAGGAATGTTACCGAAACCTATATACAGGATATCAGTAATGAAGTATTGACACAATATTTTATGCTGACATTTACTTATAATTTACGCAACTTTGGTGCAGCGCCTGCACGTACAAATAACCGCAGCGGCGGTATGAATAATAGGTTTTAAGAAATTTCTTTCAACACTTTTTCAATTCTTTCTTTCAAAGTATTATAATCTGTATAACCCCTGGCCAATAAATAAAATTTAGAATCGGTTACCTGCATTAAAACTGTTGGGTAACCATTTACTTGTAGCTGCTTTACAAGCGCAAATTCATAATATGCTTTGTCAAGATATTCTTCGCTTTTAAGTTTTGTATAAAAATCTTCTGATGGAATATTATATTTCGGTAACAAATGTCTGTACGCTTCATCGTCTGTTAAATCACGACCTTCATAATTAAGTGCACATTGCAAGTCGCTTGCCATTTCAATCGCTTGGTCAGGATGATACTCTTTAAAAATACAAAGTGCCACCGCGGGTTTTACGGAATCCAAAACCCAATCGCTTTTTTCCGGGTTGAAAATGTGCCACAAAAAATCATCACCAAATTTAACTCCCGTTAATTGCTCTACGTTTTTATGCTCTTCCAGTATATAAGAAGCCATTATTGCAATGGGCTGCGCATTATCCGGCATGATCATACCGCCGGACAACACATCAAAAGACATTTGATTTTTATATTCTTCTTCAATCTTTTTCATTACGGGGCTAAAGCCGTAGCACCAACCGCAAATGGCATCATAACAATAATACACGGCCCCCTGTCCCTCGAAGGGGGAACTTAGGTCATTATTGCTTTCCTTATTTTCAGCCATGCTTAAAATAAAAAATTTTTAAAAAATTGTATTGAAAAACTAGCAGTTATAAAATTGTATGATTCACCTAAGTTCCCCCTTCGGGGGGCGGGGGCCTCTAATGCGCCTCCAACCAATTATCACCAACGCCTAACTCTGCTATTATAGGAATGTCATTTGGCAACACCATGGCTGTTTGCATGCTGTTTATAATAACAGGTTTGATAGCTTCCACTTCATCTTTCAACACATCAAAAACCAATTCATCGTGTACCTGCAAAACCATTTTGCTTTTAAAACCATGATCTTTAAAAGCCTTGTGAACCTTTACCATGGCAAGTTTGATCATATCGGCTGCCGTACCCTGGATGGGTGAATTAATGGCATTTCGTTCAGCAAAGGCACGTACAGTAAAGTTGGCGGAGTTAATATCCCGTAACCAACGCTTGCGGCCTAATATCGTTTGTACAAAACCATGCTCTCTGCAAAAGTTAATAGTGTCATCCATATATTTATTGATGCCGGCAAATTCAATTTTATAATTGTCAATGATCTCTTTTGCCTCTGCACGGCTGATACGTAAATTTTCTGCCAGACCAAATGCCCCTTGCCCATATACAATACCAAAATTTACACTCTTAGCTTTACTGCGTTGTTCTTTTGTTACTTCTGCTTCCTGTACTTTATAGACCTTGGCCGCAGTGGCTGTATGAATGTCTTTATTTGATTTGAAAGCTTCACTCATGGCCGGGTCGCCACTAATAGCGGCTACAATTCTCAATTCAATTTGTGAATAATCTGCGCTGATTAATACATGATTTTCATCTCTTGGAATAAAAGCTTTTCTTATTTCCCTTCCCCTGTCCGTACGGATAGGGATGTTCTGCAAATTAGGATTGTTGCTTTGCAAACGACCGGTTACAGCTACTGCCTGACCATAATTAGTGTGCACACGTTCGGTTTTTTTATTAATTAAAACGGGCAATGCATCTACATAGGTAGACCCCAATTTGGTGTATTCACGGTAGGCCGTAATATCGTCACAGATCTTATGCTCTTTTGCCAGTTTACTTAATACGTCTTCCCCCGTAGCATACTGACCACTCTTTGTTTTTTTTGCTTTTGGATCGAGTTTTAGTTTTTCAAACAGCACCTCGCCTAATTGTTTTGGTGAACTTAAATTAAAACGTACACCTGCTGCTTCATATACAGCCTCTTCATGTTTTTTTGCGGCTTCAGTTAATACCTTAGAATAATCGGCTAAAAATTGCATATCAATGCGAACACCTTCAAACTCCATATCCTGTAATACCGGTGCCAGCGGATTTTCGACTTCATCAAACACCCGCAGCACATCGTATTGTTTTAGCAAGGGTGTAAATACATCTTTAAATTGAAAGGTTACATCTGCATCTTCCACTGCATATTCTTTAATCTTTTCTACTTCTATATCTTTCATACATCCCTGGCTCTTACCTTTCTTTCCAATCAATTCTTCTATATGAATAGGTTCATAGCTCAAATATTTTGCACTTAGCCAATCCATATTGTGCTTGCCTTCCGGCTCAATTAAATAGTGTGCAAGCAGTGTATCAAATAATCTTCCTTTTACTTCCACACCATACCATTTCAACATAAGCATATCATATTTGATGTTATGCCCGATCCATGTTTTTGTTTCATCAGTATATAGTGGAATAAAAAAAGACGCTATCCTTTTTGTTTCTGTTTGATCTTCGCAGGGCACGGGTACATACCAGCCTTCGCCGGCCTTAACGCAAAAACTCAGACCTACAAGGTCCGCACAGTTGGCATCTATATGCGTTGTTTCCGTATCAAAAGAAATTTCTGAAAAAGATTGAAGCGTTGCAATTAATTCTTTTATTTCTTCATCTCCTTGTACAATCTTATAATCGTGAGGAGTATTATTAATATTTTTTGTAGGTTGAATTACACTCGAAACCTGTTCAGGTTCTTCTTTTACAATAGCGCTGGTTGAGTTTCCAAACAAATCTGTTTGAACACCGTAGGATGATTTTCTTGCACCTGGCTGATCACTTACTTCTTCACCAAGCAAGCGACGCAAAACCGTTTTAAATTCGAGCTCTGTTAATACTTCTTTTAAAGCCTCTTTATTCCATTCTTTTAATCGGAAATCTTCTTCATGAAAATCTACAGGTACATTAGTGACAATGGTGGCTAATTTTTTTGAAAGGATAGCATTTTCTTTTCCTGCTTTTATTTTTTCTCCAACTGAGCCTTTGATATTATCGGCGTTGGCTAAAATATTTTCGAGCGACCCGTATTCTGTAATGAGTTTACAAGCAGTTTTTTGTCCGATCCCCAAAATACCTGGAATATTATCCACGGCATCACCCATTAATCCTAACATATCAATTACCTGCGAAACATCTTTAATACACCATTTTTCACAAATTTCTTTAGGCCCCATTATCTCTACCTCACCTCCCTGGTAACCCGGTTTGTAAATTTTAATTTTTTCACTAACCAATTGCCCATAGTCTTTATCGGGTGTTACCATATACACATCATACCCTAATTTTTCTGCTTGCTTGCACAAAGTCCCTATTACATCATCTGCTTCAAACCCTGCACTATCAAGAGTGGGAATATTAAGAGAAGCCAAGATTCGCCTGATGTCTGGGATAGATGCAGAAATGTCTTCGGGGGCTTCTTGCCTGTTGGCTTTATATTCAGTGTATTCTGTACTTCTTTCTACAGGCGTAGCAGACTCAAAGCACACGGCCATGTGCGTGGGCTTTTGATTATTGATCAACTCAATCACTGTATTGGTAAACCCAAACTGGGCATTGGTATTTTTTCCTTTAGATGTTATACGCGGATTGCGAATCAGTGCATAATAGGCCCTAAAGATCAATGCCATCGCATCTAATAAAAACAACTTTTTCTCCATAACTGCGAAGTTAATTTAGCATGGCTGAAAAACTTCAATAAAAGCAAAAGCCCCGTCAAAGCGGGGCCTGTTGCGATAGTTATGGGTGAAGATTTTATTACTTAATTAAAGTATAATTTCAATGCTCCCGCATTATCTTTTTGTTCAATTGATTGACCAGTTGATACATGTTTGGAAGATGCTTTTTCTAAATAATGATCCTGGCGTTCTATTAATACGGTCGATTGTGTTCTTGCATTTGTTTGTATGGGTTGCATTACAGGTTCAACATCGCTTCCCTTGTGTATAAAATTTAGATATAGAGCAAAAAATAAAACGTTGAATGCAAGAAAGTTTAAGACCTTGGATAATCGGGTTTTCATAAAATTGGATTAACTAATTCAACATCCAAAATAAACCCACTTATGTAAAAAGCAATCCCTTAAGGGTTTAATCTTATTAAATAGAGCAAAAGCACTTTCACTTTATTCGTAGATATACGAATTGAATATTGTGGTGTTAATCCAGGTAGTATTGTTTAAAATAAGTTCTGACGATTATTTTTTCATCCCTTCCAGGTTTTTTTGCAAACTGAACATTTTATCCCGAAGCCTGGCAGCTTCCATAAAATCAAGATCTCTTGCTGCTTTTTCCATTTCTTTTTTTGTTTTAGCAATATCTTTCTCCATTTGTGGGATGGTAGTATAAGTGGCCTCCTCTTCCGCAGCTATTGTGACAAGTTCATCTACTGCATAAGGAGAATCCGGATCGTAACCTTTAATATCTAAAACAGAAGTTTGCGCCATTATCTGTTCTTTGGATTTAATAACTGTTGTTGGTATGATATTGTTTTCAATATTATACTTTACCTGTTTTTCCCTGCGACGATTTGTTTCATCAATGGTTCGCTCCATGCTTTCCGTCATTTTATCTGCATAAAATATAACCAAGCCATCTATATTACGTGCTGCACGCCCAGCCGTTTGTGTCAGTGAACGTTCATTACGTAAGAAACCTTCTTTATCGGCATCCAAAATAGCCACTAATGAAACCTCCGGCAGATCCAATCCTTCACGCAATAAGTTCACACCAACCAACACATCTATTTTTCCTAACCGCAGGTCTCTGAGAATTTCAATCCGGTCCAGCGTATGTACTTCACTGTGTATATATTTTGAATTAATGTTAATTCGTTTAAGGTATTTATCCATTTCTTCAGCCATGCGCTTAGTAAGTGTTGTTACCAATACGCGGTCTCCTTTTTTTACACGCTTATCTATTTCATCCAGCAGGTCATCAATTTGATTAACACTTGGCCGCACCTCAATGGGTGGTTCCAGCAAACCTGTAGGTCTCACCACTTGTTCTATTACTGAGCCGCCTGTTTTCTCTAATTCATAATCTCCCGGTGTAGCACTAACATAAATAACCTGGTTCATCAGGCTTTCAAATTCATGAAAATTAAGGGGTCGGTTATCGAGCGCAGAAGGCAACCGAAACCCATAATCAACTAAGGTTAATTTACGGCTACGATCACCACCATACATACCGCTTACCTGAGGAATGGTTTGGTGACTTTCATCGACCATACAGATAAAATCTTTTGGAAAATAATCAAGCAAACAGAAAGGTCTTGTACCTGGCTTTCTTCTATCAAAAAACCGAGAATAATTTTCTATGCCATTACAAAAACCTAATTCACGTATCATTTCAAGATCATATTCAACCCTTTCTTTTAATCGTTGTGCCTCAATAAATTTTCCTCCACTTTTAAAATAATCTACCTGTGACGCCATCTCATCCTGAATTTCATACATAACTGTTTGCATAATGTCCTTAGGAGCTATATATAAATTTGCCGGAAAAATGGCTGCGTTTTCCAGCTTTAATATCCTTTTTCCATTTTGCACATCAATGCTTTCAATTTCTTCAATTTCATCGCCAAAAAAAGTAATTCGATAACCTAAATCCAAATATGGAAGGTTGATATCAACCGTATCACCTTTTACGCGAAAAGTCCCTCTTGTAAATTCGAGTGTCGTTCGATTATATAAAGAATTAACAAGAGAATGCAAGAATCCCTGCCTTGATACCTGCTCACCCTTTCCTATACGAATAATACCGCTTTCATAATCCGTAGGATTTCCCATACCATAAATACAGCTAACAGAAGCCACTACTATAATATCCCTGCGGCCGGAAAGCAAGCTGCTGGTAGCTCTCAGCCTCAACTTATCCAATTCTTCATTAATATTGAGGTCTTTTTCAATGTAGGTGTCGCTTGTTGGCATATAAGCCTCTGGCTGGTAATAATCGTAATAGGAGACAAAATATTCCACAGCATTATCCGGGAAGAAGCCTTTGAATTCACCATATAATTGTGCAACTAATGTTTTATTATGCGTTAGAACAAGTGTGGGCTTTTGTACCTGCTGAATGGCATTAGCCATAGTAAAAGTCTTACCCGAACCGGTAACACCTAATAAAACCTGGTGAGCTTCTCCCTCAATAATTCCTTTTGCCAATTGTTGTATAGCTGCTGGCTGATCGCCCGCCGGGCTGTATTGAGACACTAATTTAAATGGCATAGATGCAAAAATTAACACACATCAATAATTATTAACGCTATTGAAATGAAACACTTAAATATTCTTTTAAAAGGCCATCTGTTAACATACATTTGAAATAATACTTGTGGCAAAGTGTTTGCTTTATAGCAATAAGTAGTAAACAAAAACCAAGTTGAAAACTACATAATCAATCCTTTTTAAAACCCCAAAGAGACCTGGAAAAACCTTAATGAAGCCTGTGCTACAGGCTTTTTTCTTTCTTAATAGTTAAAAAACCCCGCTTTTTTCTTAGCGGGGCTTTTTACAAATATTTTATTCTACACTCCTTGTAATTCTTTTATTTTAGCACGTATCTTTCCTTCGATTTCATTAGCCATCTCTAGATTATCTCTAAGTAATGATTTAACTGCGTCGCGACCCTGGCCTAATTTGTTGGTATCGTAACTAAACCAACTTCCACTTTTATTTACAATCCCCATTTCAACTCCCATATCAAGTATTTCACCAATTTTTGAAATTCCTTCACCGAAAATAATATCAAATTCGGCTGTACGAAAAGGTGGTGCCACTTTGTTCTTTACAACTTTCACTTTTGCCCGGTTTCCTACTGCTTCTTCGCCATCTTTTATCTGCGAGACCCGGCGTATATCCAGGCGGACAGAAGCATAAAACTTTAATGCATTACCGCCGGTTGTAACCTCTGGATTTCCAAACATAACACCAATCTTTTCACGCAACTGGTTGATAAAAATACAGATAGTGTTGGTTTTGCTAATGGTAGCCGTCAACTTACGTAGTGCCTGTGACATTAATCTTGCATGCAAACCCATTTTACTATCTCCCATCTCGCCTTCCAGTTCACTTTTTGGTACCAATGCAGCTACTGAATCAATTACTACTACATCCAATGCGCCAGATAAAATCAGCCGGTCAGCAATCTCTAATGCCTGCTCACCATAATCTGGTTGAGAAATTAAAAGGTTATCAATATCAACACCCAGCTTTTGTGCATATGCGCTGTCAAAAGCATGTTCTGCATCTATAAAAGCACACATACCGCCCTTCTTTTGAGCTTCAGCAATAACATGTGTTGCTATGGTTGTTTTACCAGAGCTTTCCGGGCCATATATTTCCACAACCCTGCCCTTTGGTAAGCCCCCAATTCCCAACGCAGTATCCAAACCAATAGAGCCTGTTGAAATAAACTCTTGGGTTTGTTCTCCCTTATCACTCATCATCATTACACTTCCTTTACCAAAGTCCTTATCAATCTTATCCATGGTTAGTTTCAGCGCTTTTAATTTTTCTGTATTTGACATGTTTTTGTTTTGAAAAATTTAGGAATGATGGGTCAAATGTAGGGTTTTAGTACTCATGACCGTTGAAATAAAATTAGTTTGTAAAGCTAATGAATTTAGCAAAATGAACTTTAGTTATTTATTGTTTTGCCATTTTTTTAAAAATGCAACCGCTCCGGTTTTATATAAAATAATGCAACATTCTACGCCTATAAATTCATCTTAAAATCTTTGAAATTTTTCAATTGGGGTTATCTGTGATTATATTTGCTAACCAATAAAAAATAATTTACATGAAAAAGTTTTTCTTTTTAGGTTTAGTTCTTTTTTCTTTAGCTGCAAGTGCGCAAGAAGCAAGTGAAATAAAACCGGCAGCAAAGGGTGTAGTCTATGGCACTGTTATTTCTGAAAACGGTGACGCTATTAGCCCTAATGATATTCAGGGCAAAATGGCTAATAATGTATTTGAAGGAAAAGTTACTGGTAAAGTGAAAGAGGTGTGTAAGGCAATGGGTTGCTGGATAAAATTAGAAAAAGCAGATGGCAGCAGTTTAATGGTAAAATCTAAAGATCATTCTTTTTTTATGCCTGAAAATTTGATGGGTAAAACAATTGTAATGGAAGGAACAGCAACCATAAAAGAAGAATCAGAAGAGAAACGTAAGCATTACGCCAAGGATGCGGGCAAGTCAAAAGAGGAGATCAAAAAGATAAAAGGTTCAGGAAAAGAAGTTCAGTTTTTAGCTAGCGGTGTAAAAGTATTGGATTGATCAATTAATAATGTTTAGATACTCCCGCTAATAGCGGGATTTTTTTGTGTCTATCACTCGCATAATCATCTAATTTTAGCAATGATGTGCTTAAAAAAATATCTGCCTCTTTTATTTTTATCTGCTTTAGCTGCCTGTAATAACGGAACGGTTA
>MWWB01000388.1_pt1 | contig 10885 bp, 16 predicted proteins | sample 1047291 | NCBI WGS metagenome assembly MWWB01 (sample SAMN06349976, study PRJNA376086) | soil metagenome | isolation source: MS4-1 sample Antarctic (ecotone) soil | place: Antarctica | reverse complement strand
ATGTGAGTCTGGGCAAAATCAGACTCACATTCAGACTCACATTTAGACTCATCAGACTCACATCAGACTCACATCAGACTTAGAACAAACTCGCATTCAGACTCATTCAGACTCATTCAGACTCATCAGACTCACATTCTCTCTCTCGATGGCTTGCCAAGACGTTGACGGCTGCTGTAATGTCCATTGCAGATATTTCTGATTTAAAAAGCGAAAAAGCCAAGAGCGTCAACTCCTGACTTTTTCTGAAACATTCAAAACCGATTGCGGCGGTTTGGTTTCTGAAAACAGATTACTCCATTATTCTCTTTTCAATCAAGCCAAATTTGCCACCTATGACAAATGATAAGGCTTGATCCAACTCCAAAGACTTCGACCAAGCAAGAGTGCCATGCTCCAGAGCTGCAAAGCTGCTGGTGGCTTTGCCATGCTCAAAAACACCTTATGAGCCTGATAAACACTGGCTCATCACACCCAGCACACATCATGAATTTTTGTTTGTGCATAATGAATTTATCAACTTTTAAGGAGAGGTTTATGAATACAAAAACAGCAGATAAAAAAAAGGAAAGGATTGAGAGAGAGCCACCAATGGCAGAGCAATTTGCATTTTCAGTCAATCAGGCAGCAAGGATGAGCAGCCTGAGCAGATCAAGCATCATGTGTGAGATCAATGATGGAGTGCTGCCACACATCAGACGCAGAGGGCGCATTTTGATTCTGGCTGAGAGCCTCAAGGAGTATTTGACCAAGGAGCAGCTTTCTGCTTAGAAAAAGGCAAAAAGAAAGCCTCTGGTTACACAGAGGCAAACTAAAGAATCACATATGGAGCCTGACAACATGAATATTAACACAAATACAGTAAAAACCAAGACAGTTATGCAGCCAAAGGTGATTGATCATCAAGCAATCAAGAATGAACAGGCTGAGCTGACTGCTCAAAGCAATGTAGTGCCATTAAAGCCAAGAGCTGGCACAGCCACTGCTGCCAGAGCTGCCAGAGAGAAAACTCAGGCAGCAAGGCTGCTGGATTATCTGGAAAATGAGGAGATGGATATTTTCTCTACTCCAGATGATAAGTTTTATATCTCCTTGCTCAATGACAAAAACCATCTGGAGACAGTGCCTCTTGGTGGCAGATATGCAAGGCAAAGGTTTGCACAGCTCTTTTACAGCTATGAAAACAGCACTATTGGCTCTCAAGGTATTCAAGAGGCTATTGATGTTTTGAGTGCTGATGCTCATTCAGTAAAAAAAGACGTTTTTGTCAGAATGGCTCAGGCTGATGAAAACATTTATCTTGATCTGGCAACCAAGAATTTTGATGTGATTGAGATCAGAGCTGATGGCTGGACAGTGAAAAAATCCAATGATGTGCCAGTCAAATTCGTCCATCCAAAAGGCATGGAGCCACTGCCAATGCCATCCACCACACCTGATTTTTTCAAACTGAAAAGTTATCTAAATATCAATGATGGTGATTTCATTTTGCTGGCTGGCTGGCTTGTTTCCTGTTTTAAGACTGATATGCCACTGCCTGTGCTGACTATCAATGGTGAGCAAGGCACAGCCAAAAGCACAGCCTCAAAGATGATCAAGCAGCTCATTGATCCAAGATTTGCACTGCTGACATCAACGCCAAGAGAGGAGAGAGATCTAATCATCTCAGCCAGCAACCAGTGGATTCTTGCTTTTGACAATATCTCATCCATTCCACAATGGCTCTCAGATGCTCTGTGCAGACTTTCCACTGGAGCTGGCTTTGCTACTCGCCAGCTCCACACTGATGGTGAGGAGACAATCTTTAATGCTTTAAGAGCAGTGATCTTGAATGGCATTGGAGATCTTGCCACACGTCCTGATCTTTTGAGGAGAGCTGTGCAAGTGGAGCTGACTGTCATTTCTGCTGCTGACAGAAAAGAGGAGAAAATACTTTTCAAAGACTTCAAAAAGGCTCTGCCAAGCATCTTGGCTGGCTTGGTTGAGGCTGTGTCCAAAGGCTTGGCAAACTTTGAAAATGTTGAGCAGAAATTTGTCTCCACCATGCCTGATTTTGAGAGGTGGGCTGTTGCCTGTGAGACTGCTCTTGGCTTTGACGATGGAGCTTTCAGAAATAAATACTGTGAAAACATTGAGCAAGCTCAGGCAATTGCTCTTGAAAATTCCATTGTTGGAACTGCCTTGAGAGATCTGATGGATGCTCCACAGACATCTGGAGTCTGGTGTGGACAGCTCAAAACACTGCACTCAGAATTGATCAACAGCCTTGATGACACTCAGAAAAAATCATTTCCAAAACGTCCACAGGATCTCAGGCAAGAGCTGGTGAGACTAAAGCCAGTGCTGAGAAATTATGGCATTGAGCTGGATGCTGACAGAGAACAGGATAGAAAAAAGTTTGTCTCTGTCACAAAAGTGGAGCAAGCAAATGTTTGAGTTCCCACTGGAGACCGGCTCCAGAAAATACAGCTGTCCAGCTTGTGGAGCAGCAAGAAAATTCAGACGCTACATCAACAAAGATAATGGTGAGTATCTGGCTGCTGATGTTGGCAGATGTGACAGAGAGAGCAGCTGTGGCTATCACAAGCCACCAAGAGAATACTTTGCAGAGCATCCACAATTCTCCACAGCTCAGGCTCTCTCTGGATCCACCAGAGGCAAAGCCAGCCAGAGGTTTATCAAACAGGCTCCACAAATCAAATTTGCTGTAGCAGCACACTCACCAAAAAAGCCTGATTATATTCCTTTTGAATGTTTCAAACAGACACTTGGCAACTATGACAAAAATGCTTTTGTCAGCTTTCTCCATGATTTGTTTCCAGATGCTGATGAGGAGATCCAAGCTGTGCTGGAGATGTATTGTGTTGGCACATTTGAGGATTATGTTTGCTTTCCAAGCATTGATCCTTTGAGAAGAGTGTGCAGAGCAAAGCTGATGAGATTCAATCCAGTCACTGGAAAACGTCTCAAAGGTGAGTTTGACACTTCATCCTTGCCAGCCAAGCTCAAACTCAAAGCAGACTTTCAATACAAGCAGATCTTTTTTGGTGAGCATCTGTTGAGTCTTTATCCAGACAAGCCAGCTGCCATTGTTGAGGCTGAGAAAACTGCCATCATTGCCAGCCTTTGCTTTCCAGAATTTATCTGGCTTGGCTCAAACTCAAAGCAGTGGCTCTCAGCCAGCCGACTGGACAGACTTGGCAATGGCAGAAAGATCATTCTTTATCCTGATGCTGATGGTTTTCTGGAGTGGCAAGGCATTGCAGCAGAGGCTGCTGGCAGAGGCTTGGCTGTGTCTGCATCCTCTTTGATTGAAAACCATGCCACAGCCAGCCAGAGAGCTGCTGGCTATGATTTGGCTGATTATTTGATTGAGCAGCAGAGAGAAATAAACAGCGCGAACGAATTTGTTGATTTTTACAATTCTGCTGTGGATGCAGTTTTAAGTGATGAGGCTCTGCTTGATCAGTTTGAAACCATCCTTGAGGAGCAAAAAGCAATTGCCATGCTCAGTGGTGCCACGACGAGCGCGGCAGATGCAACGGTGTGCAGCTCCACCAATCTCACACAAATAGTTTTAAGTTTGCAGTAAAAAAAGAGGAGAGAGTTTTATGAAATCACAGAAAAACAAAACCACTTTTCTTGGTGGATTAAAGAGACTGGAGAGCATGATTGATGAAACAACCAAAGGCATTGAAAGTGGTGAGATTGCTCCACTAAGCAGTGATGCTGAGGCTGCTCAAATCAGAAATGAGATCCAAGAGATCCAAGAAATGATAGTAAAGCTCCAAGTAAAAGTGGCTGAGACAAAAGCAAAATTTTAAGAAAAAATACAGGAGAATAATTTTTATGAGTAATGCAAAAAAATATGCAGATTTGGTAGAAATGGTGCGAGAAACCTATGAGAAAGAAAAGGCAAAAATTGAGCAGAATGACAAATGGACTCCACAAGCAAAAGCAGATCAGCTCAGAGAGATTTCTGAGACATATAACAACCATCTTGCCAAGCTAAAGCTCCAGCTGGCAGCTGAGAGAGAGTCAAGGCTCAAGACGCTGGAGCAAAAACTGTTTGCTGTTGGTGATAATCCATCCTTACAGATGAATTATAGAGATGCCATCAGCAGAGCTGGAGCTGTTGCTGGATCAGAGGATCAGCTGTCAAATTTAATGCATCAGGCTCTGGAGACTGGAGACAAGACACTGGCAAAAGGCGTGGCTTTCACAGCTCAAAAGCATGGTTATTTTGATCTGGCTGCTCAGGCTTTTGATGGAGCCTACAAGACTTATTTTCAGGAGTATATGAGTATCCAGTCAGCTCTGGCTAATCCAGTGTCAAGGGAGTCAATAGAGGAAAGTTTTATGTTTTCTCCAGTAAATTGATGGCAGTAGATGAGAGCTGTCATAGCAGACAGCTCTCTCATTCATAAAAAATGAGGTGAGAAAATGAAAATTGCAGAGAAAGAACAGAGAAAAAATGAGAAGTTTGCGCGTGGGAAAAATCCAGCCTCTAAGAAAAATTTGAAGCTGTTCAAAGCTGGAGAGAGTGGCAATCCTGATGGCAAGCCAGAGGGAACTTTGGACTTTAAGACAAGGCTTGCCAGAAAGCTGGAGAGAGTGGCACCAGAGTTTATCAAAGACATTGATGAGGTGGCACAGTTTTGCACTGGACTTGCCACCATCACCACTGGTGACGCTTTGGACTCAGTGCTGCTATACAAAGCCATAGTGCAAAAGGATCTGATGGCAATAAAAGAAATTTTTGATAGATCAGAGGGCAAAGTGAAAACTGCTGTTGAGCTGACTGGAGCTGGTGGATCCAAACTCATTCCAGAGCCAGAGGCAAAAATTGTGATCCATCTGCCTTACAATTTCAGAGATCCATTGCCAGAAAATGTAAATATCATGATTGATAAGCCTGTTGGTGATTAACAGATGGTGAGCAAAGTGAAAAGGAATCACTATTGATTGTGTTTATAAATAATGATCAAAATCAGGATTGGAAAAACAGAAATCAGACTACTGAAAAATGGTGAGTTTCGGTGCAAGGATCCAATGCTGCTCAAATATGTGCAGATGCTGGCAGAGGATTTTGATGGAGCTGCTGGATGCGCTTATTACCCTGATCCGCAGCATGCAAAGATGCAATTTATTGCCAAAACTTTGGGCGGCAAGATCACTCATTATGATGAAATTGATTATTCCAAATATCCTGATGATGTGTGCTTTTCATTTACTTAATTTAACTATGATTAGGTTTTGGTGTATAAGCTAATCATTATGAAATTCTTACTCTCAATAATCTTTATATCTGCTTTTTCGTTTACCCTTTTTGGGCAGAAAAAAGTATCTGAGCTTAACCCTGCCCATGCAATTGCTCTTAGGGATTTTTTAGATTCAAATTCTGGATATAGCTTTTTGTCTGAGGAGTTATATGACACTGAATACTTGAAAGATTTACGCAAGATAAAGGGTAAAAATTACAAGCCTTATTACATGGTTGGTGATTTTAATAGAGACAAGATTCTAGATTTTGCTCTTATGCTCAAAAAAGAGGGCAAGCCGGTATTTGAAAACCAATCTGAACCTATTGCCTACAGCTATCCAATGGCTATAGTAGTTTTTACAGGAAACAAAAACGGCACTTTCAGCAAAGCCTTTTTAAGAGATGAAACAATGCCTTATGTTATGTTTTTTAGCTGGACAATTGAGAAACAGAAAAGGCTTTTTTACAGCATGGATGGTGGTCTAGGTGGCACTGCCTTAACTCCAGTTGGAAAAGGATTTATTGCTGAAACCATTTACGAAAATTAACAATCAGACAATTAAGACACCACCTTTTGATTAGTTTTTTGAGGGTATAAAATTACTTATAAGCTGCAACATTGTTCCTGCAATAACTATCTTCACACCAATTCTCAAACGCCCGTTTCTTGTGTTCGTTTCTTTCTCTATTTTGGTAAAATCCTGATCAGCATCTCCACCATCTATTGTGTGAAAGTTTATTGGTGAATTAACATAAACCATCCATATACCAACTAAGTTAAGAATCAAACCAATTGAATTTATTACTGTTTTTGCATCCACAAGTTTAATTTTTGAACATGAAAATTATGCTTTCTTTTTTATCAGGAAATGCAGCCCATAGCCTTTGCCTGTTGGAAAATTCTCTCTTTTCAATTCCACATCAGCCTTGCCTATTGTCCATTTGCCAGCTTTGCCAGAGGTGATGGCACTGCTTACATCTTTAGGCAATGGAGCACTCAAAGATTTCTGTGTTAGCTGTTGGCTGTAATTTAAAAGCTCTGTGTGATCCTGTTTTGATTTCTCGCTAACATATACATTCAAAACCAGTTTTAGCTGATTAGCAGTTTTCTGATCCCCTTCAACGTAATAAGCTATATTATTGGCAATAGGAAAATCATTACCCAGATCTTTGTAATTACTAGAGCAGGTATACCAATCACCACTACCATCCTCAATTAAGTTTTTATAACCTCTTGTCTGCAAGCCACTAATACTGGAAAGATAGCCACAAGCCTCTTGCGGATTCCAGCCATTTGCCTGAGCTGTTGTGTTTGATGTGGATCCAATTTGAGATGGAGTGGAGCTTGGCTTTGCATTGGAAATCTTATCAGAGTTTGCATTGGAAATCTTATCAGAGTTGGAGCAGCCAACAACCACTAACAGCAACAATCCAAGTGCCATGATCATGTTTAAATGTTTCATAATTTGATTTTCCAATATAAATTAATTTTATGAATCTTTGTATTTTTCGTATTCAGCTTGGCTGGAGAAAAAATGCACATCAAGCATAATCATTGATGTTTTGTTTTTGCTGGATGATAAATTTACATAACCGTTTCCAACTTTTTCAGCATATTCATTTGCTGTATCAGTAGTTGAATATTTTGATTCATCAAGCAAACGCTTTCTAAAGTTTTCAGGTAGCTTTACTCCATAAAACTTTTCTGACAATTTATCAACAAAATCTGCGTATTGTTGTCTCATTCGTTTCTCAGATGGAATATCTTTGTTGTATTGAGTAGCTGTATATTCTGCTGAAACTTGGTGAGCCACCTGCGCTCCACCGACTACAGTATATTCAGCAGTAATATCATTACTGCCGTTATTAATAAGCTTGATTGAATCCTTACCACCATTGCAGCCATAATCCAATTCTCCACCAGATTGGCTCCATTTTCCCCATGTTCCACCACCTAAACTGGCAAACGGAGTGTTAGGAGCTACTTGTTTTGGCAGATCGCAGATTACATCTATAGCAAAGTTTGGGTTAGGAGAATCAGAGGTTTTTTGGGGAGCAATGGAGTTTACCTGAGCCTCTGTGTTTTGTGTAATGTTAGTTCTATTGAGAGTAGAGTTTGTGTTTACATTGGAGACTTGATTAGCTTTTGAACAGCCAGTAGCCAGCAGCCATAAAGCACTTACTATTATCAACGCAATTCCTGAACGTTTCATGTTTTAATTCTCCTCTGGTTTTATGTAAAAAAAACAATGTAGACAAAAATAGACAACTAATACAGACAATGGAGACAACCCCATCTTTATTGAGTTTTTATACTGTTACTGGATTGAGTATCATGTGCCTGTTTCACCAATAATTCTACTAAAATTGATTTTGTTTTATTTTTAAGATCATCCTCTTTGCACTCATCTGGCATAGTATCCAGAATTGCCATAGCCATACCTACTGAATTGATGCGCTCCAAAGTTTTTGAGTAATCACTAGCCTGTTGCATAGTGGATTTAAATACAAAAAGAAAGGTGGCTCCAATAAACTCTGTAATAATTCCAGCAACTCCAGCCAGAACAGCTGGAGCAAGTGCATCAGGATTTTGTGCTGCCTGATAAATGCCCACAATTATGATCATGAATCCAAACACCATGACACTAATACTCACCCAATAAATTGATCTAATTTGTAGGAGATTGCGATTGAAATAAGCCTCAAGAATTACACGCCCAAGATCCCAAGCTGGTTTAGCCTTTTCTGGCTCCTCTTTGATTTTTAATTCTGCACTGGTTATTTTTTTTAATTCCTCTTGGGTAATAGTTAGTGAGGCACTGTTAAGCATGTATGCTAGGTAACCTATTGCACCTATCTCAGCTATAATCATAGTGGCTAAAACCCCATAAAGAATTTGATCCATGTTTGGTTCTCCTTGCAGTAGATGAAAGAAATTTAAACAAACTCAGACAACTAACATAGACAATCAAGACAACTCATCAATAAACTGATCCAGATCCTTTCTCCTGATTACCTTTGAGCCTCTCAAGCCAGCAAAAGTTTTCAAGCTGCCAGATTTTACAGCTTTCTCCAAAGATGTCACTGACAACCCAGAGACAAGAGCTGCATCATGTAGATTGAGTGTTGGCTTGCCCTGCAGCCAAATCATATTTTGAGCCTCAGCCAGTGAATCCATTGCCTGAGCCAGATGTGCCACTGATCCTGTCTCAATTTGTCTGTCTCTATTGTCCAGATTTGTCTGGTTTTGCCTGATCAGGCTCTGGAGTGGCTGCTCAGCTGGCTCAGTTTTCACTACTGATGGCAGATGTGTTGGCTGCTCTCTCTGCTCCTTAAATCCTGCCAGCTCATCATCATCAAAAACCAAAATATCTCTGGTTTTGCCTTTCTCCATTCTGGCTGAGAGCTTGCCATCTCTGACTGCTCTCTCCAGTGTCTTTTCAGAAAGATTGAGCCATGCTGCTGCCTCTTTTTTATTCATGTCTTTATTGTCTGTCTATATTGTCCAGCTTTGTCTTGATTCTCTTTCTAAAGCCTATTTGCAGAGCTTTAAGCCTCTATCAATAATGTCACCAAGATTTTTCTTAGCACCTTTGATAGATGGATCATCTACCCAAATTAATTCTAAGGGTTGATACAATCCTTTTTGTTTTGCAACTCCATTGACAGCATAAATTTTTCCACCAGATGCAAAAGTGACTGCACCTACACCATTCTTTCCATCACAGGCTAAAACTCCTTCATCAACTGAGAAAGCCCACTTTGCACCATACTCCTCTCTAGTGATCTTTCCCTCAATTGATGGTGCTGGCTCTGGTGTTGCTGGCAGTGGAGTGCTGACAGCTTTTGGTGATGGACTTGAGACTGATAATGGCTGTGATGAGTTTGACTTGTCTGCATTGCTGCATCCAATAATCAAAGCCATCCACAGAGCAAAAATCAGGAGCAGCAAAGAGACGTTTTTTTGTGATATATCTTTTTTGAACATGGCTGTCTGGATTGTCTGTCTTTATTGTCTAATTTAGTCTATATTCTCAATTGTCTGAATTTTGTCTATGTTGGTCTATGTTTGTCTATATTGTCAAAATATAGTATTGATTCTGATCCAAATTTGAGTATGATGGCAGAGCCAAAACCTTAAAACTTTTCTTGATAGCCATGAATAAAAACAACACATCACTAATAGCAATTTTCTTTTTAATAGCTTCTGTATTGGCATGTGCTAATTCATCTGACAATCCCAAAGTGGCTGTTACGCAAAGCAACACCAATTCATTGGCTGCTACTCCATCCCCAAAATTAGAGCCAGAAAAGAGCAAAGAGGAGAAATCTTTTTCTTTTACAGTGCAAGGTGGTAAGAAAATTACTGGCAGTGTTTTCCCTAATCCTAATAAGGCTGATGGCAAAATGATTATTTTTACTCCATTTCTGGAGAAAAGTGATGGCAATCTTTACAATGCAGCTCTAAATTCTCTGTGGAGTGTGTATGGAAAGAAACGTGGTCTATTTCAACTAAAAGATGCAAAACTAGAATTTGATTCTGCTTTGGGTGGCAATGCTATTTGTTGGGATGTTTTCAATCCAAAACAACAATTCTGTGTTTTCCCAATAAAAGATTCTGGTGCTGAGGAGCTAGGCTCATTGCACATTTGGTTGAAATAAAAGATAGCACAGACACCACAAGATCTTGATTTTGATCTGATCCACAAGATCTTGTGGATCAGAGGTTAAAATTTAGCTCCTCTGATTGAACATAAACCACAATAGATGGTGGAAAATGCCTCTAAACCATTGAAAACACATTACATAATGGCTATTATCAGACACAAAATCTATCAAGATCAATAAACATCAGCACTCTCTGCTGCCATCGGTGGTGATCCTGTGAAACTCTGAAAGAAAACGTTTTCAGGTGGCAGCTTGCCACTTCTAATCCAGTTTTTTTCCAAATTTATCAAAATCTGAGTCTGATAATAAATGAGTCTGATTTGCCCAAAAATGAGTCTGAAATGAGTCTGTTTTTTTGCCAGACTCATACAGTCAAGTGATGCAATCAAAAGAGTTAGCTATTGTGGGATGAGTCTAATGAGTCTGGCTCCTTTTTTTCACTAAAACTGTATATAAAGAGAAAAGAAATAGAGAGACAGTATAGAACAGAGAGGTATTCAGACTCATCAGACTCATTCAAATTAAATAACCCTTTCATTTACATGATTTAACTGTATGAGTCTGGGCAAAATCAGACTCATTAACAGACTCATTCCAGACTCATTCAGACTCATTCCAGACTCATTCAGACTTAGAACAGACTCACATTCAGACTCATTCAGACTCATTTAGACTCACTAGACTCACATTCTCTCTTGATGGCTTGCCAACAGGTTGATGGCTGCTGTAATGTCCATTGCAGATATTTCTGATTTAAAAAGCGAAAAAGCCAAGAGCGTCCAACTCCTGACTTTTTCTGAAACATTCAAAACCGATTGCGGCGGTTTGGTTTCTGAAAACAGATTACTCCATTATTCTCTTTTCAATCAAGCCAAATTTGCCTACCTATGACAAATGATAAGGCTTGATCCAACTCCAAAGACTTCGACCAAGCAAGAGTGCCATGCTCCAGAG
>MWWB01000386.1_pt1 | contig 10922 bp, 12 predicted proteins | sample 1047291 | NCBI WGS metagenome assembly MWWB01 (sample SAMN06349976, study PRJNA376086) | soil metagenome | isolation source: MS4-1 sample Antarctic (ecotone) soil | place: Antarctica | reverse complement strand
TTTAGCGATTGTTTTTGTCCTGGCGGGAATTTATCATTTCGCGAACCCGACACCGGCTCCGACCGCATCGCCTAGCCCGACACCGAATCGAAAAGTTATTGTTACCAATAACTTGCCTGCGCCGACTCCAACACCGATGCCTCGATCGACAGCACCCCCAATTCAAAGTTCGTCAATCGCCGGGCAGCCAAACTACCAAATGGCGACTCCCGCACCGCCGCCGACGTTTTACAAACCTCTAGCCTTTAATCAAATTAAAAATAAAATTGCCGAAGCCAGGCGACAGATGACTGCGCGCCCGATTCCGACCGCCTCGACTGACAGTTTTTTGACGACTAATGTTATACGCCTGGCATTTTATGATTATGAAACGGGAAAGATTGATTATTTGGTTACCTCCAAGACTTCTTTTCTGTCGCCGAATGCGCAAATTGCAACTACCACGTCGAACGGCAAACTTGTTACGCTGCGCATCGTTCGCGCCAATTTCGTGAACACTGCGGTGATGATTGTTGATGCCAACAACCGGGCGCACTTGCCGCTTGTTGCCCAGTATCCGATCGAACGAAACGGTAAATTTGTGGAAATGGCTCATTATATTTCGACGCACGCCGGTATCGTCACGCCCGAAGTTGTCAGCGCGGGCAAGTTCTACGTGCGTAATATAATCGATACCGCGCGCGAAAACCTGCGTAAGAAAGGCATTTTTATATCGCCGCAAATTACCGACACCGCCGAAAGATTAAGCATTGTCGAACACGTTGATCACCAACGTTTCTGGAGTGAATTTCACCCGACTATCTTTAATGAAATTTATGCGCTTTTCGCTCTAAACGAAGGTCAAACGTATCGCTATTCGGTCAGCGTGGCGGGCGCGGGCGGAATGGTGCAAATGATTCCGTGGACTTATAATATGATTCGCACGCGTTACTATAACGTCGGTTTGATACCTGATTTTGTCGAAGGAATGAGAAATCATCAGAACGCCGCGCAGGCAATGCTGCTTTATATGCAGATGACGTGGGGCGATTTGATTTCCAATGATACGATTAACGACGCGCTCCAAACCGGAATTGCGACACCGGTTGAATTGTTGTCGGCGGGTTACAATTCAAATCCGGCGAAACTTGCCGGTTACATACGGCGCGGCGGCGCAAACTGGAAAACCTTGATTCCGCGCGAAACAAAAATTTACCTGCAAATCTACGCTTCGATGGACAAGTATGTACCGGTTTTGCCGCGAACAAAGTAAAGAAGTTGTCGGTTGTCAAAAAAGAGAAATTTATCAATGGAAAGATTACAAAAACTTATCGCGCAAGCCGGTATCGCCTCTCGCCGCAAAGCCGAAGAACTCATCGCCAGCGGCGAAGTTACGGTTAACGGCGAAATTGTCACGCAACTCGGGACGAAAGCCAACCCTGAAACCGACCACATCAAAGTCAGCGGCAAATTAATAAACGCCAAAATTGCCGGACGCGAAAAAGTTTATGTGCTGCTCAATAAACCGAAAGGTTATTTATCAAGCGCGGCTGACCCGGAAGGCAGAAAGCTCGTGACGGATTTGGCGGCGCCTGCGCTCGGCAAACTGCACCCGGTCGGGCGGCTTGATTACAACACCGAAGGTCTGATTATTTTGACGAATGACGGCGATTTTACCAATTTTATTACGCAAAAAAAGACTGTTCCAAAAGTATATGACGTAAAGGTCAAAGGCTTGCCGAACGAAAATGCAATTAATAAACTGCGGCGCGGAGTGCTCCTCGAAGACGGATTTAAGACCGCTCCGGCTGAAATCACCGAATTACAGTCAACTGAAAATAACGGTTGGTATCAAGTTATTCTTTTTGAGGGACACAACCAACAAATCAGAAAGATGTTTGATTCAATCGGTCATTCGGTAGTCAAACTTCGCCGCACCCAAATCGGGCACATCAAAGACGACCGCATCGCCGTCGGCGCGTATCGCTTGCTTGACGAAGACGAAGTAAAAGCCTTCCAAAATCCATCTAATAAAACCGTCAAAAAAATAAAACCGCCAGAAAAAACTTTCGAACCGGCACGCAAACCAAACTTGCACGGTGGCAAATCCGGAAAGCCGCAAACACGCCGAACGCAGAGATAAAATAAACCAATTTATTTTCGCGCTCTTTCTTTTTATCTCAACGCACGGTGTTCAACCATCAAACACGCATCCTGCACGACTTTAATTCCCGCCTTAGCAAGCGTTTCGGCAACCGCGTCGTTGCGAATTCCCGATTGCAGCCAGACGGCTTTCGGCTTTTTCGCTAAAATATCTTCTGTGTGTTTGGGAACATCTTGAGAACGCCGAAAAACGTTGATAAGGTCAATGTCTCCGGGAATATCAGACAGATTTCGATAAATCTTCTTTCCCAAAATTTCAGTAACTTCCGGGTAATAAACCGGAACCGGGACGATTTCGAAACCGGCGCGTTCCATATACTGCGGAACGTAGAATGCGGGTTGCGAAGATTGCGCTTCAGTTTTAATCCCGAGAACAACGATGCGTTTTGTGTTTGCCAGCAACTTTTTTATTTCTTCGTCGCTTTCAATAATGTTTTTTTGCCAATCCATAAATTTATTTAATTTTTGTTTTTTTACTTTCACTTATATACAAATAAGCCCAAGCAATAATAACAAATTGCAGCGGCAATCTGAGCCAAATTAAAAGTGGATTTATTTCGGGGAAAAGCTCGGTGTTCATAGCCATATAAATATTGGCGGGAAAAACCGCAATCAGTAGCGCAATTATTCCCCAAGCGGCTCGCGGCGTGAACTTTGGCATAACCAGCAAAACGCCTAAAACTATTTGGAAAAATCCGCTTAGATAAATCAAGATTAGATGCGCAGGCAAATACGGCGGCATAATTCTTAAATAAATCGTCGGGTTCGCGAAATGATAAATTCCCGCCAGGACAAAAACAATCGCTAAAATCCATTTAAAAATTTGTTTGAGAGTCGGCATTACAGATTATTTTATACGAGTTTTTTGCTATAATTAAATAACTTTTTCACAAACAAATACTTACCTATGAACTTTGAATTAAACGAAGAACAACAGCAAATAAAGATGAGCGTTCGCGAATTTGCGGAAAGCGAAATTCTTCCGAATGTAATGGAATGGGACGAAACGCAGCATTTCCCCGTCGAACTGCGCCCGAAGCTCGCCGAACTCGGACTGCTCGGCGTAATTTTCCCGGAAGAATACGGCGGCGCGGGAATGGGTTATATCGAATACGCGACGATTATCGAGGAAATCAGTCGCGTTGACGGTTCGGTCGGCTTAAGTGTTGCCGCGCATAATTCCCTTTGCTCGAACCATATTTATATGTTCGGCTCAGAGGAACAAAAACAAAAGTATCTCGTCCCGCTCGCGCAGGGCGAATCGTTCGGCGCGTGGGGTTTGACCGAAGCGGGCGCCGGCTCTGACGCTTCTGGGACACGCACCACTGCCGTGAAAAGCAACGGTGGATTTCTTGTTAACGGCTCGAAAAACTTTATTACGCACGCGATTGCCTGCCATACTTGCGTGGCGGTTGCCGTCACCAATAAGGAAAAGGGGAATAAGGGAATTTCGGCGTTTATTTTTGACAAATCAATGGAAGGCTTCCGCCCTGACAAAAAGGAAAACAAACTCGGAATGCGCGCTTCGGAAACGGCTTCGGTTGTTTTTGAAGATTGTTATGTGCCGGAAGAGAATTTGCTTGGCATCGAAGGCGAAGGCTTTACGCAGGCGATGAAAATTCTTGACGGCGGGCGCATTTCAATCGCAGCTTTATCGGTCGGCATCGCGCAGGGCGCGTTTGAAGCAGCGGTTCGTTATGCCAAAGAGCGTCAGCAGTTCGGTCAGCCGATTGCCGAATTTCAAGCGATTCAATTCAAACTCGCCGATATGGCAACACAGATTGAAGCCGCACGCCTTTTAACTTTGCAAGCCGCATATTTGAAGGATAATAACAAACGTGTAACAAAAGAATCAGCAATGGCGAAACTCTACGCATCGGAAATCGCCGTGCGTGTTTCCGAAGAATCAATCCAGATTCACGGCGGCTACGGGTATACGAAAGATTATCCGGCGGAGAAATACTGGCGTGATTCAAAGCTCTGCACGATCGGCGAAGGGACTTCAGAAATACAAAGGCTGGTAATTGCGAAACAATTACTAAAAGCATAAAAATATGGCGGAATTAAAATTAACGGCAATTTACGAAAAGGCGAAAGAAGGCGGTTACGTTGGCTACGTCGCCGGGCTTCCGGGCGCCAATATGCAGGGTGAAACAATAGAAGAAGTGCGTGAAAATTTAAAGGAGGCAGTGCATCTTTTGCTTGAATGCTACCGTGACGAAGCGGAAAAGAATTTAACGGATTCTGCAACGAAAGAAGAGCGGTTTTGCAGGCAGCTTGAAATGAAACGCGCAGATCTGATTCGTCATCTAGCAAAATTCGGCTGCATTTTTATTCGGGAAGGCGGCAGCCATACGATTTAAAAGAATTCGCTGAACGGTAAAATGACAGCAATTCCGCGTCACCGAGAAGTTAAAGAATTTCTGTCAAGAAAAATTTGCGACGATTTAGGAATTAAGCGTTCCTAATCGAAATTAAAAAGGAAGATTTAATTTTTCGGCGTCAATCTTTGTTTTTATATTCAAGCATCGCTCAAAACTTCTTCATATCGGTAAGCATTCGTCTTCGCGCTTCGCATTCTGACAAACCACAAAACTCCCGCGCTTGCCGACAAAATACCGGAGATGACCGTTAGCATCTGCGGCGAAAGATAATACATCAGCTCGCTCGAAAAATAACTCGACAAACCAAAAATCGTCATTTCCGCGCCTCTGTCTAATGTCGAAATCCGTCCGCGAATATAATCGGGCAGACTGCGCTGAAACATCGTTTCCTGAACAGCATATTCGACGCCGACAATCGTTCTTGAAACAAAAGTGAAAACCGCAAAAAGCCACAAACTCGGCATATAACCGGCAACCGCAAACAAAACGCCATGCACAAGCAAAGTCCAGACAATAAAAAAACTGTGCGAATTTTTCCGATCTAAATAAACGGAAACCCGATGGGCGATCATCATTCCCAAAAACAAACCAAAACCGCTTGCCGTCCAGAGCATTGCGACGGCGATGTCCGGATTCCAGTTTTCCTTTCCGGCAAAAAACACGCCGCCCATTCGCTCGAAAATAACGTTTATCGCGCCGCCTCCCGTTGCCCAGATAACATTCATTATCAAAATCGTCAGCGCAAAATGATTTTTGATTGTGTAGCTGAAACCTTCTTTTAATTCGGTCAGGAAAGATTCTCTGCGAGGCACACTCGATTCTTCATTCGTCGTTCGCAATTTATGAGTCACTGTCTCCCGTGTCGCTTCTTCTGGAATCAGCCAAACCGAATAAGCCGAAATTAAAAATGAAGCCGCATTAATGAGGAAAGCGATTTCGTAACCGAAGACCGCCGCCGCCCAACCGCCGAGTGCCGAGCCGATTGCCATCAGAAGAAACCTGGTTGAAAACATTAATGCAGTTCCAGCCAGAAGTCCTTCCTTGCCCGTCAGATTCGGAGTAGCCGCGTTTTTCGCGCCATCAAAAAATGCGCCGAATGTTGAAAGCAGAATCGTTGCCAAATAAGCAATCCACAAATTCTCCGTGCTGGTCACAAACAAAAACATCAAAGCCACAGCGACCCGCGTCAAGTCCGAAAAAATCATCACCTGTCGCCGCGAAAATCGGTCAACAAAAGTTCCGGCAATCGGCGAAAAAAGTGCAAATGGAATCAAGCGACAGACAAATAAAATTCCCGCCGCTTTCGGCGAAGCGTCGGAAACAAGGCGCACCAGACCGAGTCCGGCAATAAAGTTAAACCAGTTGCCAAGTTCGGAAACGAATTGTCCGCAGAGCAAATTGCGAAAATTACGATTGTCGCGGATTAATTGCCAATAAGTCAGATTCATAAACTGCAGAATACGGAAAATGGATTACGAAAAAATTAAAAACTGTTTTTAGCTTTGCTTTTTGTGCTCTTAATTTTTCAATAAAAAAGCTGTCAGGCTTGAAAACCCAACAGCTTCTTGCCTCTACGATAAAATAAATTTTTAAGATCCCGTAAAATTGGGGGCGCGTTTTTCAAAAAATGCCGTTATGCCTTCCTTAAAATCGTTTGATTTGCCTGATTCGATTTGCATCCGGTGTTCCAAATCAAGTTGCGTCTGCAAATCGCTTGAAAAAGAACCGTTGAGCATTTTCTTTATTCGTCCGATTGAGCCGGTCGGCGCGAGCGCGAGTTTTTTTGCCATCTGTAATGTTTCCTCCATCAAATTCTCGGCTGACACAACGCGGTTGATCATCCCGATTTGTTCAGCGCGATTCGCATCAATCGTACCGCCCGTCATAAAAAGCTCCGCCGCGAGTTTTTCGCCAACCGCGCGCGGCAGAAAAAAACTTCCGCCACAATCCGGCGAAAGTCCGAGGCGCACAAATGCCTCGTTAAAACTCGCGTTTTCCGCCGCGAAAATCAAATCGCAGGCAAGCGCAAAATTTGTTCCCGCGCCCGCGCACACGCCCTGTACGGCGGCGACAAACGGGATCGGTGTTTCCCGAATAAGCAAAATAACATCGTGCAAGGCTTTCAGGGGTTCTTCCAAGAAGGCTTCGATTCTGCCTTCCTTCTGCCACATCGACTGCATCTCGCGCAAATCGCCGCCCGAACAAAATGCGCGTCCCGAACCGGTCAAAATAACCGCTCGGGCTTTATCTTTGACGGCTGTTTTAATTGCCTCGCGTAAATCTTTGGTTAATTGCAAAGACAAAGCATTGAGCGCTTCGGGACGATTCAAAGTGATAATCGCCACCTTTTCGTTCAATTGATAATTAACAGTTTCAAACGTCATAATTTTTCCTAGTGCTAAGTGAAAGAAAAGATGCTTTTTACTTACCACTTACCACTTTTGAACGGTTTGCCTGAAAACATTCTTTGCATAAAATGCTGCGCCCGACTTTCGGTTGAAACGGCACGCGGTCGTGCTTGCCGCAGTGGTCGCAAATGATTTCAAAACGCGTCGCAGAATCCGCACCGGAAGCCGCTTTTTTTGAACGACATTTTGAACATCTCTGCGGCGCGGGCATATTTCGCCGATAAAAATTTTCCTGCTCTTTTTCCGTAAAAAGAAAAGTTTTCCTGCACTGCACACACGGAACTTCAAGATTCGGCATCGCATTTTCTCCTTCTTAATTTCCGAGTTATTTTTTGAGCAAGTGTAACAAAACACCCGCGAGACATCAACAAAAGCCAGTGTTATTTTGATAAACGCATACACATTTTTAACAAAAGTAATTTCGTTTTAGGTTTGTAACGCTCTGACGTGCGCTTTGACCGTTGCGCCCAAAGTTTCCAGATTATACCCGCCTTCCAGACACGAAACTATTCTGTCCGCGCAAACTTCATTCGCCCATTGCTTAACGATTTTTGTCAGGTGCATAAAATCCTGATCTTCGAGCAGAAGCTGTCCGAGCGGGTCTGCGATATGCGCGTCGAAACCGGCGGAAATTATTATCAAATCCGGTTTATAATTGCGGGAAATATCGCCAATCGCATTTTCAAACATCCGCTTTTGCGATTTTGCAGGAGTCTGCGCTTTGACCGGAACATTCATCGTAAAACCTTTGCCGCGCCCGAAACCCGTTTCACCGCGCGAACCCGTTCCCGGGTACCACGGATACTGATGCATCGAAAAGAAAAACACGCTCGGATCGTCAAAGAAAATTCCCTGCGTGCCGTTGCCGTGATGGACATCCCAATCAACGATTGCGATATTTTCGATTTCCTTATATTTGCTCTGGGCGTAACGCGCCGCAATCGCCGCATTATTGAAAAAACAAAAGCCCATCGCGTGTTCCGCCGTGGCGTGGTGTCCGGGCGGACGACAAGCGACAAAAGCGTTTTGCGCTTCACTGCTCATCACCGCGTCAACCGCCCGGCACGCGCCGCCTGCGGCGTAGAGCGCCGCGTCAAACGAGTGCATCGAAACAATCGTGTCGGCATCAAGACGTGTCTCCCCGTATTCAAACGCTTTTTCGACGTGTTCAAAATGATTCTTTGTATGACACGCCTGAACAATTCCGCGCGAAACAGGTTTGGCTTCGATTTCGACCAGCGAATTCCAAAATTTCGAACTGCTGCGCAGCGCATTCATAATGACTTCGTAACGCTTCGGTGTTTCGGGATGACCTTCTCCCGTGTCATGCTTTTGATAAATCGGATGATGTATAATTGCTGTTTTCATAAACTAGTTAACAGTCATCAGTTGTTCGTTGATTGATAACTGTTTAAATAAATGCTGTTTCGTGCAGAAGTTCGCCCTTCGCAAATCTTTCCAAACTTAAACACGATACATCTAAAAAATTCGCTCTGCCGTCAAGCATAATTTCCGCGAGCGCTCTGCCGGTCGCAGGCGAGTGCATTACACCGTGTCCGCTGAAACCGCCTGCGAAGTAAAGATTTGTAACTTCGCAACCGCCCAAAATTGCGTGATGGTCAGGCGTGTTCTCATAAAGACCGGCGCGACATTTTTCTCTGACGACTTCGGTTTCGGCTAAAAACGGCGCGCGTTTTCGTGCTTTCTCATAAACTTTATTGATAAACGATTCTTCAAAATTTGTATCAAATGAAGGCTTTTCGTCTTTGTCAGGATAAGCAAACAAAACTTCTCTGACCGATTCTGTGGCGGGACGAAAATGAAAACCGCTTCCTAAATCAATAACCATCGGCAGATTTTCCTGAAAATCCCGCGCACTTTTCGCCCAGACAATTTGCCGTTTCAGAGGCTCGACCGGTAAATCAATCCCCACCGTTCGGGCAAGTTCCCGCGCCCACGCCCCCGAACACAAAACAACTTTTTCGCATTCAATTTTTCCCCGATTTGTTTTCACCGCTTTGACTTTGCCGTTTTTGGTTTCGATTGCGAAAACTTTTGTTTCACACAAAACTTTCGCGCCCATATCTTCGGCTTTCTTTGTGAAACCTTCCATCACGCCGAGCGGATTAATAAAACCATCGTTTGCCCCGAAACTTCCACCCTTAATATCTGTGCAGTTTAAGTCTTTGACGATTTTGGCAATAGTTTTTGGGTCAACGATTTCAACACCTTTCACGCCCAGGAACTTTTGCTTTTCAACATTGCGTTTCAAATAATCAAACTGCATTTCGTCAGTCGCAAAAAACAGATAACCGCGCGGTTCGTAACCGCAACGGGCGCCGGTCAAATCATTAAACTCTTTAAAAAAATCAATTGAGTAAAGCGACATCTTGATATTAATGTCGGTTTCAAACTGAGCGCGCACGCCGCCGGTCGCTTTGCCGGTTGAACCTTTCCCCTGCTCATTTTCGCGCTCTAAAATCAGAACATCTTTTGCGCCGCGCGTCGTTAAATGATACGCGACACTCGCGCCGACCACGCCGCCGCCAATGATGACAATTTCAGCAGTTTTCATACCGAAGAATGTATTAAGTCGTTATTTAGCAAAAACTTGTGAAAAGTCTGCAAACGCCTTGAATTCCAGCGCATTACCGCTCGGGTCAAGAAAAAACATCGTCGCCTGTTCACCGGTCTCGCCCTGAAAGCGAATTTTCGGTTCGATAATAAATTCAACGCCTTTTGTTTTCAAGCGTTTTGCCAGATTATGAAATTCATCCATCGGCAAAACGATGCCGAAATGCGGGACGGGAACATGATCGGCATCAACTTCGTTGCGGTGCCGGGTGCCCGCGCTTTCGGGCGCGAGATGGGCGACAATCTGATGCCCGAAAAGATTAAAATCAATCCAAGCAGCAGAGCTTCTGCCTTCTTCGCAGCCGAGAATTTCGCCGTAAAACGCGCGCGATTCTTCTAAATTTTTGACGGGAAACGCTAAGTGAAATAAGTTGTTCATAATTTAATGTGAAGATATGATAATGTGAAAAAAATGTGAAAAAGGAAACGTAAATGTTAATTGGCAGAAAACTTTTCCTATTTCATCTTTTTCACTTTTGACCTTTTATAATCTGCCTGATTGCGCCTAAATGATACGCCGTATGTACAACGATTGTTATCGCGTCGCCAACCTTTTCATCGTCCCAATCCTCGACTTTCTGAAAAGTTTCCACGACGATTTCATAATCGCGGCGCACGTTTTCCTTGAGTAGTTTCCATTCAGTTTCATCAACAATTTTGACCAGCCAGCTTTCGTCCCAATTAACTTTTTCGGTTCTGCCGTTCATAAATTCAAGCAGCGCGACCAGATAAAATCTCGCGTGTTCCGTGTGGGCGGCGATTGTCGCGCCGTTTTCTTCAATTGGGCGCGAAGCATTGTGCGCCGAAAGTTTCTCAATCGTATTCAAAACGCCGACGCCTCGATCCAGATACGCGCTCACCTGTGGCGAGGAGCCTTCAAAAGTTTCTTTGAACAGGGCGAGAAGGTTATTTGTAAAATCTTCCTGATTGATTGTTTTCATCTTTTATTCGTGTTAAACGTGTTATTCGCGGCTAATTTATGACGACCGAAAATATCGAAAAATTTATCAGTGAATTTGCGAAAAGCCTTTCGGAAAAAACATTCGTTAAAATGACTTTAGGCAATTATCGCGGAACTGAAGCGCATTTGCAAAAACTATTAATACGTCTTCTGGAAACAAAAAAGGGCACACGACTTTTTTTCCTTTACAGACAAGATATGCGCGATACGGCAAAGAATTTTGATTTTACCGAGGGCTTGAAAATTATCAAGGAATTACTTGGCAAAGATTTTTTTAGCGGTCATCTTTTTACGCTTCGTAACGATTTTCAACTCGACATCGGCAAAAAGGGAAAATCGCGCTTAAACGAGGGGAAGCCCACATTTAAGTCAAAACCTGATTCGTCTCACAAC
>MWWB01000383.1_pt1 | contig 10983 bp, 9 predicted proteins | sample 1047291 | NCBI WGS metagenome assembly MWWB01 (sample SAMN06349976, study PRJNA376086) | soil metagenome | isolation source: MS4-1 sample Antarctic (ecotone) soil | place: Antarctica | reverse complement strand
GGTTTTAAAACAATGTAAAACAGATATACTGCAACAAATTGCAATTATTCAATCCAATAAGAGGTATCGCAGCGTAAGTATTATTGCGGATGTTGATGCTGTATAGTAAAAATGGTTTATTTTACTTTTAAAATTTTAAGTTGCTAAACACCGATTAAAAAGTAATTTTAATCTAATTTTAATTTTTTTTTAAACTATTTGCTATATTTAAATTTTAAGAACTGTGAGTTCAAAATCTACTTTAAAAAATGATTGAAAAAATTGCCCATGATGGTTTAATCTTAGCCATTATAATAAGGTCGGATTTTAAAAAAAAAGGAATTGAATTTTTTACACCAAAGCATTTTTCGCAGCAATTAGGCTATATGTGCAGACCGAAGGGATATGTGGTAGAACCGCACAGTCACCGGGTTGTAGAAAGAAAAGTATCACTGACCCAGGAAGTGCTTTTTGTAAAATCAGGTAAAATTCGCATAGAACTTTTTGACGCTCAACAAACTTTTATAGAAGAATGTATTATTGCTGCTGGCGACACAATATTATTAGCAACAGGCGGGCATGGATTAGAGATGTTAGAAGAGTCTGAATTGATTGAAATAAAACAAGGTCCATACGTAAATGATGACGATAAAGTAAGGTTTACATCAGTAATAGAAAATAATGAACATAAGTCCCCCATCTGATCCTTTTAATACCTACAATTACTATTATGACTTGCTATACCACGATAAAAATTATGAAAAGGAAGCGGAGTATGTAACTCACCTCATTAAAACTATAAATCCTAACGCTGTACAGTTGGTGGATCTTGGCAGCGGGACAGGAAATTATTCAAAATTTTTATGCAGGGCAGGTTTTAAAGTTACGGGCATTGATCGAAATGAAAAGATGGTGGCTGCGGCAAACTCAAAATTAATAGATGGTTTTGATTCAGTTGTTGATGATATAACCAGGTTTGAAATACCTCAAAAATTTGATGCAGCCATTTCCTTATTTCATGTTATCAACTATTTAACTGAGAACGATAAAATACTTTCCTGCTTTGCACAGGTATCAAAACATCTGAAGCCAAAAGGTATTTTTGTTTTTGACGTTTGGTACTCACCTGCAGTATATTCACAATTACCACAAACACGCACCAAGCACGTTCAGGACGAACATATAGAGGTAACCCGGCGGGCACAACCTATAATGAATTATGAAAAAAACATTATAGAAGTGGATTATGAAATGACAATAAAGAATAAGTTTGACGGGCAGGAAAAAATATTAAAAGAAGTGCATTGTTTACGTCATTTCAGTACGCCGGAAATAAAATTTTTTGCAGAGGTTTCTGGATTTAAACTTATTCGGTCAGAAGAATTTTTAACTGCAAAAGTTCCCGGTGCGGATACATGGGGAGTATGTTATATATTGCAAAAACATGATTAAAGAGGTTCCTGTCAATAGTTTTTCATTAAACGGAAACGAGAAAGAATATCTTCAGGAGTGTATCGATACAGGCTGGATTTCCGGTGAAGGCCCTTTTATTGATAAGTTTGAAAAAGGGTTCTCTCGATATATAGGCAGGGCTTATGGTGTAGCAGTTTCTAATGGTTCTGCTGCATTGGATGTTGCGATAGTGGCAGCAGGTATTGGTAAGGGGGATGAAGTGATCATGCCTACATTCACCATTATATCACCTGCGCTTTCTGTTGTAAGGGCGGGAGCCATTCCTGTACTGGTAGATAGCGATCCTGTTACGTGGAACATGGATGTAAGCCAGGTAGAAAGAAAGATTACACCAAAAACGAAGGCTATCGTTATTGTGCATATTTACGGGTTGCCGGTAGAAGTTGATGAGGTGTTAACACTGGCAAAGAAGTATAATCTTAAAGTAATAGAGGACGCTGCTGAAATGCACGGGCAAACCTTCCGGGGGAAGAAATGCGGCACTTTTGGCGATATAAGTATTTTTAGTTTCTATGCTAATAAAGTAATTAATACTGGAGAAGGCGGTATGATTTTGTGTGATGATATCAGCCTTGCCAACCGTTGCAAAAAACTAAGGAATCTGGCTTTTGAACCTGGGGGTCCAAGATTTGTTCATTACGAAATGGGTTATAACTATAGGATGACCAACATGCAGGCCGCTCTTGGTCTTGCCCAGTTAGAACAAATCGAAATGCTTTTGAATAAGAAATCTGCTATCGGAAAGTATTATGATGAACATCTTAAATTTTTAATGAATCGAGGCTATCAGTTGCCTTTACAATCTACTGATTATGCCGAAAATATATATTGGGTATTCGGGCTTGTAGCGCCTGACGAAAAAGAAAAAAACAAAATTATTGAATATCTAAAGACACGAAAAATCGGTAACCGGCCCTTCTTCTGGTGTATGCACGAGCAACCGGTTTTTAAGGAGATGGATTTATTCAAAGACGAACGTTATCCCGTTGCAGAAAAGCTTGCACGAAACGGATTTTATGTTCCGAGCGGGGTTGGTTTGACGCAGGAAGAACTCGAAACAGTATCAAAAACGATTTGCGAATTTTATGGATAAGCTGCGCGTGGGAGTAATAGTTGACCAAAATTATCAACCTGCAGAAGGCGGTGCATACTCTTACTACAACATCCTATTAAATGGCATTAATAGCTATCATTTTCATCCTGATATTGAAATGGTAAATGTTGTTTTTTACAACAAAAATATTCCCAAGCTAAATTTCGAAAAAGAAACAATTTACATACCCGGCGGATATATAGGCAACTTAAAACATACTTTAAAAAAAAGTGCATCGAAATACTCCTCTCCTTTTTTCACAAGGCAAAACCCAATTCTTAATTATTTCGCTACAAGTGTAATAAGTAAAACAAAGAGAAAAGCAGAACAGTTATTAAAGCGTCACAAGATTGATATTTTATATTACTTAAAAACAGAACTGGACTTTTTAGATTACCCTTTCATCGCTACGCATTGGGACATAGGTCATAAATCAATGGATGCCTTTCCCGAAGTTTCTTTACATGGCGCTTACGAAATAAGAGAGAATTATTATTTATATACTTTAAATAAAGCCTTTGTTATAGTATGCGAATCCGAAACAGGTGCACGTGAACTGAAGAAACACTATTCTTTGTATGAGAATAAAATTAAAGTAATTCCCATTTTTGGAGCAGAGGCTTTTAATAAGCACGTATCCGAACAGGTTGAGGCTGAAACGTTGTTGAGATACAATTTAGAGAAAGAAAGATACTTTATTTATCCATCCATGTTTTGGGCTCATAAAAATCATTATCATCTCATTCTTGCCTTCAATAAGTTGTTGCATGAGAATAATAACTACGACCTGAAATTGATTTTATGCGGAAGCGATAAAGGAAATCTACAGTATATTCAGGAATTAATTAAGTCTTTGTCGCTAACGAAACATGTGATTATTCCAGGTTTTGTTACCCAGGATGAATTAAGCGTTTTTTATAAGAATGCAATAGCATTAGCAATGTCGTCATATTTAGGACCGACTAACATGCCTTTAATAGAAGCTGCTCATTTAAACTGCCCGGTATTATGTTCTGATCTTGAAGGCCATAAGGAGATATTAGGAGACAACGCTTTATATTTCGACCCTTCAAATGTTGATGCAATTAAAAACACCATGCAGCAAGTGCTGGATAAAAATGTAAGGGATAAACTAAGGGTATCTGCAAATGAGTTTATCCGAAACTCGCCCTTCAAATTAAGCCATAGTTTAAAGGAGCTTGAAAAGATTTTATTGCAGACAAAATCGAAACGTAAAACCTGGGGTATTGATGATTGATGTAGTGTTATTTTGAAAGTTTTAAAAGATTTACATTTTTATCATCTTCATCATATCATCGTAATGATGTGCAACCATTCCTTTTACATCTAACTTCGAAGCTTCTACCATTGCATGAGCTACATCTGACGCATTTATCCCTCTGTACTTTTTAAGCGCTCCTGTTAATAAAAAAGGTAAAGCATTCATAATACCTTTGCCTATTATTTCGCCCATCCTTACTTCCTTACGATCACCAAGTAACATACTGGGTCTGAATACGTGGAAGCTTTCAAAATGTTGTTCGGCTATTGCTTTTTCCACTTCGCCCTTCAGCTTTAAATAAAAATTTCGTGCGGAAGCTTTTGCCCCAACCGACGATACTAATAAATACTTCTTAAAACCTGCATCCTTCCCCATCTTTGCTGCGTTAACAGGAATATCGAAATCAACTTTGCGATACGCTGTTTTATCTCCCTTCACTTGTTTTTGTGTTGTACCTATGCAGCAAAAAATACAATCACCGCTTCCAAGCTTTGCACGAAAATCTGCAAGGTTATCAAAATTTACCATCTGAACTTCCAACTTTTCGTGGGTTAGCTCAAATGGACGTCGTACTAAAATCCTCACTTTTTCAAAATCATTATCCTTTAATAATTTTTCAACTAATTGGGCGCCAATTAAACCGGTTGAGCCAAGTACAACAGCTGTTAGTGACTGCATGTTTTTTATTTTGTATTTTTCAATCTTATGCAAATTCAAGAAAATATTTCACTTAAGCCATACAACACTTTCGGCATTAATGCAGCCGGAAGGTTTTTTACAACCTTTACTTCGCTTGATGAATTAGAAGAGCTTTTTACTTTTTATACCGCTAACAAGTTAACCAATACCCTTATTCTTGGTGGGGGAAGTAATATTTTACTAACGCAGGATTTTAACGGACTTGTTGCAAAAAATGAGATGAACGCAATTGAAGTAGTTAAAGAAGACACAGACAACGTGTATGTAAAAGCAGGTGCAGGTGAAAACTGGCACAGGTTTGTTTTGTATTGCATAGAGGAGAATTTTGCCGGGGTCGAGAATCTTAGTTTGATTCCGGGCAGTGTAGGAGCGAGCCCGATGCAGAATATAGGCGCCTATGGTGTAGAAATAAAAGATGTTTTTTATGAGCTTGAAGCCTACGATATCCAGGAAAAAAAGCTCATCACTTTTTCAAATAAAGACTGTGAATTTGCTTATCGCGAAAGTGTTTTTAAGAGAAAGTATAAAGACAAATTTATCATTACAAGTGTTACTTACCGTTTAAATAAAACAGCGGAATACAATACTTCTTATGGTGCAATTACACAGGAACTGGAGAAGATGGGGGTACAGGAACTCTCTGTTGCTGCTATCTCTCAAGCGGTAATAAATATAAGGCAAAGTAAATTACCCGACCCTGCTGTAATCGGAAACGCCGGCAGCTTTTTCAAAAATCCCACAATCGCTAAAGAACAATTTGAAACGCTTCAGCAACAATTTTCGAAAATAGTTGGGTACAGAATTAATGATAAGGAAGTGAAGCTTGCTGCAGGCTGGCTCATTGAGCAATGCGGATGGAAAGGTTATCGTAAAGGTGACGCCGGTTGCCATGCTGCACAGGCATTGGTATTAGTTAATTATGGAAATGCAAATGGCATCGACATTTATAACTTATCTACTGAGATCATGAATAGTGTAGAAAAAAAATTTAAAGTATTTCTTGAAAGGGAAGTGAATGTCATCTAATATATGATGCAGTCAAAATTTCCAGATGTTTTAAGAGTAAATGTTTCGGGTTCATTACTTGTAATCGTCTTTACTCCATAATAATAATTTTTTCATTGCTTACTTTCTGTTGATTGATGTTATTACCATTACCTGCATAGGTATTATTCTCCACTTTATTATTTTTACCACCATAACATTCAACTCCAAAACCAGTGTTGTAATGAATAAGATTATTACCGATGGTTACATTCTCAGAGCCAGCATGTAAAAACTCGGCCATTACACCGCTTCGGTCGTTTGCTTCAATAAGATTACCTTTTACCGCTACGTTTTTACTTTCGGAAATGAGAATACCATAGTAGCCGTTACGTGCAACTTCATTATTTGTTATTGATACATCCCGGCAATGGTCTAAAGCAATGCCACTTCCTAACGGGGAAGTAGCTAAACGGCTATCTTTAATATTCACTCCTCTGCAATGCGTTAATAGCAGGTTATGCATAAGCTTTTGTCCCGGTGCAACGCTCACACCGTTTTCATTAAAATTGCAACGCAAAAAAGTTAAGTTGGAGGCACCGTTAATAAAAACTCCATTGTAAGTTCCATTCTGTACCGTTAGGTTTATAAGATTAATATTTTTTATCTGGCCCTCTTTTTTTGTCCTAAATAAAATTCCTCCGCGATTGTAACCTCCCCGGTAAGAACGGGTACTATTAGGATCAGAAGGAACCTCTGTTCTTGTCGCACATTCAATCACCAGGTCGCGAATAGTAACATCGTGCAAATCGTCGTCTGCATTAACAATCGCTTCTCTTGCTTCGGATGCAGGGTCAAGAAAAAGTATAGAGGCAAGGCCGTCACCTGAAAGAGTAACACCACTTGGTAATTTTAAAGTTGTTGGTAAGGTATGTACACCCGATTTTACCACTACCCAACCACCTGTTTTCGCTGCAGCGTTAAGAGCATTTTGTATCGACTGTCCCGGCTCAACGACTATTGCATTAGCGGAAGCTTTCGCCGGAGGTGTTGCACCTGCACCTGCTATATAACCAATTGTACTTGCCTTAGCTATTTCGGTAATCGCTTTTGCCCCTGCTACACGTACACGAACTGATGTTAGGATACTTCTGCCCGCTTTTGGCCGGACAGAATCGGCAGCCCTTTTAGTATAAGGCATATCAACGCCATGAGAAGTATAGTGCCGGTAAACATTTTCGTAGTCATCTCTAAGATCTTTGGCTCGCTCTGATATAATGCCATAGGAGTGCGGTTTACTGCCAAGTAAAAATCCTGCTGTATACTCATATCCTAATGCAATCCTGTTATTTGCAATAGAGAAAAGATCAACACCCTGAGTAAATGCTATTTGGGCTGCACCGGCAAACTCTCCAAGGCCTAACTGAACGTGCGCCTGGTCGCGCATCGTCTCCTGGCACTGGCCATTTGGATAGATGTACTTAAACAGACTCCCATTAAAAGGCGCATGCAAAAAATGATCAACAGCATTGTTGAACATCTTCCGGTTATCGGTAAAAATGGCAATTGCCATAATGGAGTGAATAATAGCCCCGTCCCAATTTCCGTTTGCCTGAGGATAATAATACCGCATCAGCGGGTAGTAAACTGTCATCAGCATATTTGTGAAGATGCCAATATCCTTTGCTTGCCAACCCGAATTTGTATAGCGCAAAATTTCAGCAGCGTTACATAACATATGGCCTGTCCATGCGGCAAGAAGTTTCGCAGCGTTGTAGTCAAAATCCCAAAGCACGGGCGACCATGCATTAAGAATCTCTATCGCTTTATCAGCATACTTTTTATCATTTGTTATGTACCAAACCAATGCATAATTGTAGGCCATATTAGCGCTTTTACTTAAATCATCACCACCAATATGGTCTGCCGTATGGGCCACGAACAACATGGGTATGAGACCTGACGGTGAAAGTTGTATCTGAAGCAGTTTTTAATCTTTCAAAGGCCGACTTATACGGTTCCTCTCCTGTAAGAACCATCTTTTTCATATACTCAAGGTCTTTACTTGTTTGGTCTACACCAGGATGAATAAACTTTTGAGCGAATGAATGTGATGGCGAAATAGAAGTTAACAATGCCATTACAGCAAGCACCATAATTATATGTGAACACTTTTTCATTTTGATTTTTAATTATTTTGTTAGAGAAGCCTCAACAAAAAGAAAGGGTACCTACTACATGAAGTAAATACCCTTGCCTTTAATTATCCGGGTTGCGTTATTGAAGAGGATACCGCAACATACTTATTACTGCACTTCCATTAGCGTTAACTGAATTAAGGAAGATGTAAGCCCTGTATTTACCATCGGCAGTTTCTACCCAGGTGCCTGCTTCGGCCCTTAGGCCAATTGCATAATTAGGAGCGTCGGTAAGATTGATTTCCTGAAAATCCCTGTCATCGATATAAATCCCAACATTTATACGTGCTAAGTTATAATCCTGCAGGTTAAAGACTTTCCTGATTTTGGTGTTCCGGTTTACGCCTGCAGGCAGTGTTATACCTGGTAAGTATTGTTTATCTGCAGCCGGAGAAACAAGTGCATGGGTAAATGTAGCCGGGGTAGGCTGATACAGGTAAACAAGGTCAATTTTGCCGGCATTCGCAGCAACATTATTTCTATTGTAAACAGTCATATCTGCTATAGAAATATAGCTGCTGTCAGCACTGGTAACTTTAAGGTTACGTACAATATCCATTTTAGAAATATTATATGGGCCCATATTGTAAGTAACTGTGGCGCCATCACTGCTTGTAGCAGAGAAGATGAAAGAAACAGTTTTGCCCCGGGCCTCTTCAGGAATAACATAAAAGTAGCGAAGCGTAGCAGCATTGGTGTCTACATTAAAAGTCACTTTAGTCTTATTGCCGTCATTAACTGAAGGTGTGCCAACGCGAACAGCAGCATCCTGCCCACTTGAATTTGTAGAATACGAATTATTCTCAAGGTAAGTGGCGGCGGCACCTGCTATTGAAGCTTCTACCTGTGCTGATACCAATTTGCCCTTGCTTTTAGGAACAGCCATTGCATAAGCAAACTCAATGGGCAAACTAACGATGTTGGGTCCTAATGTTCTTTTGATGCAGTCGTTTGAAAGCTGGTTCACCGGGTCAGGAATAGAATACTCTTCTTTTTTGCAGCTCTCCACCAGGATGAGCAACGAAAGCAGTGCAAAAATATAATTAGAAAATTTATTTTTAAGTGGCATCACGATGGTTTTATAAACGAATTAAGGTTATTGGTATTTTACTGTTACTGCATAAGGTTTTTTAATTTTCCGATTGCCCGAAATAACTGTATAAGTTTTTGGAGCAAGATCAGAAAAGTCAACTTTACCGGTGATCTTAGGATCAAGTTTACAATCGTTAGCTAAAGTAAACTGTGGGTAGACGTTTTTTAAATCCGTACCAAAAAGTACGGTAACAAGTATAGTTTGTGCGGTAGTATCTATTGCTGCTGCCGTGCCTGCGGGTCTTACGGTAACGAAATCACTTCCCACTAATTCAAAATTGCTAACATAGCATTCTTGCCTTTCTGTTATCAGCAAACCGTCCTCATCAACCGGAACGTCCTTGCTACATGATGTAACTGCAACTGTAGCCAGTAAGAATAAAAACAAAACTTTAAAAATTGTTGCCATTGCTCGATCTATTAGTTTTAAGTTGTTTAAACGAATCTTAATTTAAGGTTAACGCCATGGTTAACGCCATGGAATGTTCTGAGTTAGATTAGGGTTACGATCACGTTCCCCCGGAGGAATTCTGAAAATGTAGTTTTGCTGGTAAGTTCTATCCGAGGTGTTTTGATAATAGCGTTGTTGATTAGCTCCCCACGTATCCTGCCGCCAAACACCCGCACTGCCCGGAGGTCCCCAAACTTGTTCAATAGCTCTCCACCGGCGCAGGTCAAAACCGCGATGTCCTTCGGCAACAAGCTCAACGATACGCTCCTGTTCAATAGCATCGAAGAAGGCTTGCGCATTTCCTGTTTTATCAACTTTTAACTCGGGCAGGTTACCGCGACGACGAACTAAGTTTACAAACCCGATAGCATCGGGCTGCGGTCCGTTAACTTCATTTGTTGCCTCTGCATACATCAGGTAAACATCTGCCAAACGCATAACGGGGTATGCATAGTCACCTTCGCTGCGACCGAGTCCTTCGTAATTTCTTACAAATTTCCGAAATACATATCCTGAATTGCTTCCGTCGGTGTTGTAAGTAATATAGGGTGTTCCGTTAATTGTTACTTTGGCTGCCCATGTTTGATAAATGAAAGGAGCAAAGCCTGTTGACTTTAGAGAATTTAGACCAATGATCGGTTCATAATCCCACACCATCGTAGCCTTCATGCGATAATCTCTGTTTGCATAACTGTTAGGGTTAACCGCAGAATTAGGCGTTGTTCTGGCCACGTTATTAGTTGCCGGAACCGAAGGATTCATCTGAACAAGCGTGGGGGCAAAATCTCCTGTACTTATCAGCTGGTACCTGTCAGCTAATTCATAACGGGGTGAAACCCACAATTGCGAACCCTCAATAGTACGGCCAGAAAAATCACGCATCAATTCTTCACCCTGCGACGGGTTGGTAGGTGTGCCCAAATGGGTAAATACCATTATCATTTCGGGATTACCATTGGCCTTTGGAGTAAACAGCTCGTAGTAATTTGGAAGTATATCTCCTTTGCCTAATGCATCTATCTGCCCGGGATCTCCACCTTTATACAGCGTTAAACCATAGTTGTCTATCACTTTTTTAAAATCTGAAGCAGCCGCTGCAAAGGCTGCATTTGCTTCAGCAGGGTTCTGTTGAAAGCCCTCCAACTCCGGCCATCCATTCTTCTTCCAACTACCCCAGAAAAGATTCAATTTACCACGGAAGGCAAGCGCAGCTGGTTTACCCGCACGGCCTAAAGCTGAACCTTTAACGGGTAACTTCTCAAAAGCATACGTAAAATCGGCCATTATTGAATCCCTTACCTGTGTTATTGGAATGCGTGGTAAACTTGCCACTTCAGAATTTTCACTAATTACGTGACCAAGATAAGGAACATCACCCCACATAGAGATGAGCCGAAAATAAGTCATACCACGAAGAAGACGCGCTTCAGCAAGTATAGTTTCAAGGTTCGTAAGTGATGCACCTTCAGCTGTTGGCAACATTCTGTTGGTTACATTTTCAATAACATAGTTAGCCCTGTTAACAGACCCGTACAGGTAACGATAGTATTTATCAAAGCTGCCTCCATATCCTGAAGGGTCGTAGTTGGCGCCCTGGTAAGCATCACCGCGCAGTATATTTCCACCTGTACCACTTGTGCCCCGAACTCTTGTATATTCTCCATGGCCGTCAAAATAATAATCACGATCAAATACAGCTCTTGCTGCGGCATAAGCACCCATTAAGGCAATA
>MWWB01000381.1_pt1 | contig 10995 bp, 12 predicted proteins | sample 1047291 | NCBI WGS metagenome assembly MWWB01 (sample SAMN06349976, study PRJNA376086) | soil metagenome | isolation source: MS4-1 sample Antarctic (ecotone) soil | place: Antarctica | reverse complement strand
ACCATTAATCAACCTTCTGTTTATCAATACTTTTCAAAATAGCTGGGGATGGTCTTTGATTAAGAGTGGTATAGTAACCGGCCTAATAGTGATAATTATAACTTTAATATCAGCGTACTTTACAGAAGAAACTTTTCATAAAGATTTGGATTATACAGAATAGAAAACACGAATTACACTAATTCAAACGAATTGGAAAATTGCCCGTCCCGTGCAAAATTCCTGCTATAAATGATGAAGTTTTTAGCTATATGATTTTCATCCGTTAGTGATATTTTTTTAGAATGTACACCAATTATACTAATTGAAACGAGCTGAAATTGATTCGTGTAATTCGTATAAAATCGTTTTATAAATGATAAAGTTTTTAATTATCCGGTTTTCTTCCATTGGCGATATTGTTTTAACCACGCCAGTTGTGCGGTGCTTAAAAATTCAAATGCAGGATGCAACAATCCATTACCTGGTTAAGCCCCAATTTAAAACGGTTATTGAACACAATCCTTACATTGATAAAATTCATGTATTGCAGGATGACTGGAATAAAATGATTGAGCAATTAAAAGCGGAAAAATTTGATTATATCATTGACCTCCATCATAACCTAAGAACATTGCGTGTGAAAAAAGAGATGGGTGTACCTGCATTTTCGTTCAACAAATTGAATGTTGAAAAATTCATTTTTGTAAAATTAAAATGGAATGTGATGCCCGATCTTCACATCATTGACCGCTACCTGAGAACGATAGAACCATTTGGTGTGTATAACGATGGGGCGGGAATGGATTATTTTATTAGTCCGGATGAAGTTGTTCAACAAAAAGATATTCCTACTTCTCATCATCTCGGATATATAGCCATTGTTATCGGCGCTTCTTTTTATACAAAAAAATTGCCTGTTTATAAATTACAAGGGCTATGCAATCAAATAAAACATCCTATTATTTTATTAGGTGGAAAAGAAGATAGAATTGAAGGAGAAGAGATCTGCAAGATTGATCCCATAAAGATTTACAATGCCTGCGGAAAATTTAGCTTGAATGAAAGCGTTGACCTCGTTCGTCAGTCTAAATTAGTGATTACACATGATACGGGATTAATGCATGTAGCCGCTGCTTTAAAAAAACCGGTCATTGCTGTTTGGGGAAGTACCACGCCTTCTTTTGGAATGGTTCCTTACTACGGGAAAGATTATTTGGCAAAACATTCCAACCCTTATAATAATGTGCAAGTCTATAAATTATGGTGTCGTCCCTGTACAAAAATTGGTAGGCATAAATGTCCACAGGGACATTTTAAATGCATGAAGAATATTTCTATTAATGAAATAGTGCAAAATGTAAATAAGCGATTGAAATTATAATGTGACAGCTAAAAATGGCTGGCTAATATTCTTACATCTCGAATAGGAGCTACTTGATATTTTAAAACTCAAATTCCTTTACGTTTTCATCGTGCATAATACGTTCAACGAATTTCCTATGGTTTTTTTCTGATCCCTGCACAATCCACGAGCCAGTGAGACCATTCCCGACCTTTGATTGTTTTAATCGTTTAAACCTTAGCCTGTGTTCTCTAAAATACGTCTCGTAATCCTTCAATAAATTTTCTTTGTAAGGACTAACAATTTTATAAATCCGTGATTGGTTTACTTTATCTATCCAATTTTCCAACTGTGTAAAAAGAAAAAGGGAAATAAGTACAATAGCAGTTGATATCAATACGATGAAATAGAAACCATCTGCAATGCCCATCCCAAGAGCGGCGGTGATCCAGATGGTGGCGGCCGTAGTTAAGCCATTGATGCGGTTTTCACTTTGAAAAATAACACCTGCGCCTAAAAATCCAATTCCCGTAACAATGTTAGAAGCTATACGATCACTAGTGGAACCGCTGATTAGAATTCCAAATGTAGTAAATAGGAAAGACCCAAGGCAAATTAGGATCATGGTGCGAAAGCCTGCTGATTTACTTCGATATTCTCTTTCTGCGCCAATTAAACCGCCTACTAATACTACAAGTAATAAGCGTAGTAATAAAACATCAAATGATGGCATACCCTTCTTTTAATACTATATATAAAAAGATGGTGCCATCATTTAGGGAAAAAAGCACTGGTAACTTTAAGCCAGCATGCTGATAGCAGCAACAACGGCTAAACCTAAAACCACTAAAAGTATTTCCTGAACTTTTTCCTGGTGTAATAATGTGTAAATTTTTTTCATGCAAATAGAAGTTTAAGTGTTAATTCATATCGGTTTCCAAAAGGGTTTTGAAATTCTGAACGGATATGTCTTCTATAGGATGGGGAGTAGTGTAAAATTATAAAAATTACGGGAATATGCAAGGAGACCTTAAACTATTTCGCTCAATTCCAGCCAACGCGTTTCTTTTTTATCTAGCTCCTCGTTTATTTGGTTTATGCGGGCACTAATTTGTTGCACCTGATCATAAGCCTGATCGCTTTCATTTAGCTTCAAATAGAGTTGTTTACGTTCATTTTCCAGTTCAGATATGTCTTTTTCTAAAGATTTGAACTCTCTTTGATCATTGAAAGAAAGTTTACGTTTTACTGAAGTAGTGCTTGTTTTTAGGGGTTTAAATCCCTTAGTTTCACTTGGAACACCACTGTTTTGGAGTTTTTGGTCTTCACGGTATTGCGAAAAATTGCCTGGGAAATTGCTAACGATGCCCTCTCCTTCAAAAACAAATAGATGATCAACCAGCCTATCCATAAAATAGCGGTCGTGGCTAACAATTATAAGGCACCCTTCAAACTCAAGTAAAAAGTTTTCAAGGACAGACAGCGTTGGTAAATCCAGGTCATTTGTCGGTTCATCCAGTATCAAAAAATTTGGGTTACGAAAAAGGATGGAAAGTAAATGCAGGCGTCTTTTTTCTCCACCGCTCAATTTACTTATGTAAGTGTGTTGTTGTTCAGGTGTAAACAAAAATAACCCTAAAAACTGTGAAGCGCTCATGGTAGCGCCATTGGCGAGGGGAAAATGTTCGGCAATATTTTTCACAAATTCAATCACCCGTATGTCATCTTTTACTATAAGACCTTGTTGTGAGTAATTTCCAAAAATGACTGTGTCGCCAACATTAATTTTGCCGCTGTCAGGTTTTTCAAATCCTTGTATCAGATTAATAAAAGTTGATTTGCCTGCACCGTTCTTTCCCACTACGCCAATCTTATCTCCTTTTTTAAATGTATAATCAAAGCCTTTTAAAATTATTTTTTCTCCATAGCTTTTCGATACTTTTTTCAATTCGGCAATTTTACCACCGAGCCGATTCATTTTACTTTGTAATTGAAATTGCTGTTCTTGTAATTGTTGCTTGGCTTTTTGTTCTACTTCGTAAAAGGAGTCAATACGGCTCTTACTCTTAGTGGTTCTTGCCTTTGGTTGTTTGCGCATCCATTCCAATTCCTTTCGATAAACATTACGGGCTTTGTCTACACTGGCTATCTCACTTTCTTCCCTTTGTGCTTTCTTTTCCAAAAAGTTTGCGTAATCTCCTTTATGCACATAAAGTGTTTCATTTTCAATCTCCCAAATTTCATTGCAAACCGCATCTAAAAAATAGCGGTCGTGCGTAACTAAAATCAACGTGCTGCTTTCTTTATTTAAATAATGCTCCAGCCACTCAACCATGTCAACATCAAGATGGTTAGTGGGTTCATCCATAATTAATAATACATGCTTGTGTTCAAAACCAATGTCAATTAATGTTTTCGCAAGGGCTACGCGTTTACGTTCTCCCCCACTCAACGAGATTGCTTTATCCTGTAAATGATGAATATTGAGTTTACCTAATACTTGCTTCACTTTGCTTTCAAAATCCCATGCATTTAGTTCATCCATTTCTGCAAGGCATTCAGTCATTTGCGCTTCACCTTCGGAATCAATCGCCGCTTCGTATTTCTTTATAGCATTTATAATGGGGTGTGAGTGATGAAAAATATTATCCAATATAGTGGCATTGTCTATTAAAACCGGCTCCTGGTCAAAAAAAGCAGTTTCCACATTTTTATTTATCCATATTTCTCCTTCATCCGGTGCCTCTTTACCAGCCATAATTTTTAATAGGGTGGACTTGCCTGTCCCATTGCGGGCTACCAATGCTATTTTATCACCTTCAGATACATGGAAAGAAAGATCCTGGAAAAGCGGTTTAATACCGTAAGATTTGGCCAAATTTTTTGCCGACACGTAATGCATTGGGGCAAAGATAGCCGGAGGTAATATTTATGCAGAATATTAAATGCTAAATCCTTATGCTGAATTTTAAAATGCGAAAAATGTTGAAGAGGACACGCTCAACATTCATAATTAAACATAATTAATAAGAATCTAAAAAAGCTCCTTTGCGAGGAGCTTTTACTTTAATCTTTGTTTTTGTCAAGGCCTTTTAACCAATCAATGACGTCTTCCCGTGTTTTACCCAGTTTCTTTTGCAAACGTCCATATAATTCATCATCTTTTCCATCTTCATATCTCAGATCATCATCGGTTAAATCACCATGAGCTTGTTTGGCTTTGCCTTTAAGCTCATTCCAACGGCCTTTTAATTCTAATCTGTCCATAATATATGTTTTAAAATAAATAGAAAAATGCATGCCATATTTGACTATTAAACGTTTTTTTCGCGGGGCATCATAACCTCTAAAATGCCGGGTAAAATTTCCGCTTTTAATTCCTTTATCCGCCCACGGTATTCACCATCAACCTGGAAGTAAGTTTTTTTCAAAGTTGATAAGTCTGCCTTTTTTGTTTTGAAAACTTCTATTCTATTTGGGTGAAAAGATTTATCTGTAAACAATCCTTTCATTATTTCAATCAGGTTTATTTTACGCATAACCACCACTTCAAAAAAACCATCCGAGACGTCACCATCCGGATTAATATTTCCTCCTGTTCCATATTTACGTGCATTGGCTAATACCACCATATACGCTTTGCGTTTGACGGTTTCTTTATCAGTTTTTATAGTAATGTGCATTTTTTGTTTATCCCACATAACCCGGAAAATAGATTTCCCATATCCCCACATTCCCCTTTTTTTATAACCTTCAAAATATTTTACCAACATTGCATTTAAGCCCAGGTCGCTTAAATGAATACACATTTCCTCATCATTTATTTTTATGGCATCCAAACTTTTTTGTTCACCATTTACGGCAACTTCTAAGGCTTTATTTACGTCCAGTGGAATTGCCAATTCCTTTGCCATACCATTAGCAGACCCGGCTGGAATAATAGCAAGAGGTAAATTTTTATTCTGAATCAGTTCTGCCACCATTTTTACAGTCCCATCACCACCAACAGCTACCACCCGATCTGGGCTTACTGATTCAATATGATGTGCTACAGAAGTTTCGTCACTTTTTCCTGAAAGCAAATAGAAATCCATAATGTGAGGAGAAGTTTTAAAATAGGTACGTATTTTTTCTTCCCAATCTGTTTTTTCTTTGCCGCCGGAAACAGGGTTTATAATAAATAATAATTTTAGCTTTTCATCTTTCTGCATGTTTATTGTGTAATTTTTAAACTGATATGAATCCCCAGCAATTAAAAAAGAGTTTAAAATCCCGTTTTTTACAATGGTTGGGCCTAACTGATGATGTTACAATAAAACTATACCACGGTTATGGCCATGCAGATCAATTAATTATCTATGGGCATGTGTTCAGGTTAAGTCCCTTACCCAGAAAGAAGTATAGAAAAAGTGTATTAAATAATACATGGGCATTGCTGCGTTTATTTATGGTCAAACCTTTACGCTGTGTTAAGCTACAAACAGAATGGCAGGGAAAGAAGTTATTTTCTGAAACTGATAAAGACGGGTTTTTCAAATTTGAATGGAAAGATGAGCCACCATTAAAACAAGGCTGGCATGAAATGATTGTAAAAACTCTGAACGAAAATGAGAGTGTTGTAATAGAAGGCAAAGGTTCAGTGTATATTCCATATTCAACTCAGTATGGTTTTATTTCCGATGTAGATGATACTTTTTTAATTTCTCATTCTGCCAATTTACGTAAGCGGCTATTTGTACTATTTACTCAAAACGCCCGTAGCCGTAAACCATTTGATGGCGTTGTTAATCATTACCAATTACTTGGTGAAGGCAATACAACACCCGAAGCGCCAAACCCTTTTTTTTATGTATCAAGCAGTGAATGGAATCTATATGATTATCTTTTAGAATTTACGAGGGTTAACCAATTACCCAATGGCATTTTTTTATTAAACATTTTAAAACAGTTAAATGAATTATTAAAAACGGGGCAAAACAATCACAATGGAAAATTTACAAGGATAGTACGCATCATTGAAAATTACCCTAAGCAGCGGTTTGTATTATTAGGTGATAGTTCGCAACACGATCCTTACATTTACGAAGCGATCGTTAAGCATTTTCCCAGGCAAATTCACGCCGTTTATATACGGGATGTATACGAAAAGAATAAACAAAAAGTGGCTGATGTTTTGCATTCGATTGAAGCTAATGGAGTTCCTTGCTGTTTTTTTCAACACAGTTCAGAGGCTATCCTGCACTCAAGAAAAATAGGATTAATCACAAAAGCAGAAGCAGTGGAATCGCTTGTAAATGATCCGGCGGGAAATTAAAATTAAACAATTGCAACAATTGGCATAAGTTTTTTGTTTTAAAAAATTAAACAATTATTAGTATGGAAAAAAATTTGGAACAACAAGAGGCTTTAAAAAAATTTAAGAAATTAGTAGAGGAAGTGCGCACTTGTATGTTTATTACTAATACTACTTCAGAGCATGAACATACACGTCCAATGGCTACCATTGAAGTAGAAGATGACGGCACACTTTGGTTCTTTACAGATATACGTTCTATTAAAGTGGAAGAAGTGAATAGGGATAAGACAGTCCATCTTACCTATGCACACCCTGGTAAGGAAAGCTACTTAGACGTTTGGTCAAGGGGAACAGTTATTACAGATAAACAACAATTAAAAGATAAGTGGTCTCCGATTGTCAAAGCATGGTTTCCTGATGGAGTAGATGATCCTAATTTAGCATTGCTGAAACTGCAACCAACCGAATGTTATTATTGGGATAGCGAAACCGGAAAGATGATTCAATTTCTTAAAATGGCTGCATCTATTGTAAGTGGACAACGCCTTGCAGATGGGGCAGAAGGTAAGCTTAAACTGTAATCTTATCTGTAAAAAATTTAGACCTGAGTAGATTATTTTTATTAATGATTATACAGCAGTAACGGATTTTTTTTCCGGACTGATAGTGATAGTGCGTTCATCTATATCTACAACATAATGTTTTTTTACCGTTTTATCTATAAACAGCTTTTCATACAACGGGCTTTCGGTTTTCTTCCATTTATCCCAAAAAGTAAAATACAGGCCGTAATTATATTTAAACTGTTTGTGGTGCAAGGAATGGTGTGAAGCGCCTATAAGCCATTTTCCAAAAAAATGCTTATAAAAATTACGTGGATATATTTCAATATCGAGGTGATTAATTACGCTGCTAAATGTCATTATTGTCAACTGGATAATAATAGCATATAAATGCATAGGTAGAACCATTAATAAAGCAGGGAGAAAAATAGCTTGTAACAAGCCTTCTAACGGGTGAAAGGAAAAAGCTGTCCAGGGAGAAGTAATATTGCTATCGTGATGTACCTTATGAATAAGCTTAAAAACTCCTGGCCGATGCATCCATCTATGCAACCAATAATAATAAGTTTCGTGTAGTAGCAATGCAATAATGAGGCTAAGCGGTAACCACCATAATGAATATTCTTTGATATTAAGGTAAACCTTTGTAAATCCTTTCTGCCATAACACTAAAACAACGCTGCCTGCTATGGCAAATAATAAAGCGGTTCTAATGCTCCATTTTATTTCCTCTTTTAATTGCCCTTGCTTATAAGCTTTTTCATTGATTTTTCTTTGTTGCCATTTGTGCGGAAACCATAAATAAAAAGCACCGTAAAATAATCCTGCTATCAGTAAATAACGGCCTATTACTATCGCAAACACAACGAAGGTGGCAAACAAAAACCAAAGTGGGTGAGTAAAATCAGGCAATTGCATCGTATGTATTTAATCTAAGTTAAACAACTACCGGCCGTTAAATATTTAGGACTAAAAGATAAAATTTTAAATCGCATCGATAATAGGTAAGGGAGTCTCTAAAACCACTTCAGCCTGAGCATGACGAAGGCTAAATTTATAACCCATTGTCCAATAAGGCTTCGGCAACTTTTCGTCAAGCTCAAAGTGACAAGGGCTCTGTCAGGCTGAGCCTGCCGAAGCCTCAGCCTCAGCGGTCATTTATTTTAAATAGGGTTTTTAGAGAAGCCCTCAATAAATTTTTTGTGTATCAACGATTTTTCGTTGTACCATTAAATTCTTGATGGTTGTTTGAGCTAATTCATCTATATCTAATGATTTTGCAATGCCAGATAATAGCGTTTCTTCATTAACGCCAATTGAGGCATCACTCAGACAGAGTTCTACACAATAAGAAAACAATGCAAGTTCATTAGTTGGCCTGATCAATTTTACCAGGTAGTTGATATATTCATTTTCGTTAGTGATAGCAGAGTAATAGTCTTTATATTTAATGATCTCTTCTTTAAAATTTAATTCATGATTTAAACCAGCATCAACTATTTTTTCAGAAACAACTTTTACTTCGGCTGAAGAAAATTCACCGTCTTTTAAACAGCAATGAAAAAACAGATGACTCAAAGCCTCATCCTGCGTACTTATAATATCTTTATACATAAATAATTTTTTGTTGTCTGTTCCAAGTTTAATGCCATGAATAAAGTGAGACGTGAAACGTCAGAAGTAAGACAGTACGCAGTTTTAAGTAAAAGTTTGACGTCTCACTTTCTCACGCCTCACTTATTGCCAGTCCCATCCTACTACATTCCATTCGTCCATCACATCTTTATAGTTATGGATAGTTTTAAATCCCACCTTTTCATGTGCCTTTTGCGAACGTGGATTGTGAGTTGATATTTCTGTTATCAATAGATCAAATTTGGTTTGATATATTTTTTTGTGGTGTTGATATAGGTTATTGAATACGCCCTTGCCCCGATAGTTTTTATCAATACAAATCTGTCCCATACAGTAAAAAGAATAGGTAAATAAAGGTTTTCCATTATAATGCAATGGTTGCAGGTTGGTTATCATTGTTCGTAAGTCGGGATGAAATTCACGGGCTTCTTTTAAGGTGACCAGGGCATATCCTACAACTTTATCTTCGTCTTTCACAATAATACTGGGCGCCAGTTTGTGCATTTGCTCCAAAAGCTTCATAGAATAAAGCCAGGACACAAAACCTTCTTCCTTTTTTTCTTTTTCAGAAAGGTTTTGTTTAAGATTTAATTGATTAAGTTGATGAATTTGAGCTAACTCATTTTCTGTAGTTACAATGTTAGCTTCAAGCATGATGTATATTAAGGGATTACTTCAAAAATGAAACGTCAAATGTGAAACGTGAGACAAGTAGAGCCGCTTTCACGTCTCCCTTTTCACGTGTCACGGATAAATTATTCCTCATAAAACCGCAGCCTGTTTTTTAAACTAGATATTTCATCCTGCATATTTTCTATGCGATTTAATAATTGAGCGATGGCATCAATGCCTTCCGTGTTTATGTCTAATTCATAATGGAGACGAATAAATCTTTCCAGATCTTTTAATTTCTCCAAAGGAATGCAGGTTTTTTGGTTGACGGTAACAATTTCGATTAACCCATAATTTTGAAGTGCATGGATGAAAGAGAATTCAACCTTATGCTGCACACAAAATTCATCGGCTAGTATTAAATCTTCTTCTTGCATAGGCATAATTTACATTGATGATAATTGAGTAAATAATTCCTTTTGATTGTCTGTTAAATTGGTGGGGAGTGTAACCTGGTAAGTAATATAAAGATCGCCAAACTGCCCTTCTTTTTTATAGACCGGAAACCCTTTATTCTTCAATCTTATCTTCGTTCCATTCTGTGTTTCAGGCAATACTTTCACTTTTATTTTCCCACTCAATGTTTCTACAAATATTTCGCCGCCTAATAATGCAGTATATAAGTCAATGTCTGCTGTAGTGTAAAGATCATTGCCTAAACGCTTATAACGGGGGTGACCTGCAATTTCAATAGTTATATAGAGATCACCATTTGGTCCTCCGTTTATTCCAGCAGCACCATGACCTTTCAATTTAATTTTTTGGCCGTTCTCAATGCCGGCAGGAATAGTTATTCGAATATTTTTTCCGTCGACTGTTATCGTTTGTTGGTGAGTGGTATAAGCATCTGTAAGGTTAAGTGTCAATTCCGCACTGTAGTCCTGTCCCCTGAATTTGGTTTGCCTGCTTCCTCCCGTGCTGCCACCAAACATTGAGGCAAAAAAATCTGAAAAATCACCTGCATCAAACCCTCCTGAAAATTGTTGCCCGCCAGCATGCGAAGATTGCCGTTGTTGGCGTGCCTGTTCAAATTGCTCAGCATGTTGCCAGTCTTTTCCATACTGATCATATTTTTTTCTTTTTTCAGGATCGCTTAATACCTCATTGGCTTCATTGATCTGTTGAAATTTTTTAGTGGCTTCCTTATCGCCAGGGTTTAAGTCTGGGTGATATTTACGGGCTAATTTTCTATAAGCCTTTTTTATAGCCTCGTCTGTTGCATTTTTATCAAGCTCTAAAATTTTATAATAATCTACATATTCCATGCTTTAGCTTTAATTAATTGAACCTGTTTTACTGGTAAATTTATAAAATCATGCAAAGGTTAGATGAGTATTCTTTCCAACAATAAAAATAAATAATCGGGAAAGATAAATCAGGAATCATGAAGTACATCGGGTAAAAAACCTGGCTTAGCAGGGCTTTGGTATGTAGTGTGTTTATATTTAGTTAGGCAGGGCTATTAATAAGTACATACAGGAGATATGCATTAAATGCCATAAAAA
>MWWB01000380.1_pt1 | contig 10997 bp, 7 predicted proteins | sample 1047291 | NCBI WGS metagenome assembly MWWB01 (sample SAMN06349976, study PRJNA376086) | soil metagenome | isolation source: MS4-1 sample Antarctic (ecotone) soil | place: Antarctica | reverse complement strand
AAGAAGTGCTACCACGAGGAAATTCACCGGGCTGGGAAAAAGGGCGAGTGAGAAGCCGACCTGTGAAGTATAAAATAAAAGGCAAGGGCAAGAAAAAGCCAAAAATAGTTTCCAAAATGGAGTGAAGAGAAGGGAAAAGAAAACCAAAGGCAAAAATCAGCTTGGAAATCAACCAGGCTTTTTTCTACTTTTATCTAAAGTCGAGGTAGTAAGCTAATCGCAATTATTAAAGTTTTTCGCTTTTCATTTTTATAGGATTTTTAGTATTTTCTTTATATAGATTCTTCTCGGCGTTTCAATTAATTTCGTTTTCAAGAATCAAAACCAACTTTTACCTTTCGACTACTCAAAATCTGTTTCAAGCCGTAAAATTTTCTTAATTATTTTGCCAGATATAACGAGACTTATGAAAGCTAATTTAAATTATAAAAAAGATTCGTATTTAAAGTTTTACTAGTATTACCAATGAAACCAATAATCCGCGTGGAAAATGTAAGCAAACAATACACTATCGGCGACCAACAGCAGTCGTACTCAATGTTGGGCGAGCATTTAATTGATTTTGCCAGCAACACAATTAAGACTTTCAGAAGAAATAAAACCAAAAAAGAAAACAATATTTGGGCTTTGCGCGATATAAATTTTGAAGTAGTACCAGGCGAAGTTATGGGATTTATCGGGCGCAACGGCGCTGGTAAATCAACACTTCTTAAAATTCTTTCACGCATTACGAAACCAACAAAAGGACGAATCGAATTATTTGGACGCATAGGAAGCCTCTTAGAAGTCGGTACGGGTTTCCATCCGGAACTGACAGGAAGAGAAAACATTTTCTTAAATGGAACTATTCTCGGAATGAAACGCAGAGAGGTAGCTGAAAAATTTGACGAAATAGTTGATTTTGCCGAAATTGAAAAGTTTCTTGACACGCCCGTTAAACATTATTCGAGCGGAATGTATATGCGTCTCGCTTTTGCTGTCGCTGCTCATCTTGAACCTGAAATTCTAATTGTTGATGAAGTATTATCAGTTGGCGATATGAAGTTTCAAAAAAAATGTTTAGGAAAAATGGAGAAAATTGGTCAGGAAGGGCGCACAGTTTTATTTGTAAGCCATACTATGGCTGTTTTGCGTCAACTATGCCGCACTGCAATCCTGCTCGATAAAGGTGTTATCTGTAATTTAGGCGCGCCAGACGATGTAATAGCGCAATATAGAAGGATGAACGAGGAAGTAGTGACAGGTCGGTTAATCAGCGAATATGGAATAGAGCTTACTGATATACATCTTCAGAGTTTAAAGACCGGCGAAATTACTTCTTCCCCAAACTTCAATCAGAGTTATCAACTAAATCTACAACTTCGGGCGCACCAACCTCTTAACGACGCGGCAGTTTTTATTAAATTATATGATGAAATAGGTAATCAGGTATCCAGCATCTGTAGTTTTGAAGAAGGGGTTGAGCCATTCTTTCTTAATGGATTAATGAATATTTCTTTCTTTTTACCTAAGCTTCAACTATACCCAGCTAATTACAATTTTTCTCTAATTGTTTTTCGTCCTAACGATAAAGCTTACTTCGAGGTTGATAGATGCTTCTCTATACAAGTTCAGTCGGGTGTAGTTAATGATGCGGCTTGGGCTTATAACAAAGCTCATGGAATTGTAAGAGTATCAGACGGTTGTAAAATTTCACCCGTTTCATGATTAAATTATAAAAGTCAGGATGTAAGCTGACAGAATCTAGTGTCCGATTAACTTTCAATAAGCACAATTTATAAGACGAAATTTTCTCCTTATTGACGGATTTAATTTGACTTAATCAGCACTTAACTTTTGTCTGATTGGTCTTGACTAAAAATTACTGATTGAACGGTTAAATCTTGATTTTTACAATTAAATTAGTCAGTTTGTTTGATTTTTGATTTACAAAATTAAACTGTTAATCCTTAATTTTTTTCGATATATAATTAATAAGCAAGACTTTTAATATTTGCCAGTAACCTAGACGCATTAATAATATTATAATTTTTGTTTTAGAAAGATTTTGCTGAAGACCCGAAATAATAAATACCATTTTTCCACGCGCAGCAATTTTTATAGCTTCTCGGTCGCAATTAATATTTTCTTTTTCCAGAATGCAGTGATCTATGTAATTTAATTTACGGAGACATTTAATGATTGCTTTTAGATTGTTTTTCTTTAAGAGCGGCTCCATATTGAATCGCAAACAATCCAGTTCGCTAAGCGACAATTGAAAATCTTTGCCTGTGTAATAATGAATGTTTCTTAATACTAAATTCGAATGTACGTTTTCATATTCGATTCTTTTTGTTACTCTTGATAAGCTCTCGGTTGTAGACCGATAATCAAGTAATACTTCTTCAAGATTGTTAATCTTATACTTACGCGATAGTTTCCACCATAAATCGTAATCTTCACTATAGGGAAGACTATACTTTCCAACATCAATTACAGCACTGCGCTTGTACATAACTGTTGGATGGTAAATTCTACACGCAAAAGTTAAATTGTAATAATAGTGAGAACTGTCCCATTCCTCTATCTTTATTGGCTCTTTATTTTCGGTTATTTCTCTAGCCCAAGTGGAAAGCAAAACACAATCAGGATGAGCTAATAAGAAATCATATTGCTTTTGTAACCGACTGGGATAACTAATATCGTCTGCATCCATACGTGCGATTAGCTCGGTTGAAGCCATCTCAATTCCCTTGTTTAAGGTAGCGGAAATCCCCAAATTTTCTTGATTCTTAAATAAACGGATTCTGGAATCAGTATATGACTCAATAATCTTTATTGTTGAATCGGTTGAACCGTCATCAATTATTAAGAATTCAAAATCAGTAAAGGTTTGATTTAAAATGCTCTCGATTGCCTCGCTAAGAAACTTTTCTGCATTGTAAACTGGCATTAGTATAGTTACATAAGGTTTATCCATACAAATAAGAGTCTATTATTTGAACAAAAAATCAACATTTTAAAGTAAGTTGGAATTTATATGGAGGCATTCGATTTCCATAATAGTCTTTTCAATTGCATTTTCTTTTTCCATATAAAAGGATAAAACTTTTTCTTTATAAAAGGATAAAAATAGATTCTTAACAAATAAAGGAATGGATTGTGATATGGTTTCAATGCTTTTTTCAGTAATCGCTGTATATTTTCATGCTTAATATTGTTCTCAAGCATATACTGTTGTAACCATTTTAGAAAGAATCGACGCTTAGCGTGATAATAGCCTTCACTTGTAGTTTTTTGAACAATTGACCCTTCTCTTTGACGGTATTTATGGTGACATAAAGAAGATACGTAGATTGGTTCATTCAGATAAACTTTATGAAGAAATGCTTGATCTCCATATAAACCTGTAAATTGCTCTTCAAATCCTCCATGTTTTTCAAAAACAGATTTTTTAACCAAAATTCCAGAAAGAGATGGCGCATCGCCAACTGACAAAGGGTATAATGTTTCTGCTAAATGAGGAGGATTAAATAATTTGTCTTGAGCTGTTCCTACTTGAATCACAATATCCTGCTTTGTTTTATCCTGCCACCCATGCCAATATTCGCAGGCTTCCCACAACATTACAGCTTTCGGTTTTGCCTGCATCAAACTTAACTGAACGCTCAATTTCGCCGGTAACCAAATATCATCAGCATCAAGAAACGCTATCAATTCTCCGTGCGATAATGAAATGCCATAATTACGGCTGGCACTGTGTCCTCTGTTAATATGCCTCTGATGCTCCGCATAAAAAATTTTCCCAGCATACAAGTTAGCGTATTCTTTGGCAATTCTGGTACTTTCATCCGTAGAACCATCGTCAACTAAAATTAATTCCCAATTTTTATATTCTTGATTTATGACGCTCTCTATTGTTTCAGCAATAAAACGTTCTACGTTCAAGAAAGCTATTATTACAGATACTAATGGAGTTTCGTGACCAATCATCTTCAAAGTTAAGTTTCCCTCTTGCGTGAATATTATAACAAAAATGTTTAAGAAATAAACAAATATTTGGATTTATAGATTCCTGCTGCAAATGTATTCTTTACCGATTCAATTTTCCTTCACCTCAATCTTTTTTATGTTTTAATAAAACATAAATACCTCATTTCACTGATATTTACCTAGTGTTATAGAGTACTACTGCTTGAATATCAAAAAGTATTTTATCACTCCATAGCACTCTATAAAAACAGGTAATAGATACATTTTTAGATAAAGGCGTTTGCGAGCCGTCAAAATACTTTGATAGACTGCTTTTGCAAAAAAGCTATTCAGTTGTCAAAGAACTGATAGGATTGGAATAAAGAGATGGTTTGAGAAGGAACGCTCAAGCCGTTTTTCTTTGTTCAAAATTATTCTTTGCCCGTTTCCTTTTTCGATCTGCCATGCTTGCCGTGAATTGTCAGTGTGTTCGCATCCTTTATTCTTATCAAGTATTGATTGCCGTATTTTTCAGCTTGGAGCGTTCCGTCTTTAATCAATTCAACACTATTTCAGAAATAAACTAAATTCATTTCAATTTCAAAAACCGACAACAATTAAATCTACTCACCATTTTGGGAAGATTCGAAGTAAAAAGACTCGTAGCAAGTGAAATATCGCTTTCTATGATTGTAAACTCTTGGACGGATTTAATAAGCGTCGATTTTTTCTTGATTGAAACACGCGCTAACCCACCGAAAGCGAAATGTGTATTATCATCCAAAAATGTAATTCGGCTTTTAGCTAGCGCAGTTTTCGATAAGATGTGTACTTACAGTAATTTACCAATTCCGTTTAATTAATTTAACGGACAAGTTGTTCGTTAAATACAAAGTGAACGCTACCTTATTAGCGTTCACTTTGCGGCTTATGACAAAGACGTTGGTTTTACCCCGTATTAAAAGATTTTCAAAGCCACATCAATTAAGAATGATGGTACGTTTAATGTCTGTACACCGGCCGATACGCTTTGTGTTCCGAGAACGGCTCCGGTTGAAGGATTTATCCAAGTCGCTGTCCCTGCTCTTTGAACATTAATAGTTACGGTTATGCCGCTCGTCGGAGTTGTGTGATTAGTATAGGCGTGGAGATGAGCGAAATATGCACTTGAAGAACTTAGGGCTGATGCGCGAACCAAATTCGGGTTATTGACTGTGATATTTGTAATTCTCGCATCTGCCGGAACTTGTGCGGTGTAATCTGTTAATACTTTTATGTAGCTTCTGGTTGTTGGACCTATATAAGCGTTTGAAGCCCCATAGCTTGAGTAGCCTTTATAAAAGCTAGTATTCCAAAACACTATCGAACCCTCCGCAAAAAATGCCGACCACGTTGCAAGACGAGCTTTCAAGTCAGTTGTTGCGTCGTAATTAACCAAAGCATATCCGTATTCCCCAATAATAATCGGTTTACCCTGCATTTTCCAATTGACGATGTTATCGTATGTCTCCCTGTCAATATCGAATTCGCCTGCGTAGGAATAAAGATGCGGAGAAAGGATGTCCATCCCGGAAATATATCTACCCTGTGGACTAGGGTAATTAAGGCTAGTGGTGACAGGATGCCTGTTAGGATCATTTGCTTTGATATAGTTTGCAATAAGAATCAAGTCGGCATCGGGCGATTGAGACTCATTGGACACTTCCCAAATGTCCACCTTACTTCCGTATCGGTCAATGACTCTTCTAACATATGCCAAGCCGTTAGGGCTAGTATCAACATAATCATTAAAGAAAACTAATTGAACCCGAAAACCATAATGCTTGAGACGACCTATAAGTATATCACCTTCTGACCAATTAGATTCTGAATCTAAATTAAATGAACAATTGCCTATGCTCCATCGATAGAAATTGAATCCAGCGGCATTATGAGCAGTCAAGTAAGTATCGAGATCAACACCATTATAATTAGGAGGATAGCCCCCATCAAAACCCCAACCATAAGGAGATAACACTGGATTTCCAGGAGCGCCATTTCCAGGAGTACAATCTTGCAAACCAATGGGATAAAAAGGCTGCCCGTCTGCCACCCAACGATATGGATTGTTGGGATTCTGTCTCATAAAACTAGAAGCAGCGGGAGGCAGCGGCGTTGGTGTTGGGGTAGGCGTCGGGGTAGGAGTTGGAGTCAGAGTTGGTGTCGGTGTAGGTGTCGGCGTCGGGGTAGGTGTTGGAGTTGGTGTAGGTGTTGACGCTGGAGTTGGCGTCGGTGTCGGCGTTGGTACAGGCGTCGGAGTTGGTGTAGGTGTCGGCGTCGGCGTTGGCGTTGGTGTCGGCGTTGATGTCGGCGTCGGCGTCGGAGCACTACACCGCACGCGAATATTGATGGCGTGAAATGTGTTCGCCGCTCTGAGGGTAAAATCAACCGGCAGATTCGGATTAGTTGCCGTAAAGGTTGCCGTCACCGGAGCGTAGGTGCCGGGCGCGAATGCCGGAATGTTCACTGTCGCATTTGTCGCACTAATCACCGTGAATGATTGCAAACCGCTTCCGGCGTTAACATGGTCAACCGTGACCGAACCTGGTCCACTTGACACGCCAAAGGAAGAGAGACCACCCGGAAAGAGGTCTCCTTCAGTAACCGTAGTGCTTGGCGTGCAATCCTCCAGTGTTGTAGCTCCGATTGAAATGCCACCAACATTGCCTGATTGGTCAACCGTCGCCACGTTCACATTTCTTGACGACCATTGAAACGGAACGTCTTGAACAACTTGTCCATTGGCATATTTGGCTGTTGCTTGAATTTGCGATGTTGCTCCGACATGAAGAGGCAGCGAACTCGGAGACACATCAACTGAGGTAATTGTACCTGCAAAAATTAATGATGATAATGGTACAAGAATAAGCGATTTCAAACTAAAAATAAAATTGAAAATATTCATACTATTGTTATCTATGTCCTTTAAAGTTTAATATTCTAGATTTAGTTGTTTCCTATAGTAATTTTGGTTTTCATGGATTTATCCTCGACAATTTTGCATTGGGCAGCCAATTCGATCCTCTCACTCTAAAAATCAAACGGCAAGTTGAAAAACAAGGACGGCTGATTGATGGGAAAGCCGTCCTTCAACATAACGTCGGCTACCATTAAGAAGCGACAATTGTTAAAAAGCCTTCACCATTAGAATTTTGTTAACACAGGAGCGTTATATTGAGTACAAGATAGGAAAGGAACTCAATTTTCATTCGATTGACCTAGACTTACATTTAAATTACTCGATTAAAAAGTGGCTGTCAATGCGCTCACGCACTTCTATTTTCTTTTTGTTGGCTGGTTTTTGATTGGATAGAAGAGCGTTTAGAAATCGTAATGATCAGCGAAAAAGGATTTTAAGCTAATGCTCTACTGTTGCTTGTGTGTTTAGCGCGTGATGAAATTCTAATCTAATCATTATCCCAAATTGACGTTTTTGACATAAAGGCCTTTGTGTGTTATCACACATACGAGTTTCTTTTTCTACTATAATGTTTCATATTCGATTATTTGTTATTCGATATTGCTTTAATTATTTTGTTAAAAACAAAAGATGTCCGCTGCCGCCAACTGTTAGCAGGTTTAGCTTCGAGTCTCAAGACCCCAAACCTTGAGCCATTCGGATGGCAAGATTCTTCTTCATTTCGCTTTTCAAAAATCTTTGCCGCTTTTCCCAATCACGCTTGAATCTTCTCGCAAACGTCGGGCAACGATTCGCCTATTAAAACCGGCTCCATGTAGTCAAGTCCATCATCCGTCAGCCTTTGCTTCCAAACTTTAATTAGACAAAACGCATCTGGCGACAGTTCGAAACTTGAAAATGAATTTTAGGTTATATGATGCCCGGTATACATTCGCCAGCCATACGGTTGAGAATGGAATTGACCTCTTAGTTTTGGCTTCTATACTTGAACATAGTAGTTTGAAAATGGTTATGAGATACGCTCATCCTTCGGAAACATTCAAAGCCGATGCAATAAAAAGAATGGAGCAAAACAGAAAAGCAAAAGCAGTCTAAAAGCGGTGAAAATGTAAGACTTGGCTACATTTTCAAATACAGGCAGTTTCCCTGACATCTCATTTTACCCGTAAAGAGTGCAAAAAGTGAACTTATCAAATTACGGTAAATTAGAATCTATGATTTAATAATTCTTTATCCAATTTGAGATCTGTCTTTCAAACTCTTTTCCATCCCAGTTTTTTATCTGAAATCTACCTAATTGATATAGGTCGGAGCTATTTGTTATAGGCTTTCCCGTTGTTGTAAAAGCTGCGTTTAATTTCTGCTCTTTTACAACAGAAATTGTTGCTTTATTATAAGCACCAAAAGGATAAGCTAATAATCTTGCAAACTTTTCGCAATTGTCTTTAAGGGATTGTTCATTATCTGCAATTTCTTTGAATTGCATTTCTCTATTATGAAAGGGTAAAGCAGAATGCCTAGCGGTATGCAAACCTATGTCGAACAAAGGCTGAATTGCAATATCCTTTAATTGTTGATTTGTCATCGGCAAATCCTCTTTAAAAACCTTGTCGTATTTACTCCAACTTTTTATTTCTCTTATTACAGATTGCAGTTCATTATATGGTAAGGGTTTCAATCGGCGGTGAAGTGCTAGATATAATTCGCAACGGCGAGTTGGAGGTTCTTCAGTCCATACCCATGTTTTTTGCTTCTCTTGCTGTTCTTCTGTTAAAGAAGCATCGTTTTCTAATTGATAAACAAATAATTCCCTATCAATGGTTACCGAAAGTATAGATGGCAATCTTTTTGAATTAAGAATAATCCTTTCTAATTCATCCCACCAGAAGGATTTTTGTTGCTCAATATAATGTGTTGAAATAAAAAAAGTTGCAGGAGATTCATACTTTTCTAACAAAGGTTTTGCTGCAAAATAATTATCACTATAACCATCATCAAATGTGATACAGACAGTATTTGATGTGATAGATTTCTGGCTGAGTTGTGTTATCAAATCTGCCACTGAAATTAATTTATATTTTGTTTGTAAAACCTTTAATTGTTGCTCAAAATTGCACGGACTGACACCCAATTGCCAAGGATTAGTGGTTAAATCTGCAATACGGTGATACATAAGCACCAATGCCTTATTAGCCGTTAAATTTCTAATTCTATTGAGCAATCTTAAATTTAGCATTAATTTGGTTTGACGGCAGATGCGCAAATTATTACTTGATAATGCGGATCATTATAATCCATTTGTTCCTTTTTGATTTCCGGCAGCCCAATGCCGTATAAAAAAGCAGTCGCGACGAGAACGTTACCGAATGGTTCAACAAAAACATTTTTCGAAGGAAAAATTTCCGATAACATCCTTGAAATTGAATTATCGGTAAAAGACCATAGCCAGTATTTTTTCCATCCACCCTGATCAACATGACTGATTCCAGGAACAGTTAATAACAAAGTTCCGCCCGGTTTCAATATCCGATAACATGTTTCAAGGGCTTCTTTATAGGAATAAATAAGATGCAGTGTTTGCGTGAGAATAATACAATCAAAACTATCATTTTCTATATGTGGCGCATTACTTAAATCTCCAATAATCGTTGCTTTCGGATTTTTATCATCTATATGCAGTATTTCGCTTTGAGTAACTCTTGAGCCGCCAAATCGTAAAGTATATTCATTGTCGGCAATTTCCAGTGTCCTTCCTACAATATTGCCGGCTTGTTTTTGCAGAAAGTTTTCTATGTAATAACGATCAACCGGACCACCGCGATTATACCCGAACACAGTATTAAAAGGAGTAGTCCGATTAAGATCACCCAGGTTTATTTTTTTAATAGAAGGAATAAAGCCTTTATATATTCCTGCTTTATGTAATCCTCGTAATACAAAATCAGGAATAATTCTTCTAATAAACGATTTGACTAACATCGCGGACTTAAAGATGACGTATTTTAAATATAAAAACTTGCGGAACTCCCAAAGCATATGGAGTTCTTTTGCCCGATTACTGTTTCTATCCGAATTTTGAGCGGAACACAATTTGTCATAGGATTCCGTACAATAATAATTTTTCCAATTATACAACCCTCTTTCGAAGCATTTTTCTTCTTCTGTGTTCGCTAAAAATTCTCGCTGCCGGTTTAATACCATTAAGGCGAATTCGAGCATCATCGGAATATTACCGGACATATTTTGATCGTGCATTCGATAAGCAGCGATAAATTCTGGAAGGTGCGAAATCGGATATTTTCTGGAAATCTTAAGATACAAATCGTAATCTTCACAAGCCTTTAGTGAGGTATCAAACCGGAACTTTTCAAAAATCCATCGATGGTACATAACTGTGGCATGCATACTGATATAATTTCTTTGAAGAAGATGACAATAGTGATTGTCTTCAACAATTATTGCTCGCTCGCCAATAATTTGTTTATGATTATTTACCCACATGAATCCGCCTGAAACGAAAGCGGCTTCTCGATTTTGTTTCAAATGTTTCAAGTTGATAGATATAGCGTCGGCAAATAGCCAATCATCAGCGTCTAGAAAAACGAGGTATGCTCCGCTGCTACAGTCTACGCCCGTATTTCTGGCACCGGAAAGCCCTTGATTAGATTGATAGACATATTTTACATTCGGGTAATCTTTTGCAACTCGCTTTGTATTATCTGTCGAACCGTCGTCTATCACAATAGTTTCGATATCTTTGTAATTTTGTCCTAAAACACTTTCAATTGCTGTTTTCAAGTATTGCCCTTGGTTATAACACGTTATGATTACAGAAACGAGGGAAGACTCTTTTGTTGGTTTTGAAAGCATTTGTTAGCCGGATAAATTACAATAATTATTAAAGTTGCCGTTAAAGATATACGCACATTTTCATTGCTGTTTTCATCGCAATAAAATCTTGGTCAAAATATACCGAAAAAGAAAGAGAGGTTTATGCTTTATGAAAATCATTAAATCTCCGCCGGATACAGGAATCTTTCCTAAACGAAGTTTTCGATATAATTTCTGACAATAATGATACTTCCAA
>MWWB01000379.1_pt1 | contig 11008 bp, 9 predicted proteins | sample 1047291 | NCBI WGS metagenome assembly MWWB01 (sample SAMN06349976, study PRJNA376086) | soil metagenome | isolation source: MS4-1 sample Antarctic (ecotone) soil | place: Antarctica | reverse complement strand
CCTGGCGTTTCCAATACGCAGAATCACGCAGTTTTTTGAAAGCATCATCAAAAACCGACATCACCAACCCAAACGACACACCACGCAGTCGCGGCATCGTCAGAGTCAGAAAACGCCATTTCTCGCCTTTTTGAAGTTTGACCGCCGATAGATAGCGTTCGACATCTTTGCGACCGTTCTTAGCCTGTCTCTTTAAATAGAAACGATCTAACCGGGAAGACGTGCCGACAAGATTACCGCGCCCCGTGAAGACTTCGCCGTCTTTGTTCGTCATTCCATAGCCGACGAATAGGTTTTCGTCAGCAACACTTTCCGCTAACTGCAAACCGTAAAATATCGCTTCGGGATTATCGGAGTATTTTAATTTGTTGGCGAGCGGGTGCGTGTCCCTCTGAATGGATTGCAAATAAGTGATCTGCTCGATCTGTTGCGGCTGCGCTTTTGTCATTATTCGCCACCTCGCAGACTTCGGATAAACTGCCGAATGCGAACCGATGCGAGCGCGTGAACGACGCACAGCCACCGGCGGCGATGAATGATTAAGGCGAGCTGATTACAGCGTTTTGAATGACATTTTGGAGTGTTTGCGGTCTGAATCATTAAAATAAGCAAGGGCATTTGGTTGACCGCTACCAAATGCCCTTTATCTAACAGAATCTCGACGAAAAACTTTCATCTTGATTCTGAAATCAAATTTTGTATATACTCGAAAACGGATTGCGGTCTAGGTAATCCGTTTTTGGTTAAAAAATCAAATATCAAATGAGCGCGTATTCTTTCCAGGGATGACGCGCTTTTTTGTTAATTCAATTTACCTTATTAAAAATCAAATTACAACCTTAAATTTTCTCATTAAATCTCGATGATTATTGGAGTTCCGCTGAGTTCCGCTAAGTTCCGCTAAGTTCCGTTTCATAGAGTTTCACAGCGTGTTACGGTGTATCCTTTTCGAGTCATTTTGAAAACGATTGAATAATCAAACAATCGCCCAAACGACCGCCGCCGCCACCGCCAAAACAATCGCGTATTCGAGAAGCGGCACGCGCCGACCGATCAGCGAACCACAGAGCGAGCAGAAACGCGGCTGGTAGAAGAGCGTCAACAGCCAGCCGGAACATTGTGAGCAAAAGCTAATCATTCTCTTTTTTTAGGTGTCCAATCTGTCCGATTCTCTACGTCACTTCTACGTCACTTTTCTTTTTTTAGAGTGTTGAATTTGTCGAATGTTTCTTTGTTCTTTCTCTGTTTTTTCGTTGCTTTCGCCTTAATTCTCTCTCGGTTATTTCTCGTTTTCCGCGCCCGAAATCTTAGGTTTTGCAAGGTTTTCCGTTTCCTGTTTTTTTCCTGTTTTTCCTATTTATTTCCTATCAATCGGCAATCGGACAAGCAGACGGCAACCGCGCCGAACGTCGAAAACTTTCCGCGAACCGCCACGCTCGAACCTTTCCGAATCTTACTATTCCTTACGGTGTCCGCGTCCGATGTGCAATCGGCAAAAACGACGAAGCCGGGAACGTCGCCCGGCTCAATCACAAGTTTGCATTGTCCGTCACGCTTGACGACTTTCTGAACCGTTCCCGAAACTTCTACGACCGCGCCGACAAGTTGTGACAAGCTATCACGCGCCGTCGCTACGTCCGAACCTCTCACAGCGTCGGCAATCGTCTTTAGTCCGAACTTCTTAACCGTTCCTTTTCCCATTTTCCCTCTTTATCAAAGAATTACGCCGCTCGCTTGCAACTCCGCGATTTCCTGAACAGTCAGCGCATCGTATCTTTTAAAATGCTTCACGCCGTCAATACGCTGACACACGGCAAACGGATGACCTTTTTCTTTAATACTTTCCCGATTCAAATCAGCCATAGCTTTCTCAATCGAAGAAGTCAGCGAATCTCGAACGGCTAATTTCATTTCGGCTTCCGTCAATGCGCGAAAAAGATATTGATGCTCGCGCAAGAGTATCTCTATAACTTCCTCGTCATCGTCAACGCCGGATGCCCGTATCTTGCGAACGACGCTGTTAAATACCTTTTCGTTTTTTACTATGCCATCATTAAATTCAATCATTGTTTTTCTCCCTTTTTTTAGGTGTTGCATTTGTTGCATTTTCGTTTCTTTTTTTCACGCTAACTTGCGCTAACTATTCGTCCCAACTTTGCCTGGCGGCGACATTCCCGGCATCGGTTAATCAAAGCAGTGGATAAGGTGAAGTTTTCATTATCGGACGTTGAATGTTTACTCTCGAAAGTTACACATTTCGTAGTCTTCGGAAGAGAAAACCTCTCCGTCGAGCGTCATAAATTCAGCGTTTGGGTAAAGCAGCGTCAGATGCCGCCGCCGAAACGCTCGCCTTTTCTCAAATGTTCGCTTTACCAATGCCCCAGCTTCGGCAACCGCGCCCCGTTCAATCAATTCAAGACACTCTCTTTTAAGGCGGGTGCATCTCTCAATAGTTTCTTTTTCAACTAGGTAAGTGTCGTTGGTGTCGGTGTCTGTCGAAAATGAAATTACTTCCTGTTGGTTGTCCGAATCGGATTCCAGAATACTGTTCTTTGGTGTTCCTTTGCCTTTACGCTTATTCGCTTCGCCCAATGGCTCAATCATTCGTTTACCTCTCAAATAACTGTTGATTTCAAGTATTTGCTCAATCGGCAAATGTTCCAGCAAACTCGGCTTAGTAATGTATTTCGCGGTTTCATCAATCGCGTCTGTCAAAGATATTTCGCCCGTGTGCGCGGCTTTATTCTTAATCAAACGAACATCAATAATCGGCAAACCGTCTTCGGTATTAAACTCTAAAACCATTCCGCGTTTTGCTGCCGATTTGATTAACGCCCGCTTCCAATTTTGCGCTAATTCACGGTGATATTTTTCGCCGGTAGTTTCGTTGACTTTGCGATTCTCCAACCACTTCGCCGCAACAATCAAATGCGCGTGAATATGAAAGCCGTCTTCATCAAACGACCATTTTCTATTCTGTTCGATCCATTCTTTGCCAAGAGTGAACTCTTTGCTTTTTGTCCCGGCTCTGACCTGGCGTTTCCAATACGCAGAATCACGCAGTTTTTTGAAAGCATCATCAAAAACCGACATCACCAACCCAAACGACACACCACGCAGTCGCGGCATCGTCAGAGTCAGAAAACGCCATTTCTCGCCCTTTTGAAGTTTGACCGCCGATAGATAGCGTTCAACGTCTTTACGACCGTTCTTAGCCTGTCTCTGCAAATAGAAACGATCTAACCGGGAAGACGTGCCGACAAGATTACCGCGCCCCGTGAAGACTTCGCCGTCTTTACTCGTCATTCCATAGCCGACGAATAGGTTTTCGTCAGCAACACTTTCGGCTAACTGCAAACCGTAAAATATCGCTTCGGGATTATCGGAGTATTTTAATTTGTTGGCGAGCGGGCGCGTGTCGCTCTGAATGGATTGCAAATAAGTGATCTGCTCGATCTGTTGCGGCTGCGCTTTTGTCATTATTCGCCACCTCTTAAACTTCGGATAAATTGCCGAATGCGAACCGATGCGAGCGCGTGAACGACGCACAGCCACCGGCGGCGATGAATGACTAAGGCTTGGCTTTTACAGCGTCGGGAGTGGCATTTGAGTTGGCGGTTGACGATGTTCATAGGGTTAAAAGGAAAAGGACATTAACGCATCGCCTCGTTAATGTCCTTGCGCTTCTCGGTAATTTTTCTTTTACCGAAAATAAAGAACTTATACCAGATGGGAAATCTTATTAACATTTTCTTGTTGAAAATGTAATAACAATCTGGTTATACTCAAAAACGCAGTTGGCGATGAAAATCGACTGCATTTTGGTTAAATTATCAAAATCAAATGAGCGCGTTTTCTTTCCACGGACGACGCGCTTTTTTGTTAAACCAAAGGTAGCAAAACTTATCCTAAATTACAACCCTAAATTTTTGCATAAAATCCCGGTAATCATTGAGTTAAACACCGCTTCCACTCTTTTCCACAGAATCTTCCACAATTTTCTTTTTTAAGAGCAAACTTCTAGTTTTTCCTTAAGTTTTCTTCCCCCAGTTTCCACAAACTGATTTATTTTTCAGTCAATCAGTTCGAAAAAGATTGAATAATCAAAAATGCGTTTTGTGAAGCTCGAAAAATTGATTTATAAATCAAAGAATCAAAATGAACAAAAAAGAAGCTGCCGAATTTCTCGGCGTATCAACTCGCCTGGTCGAAAAATATGCTTCCGAGGGTCGGCTCGGTGAGATAACTTACGTCCGGGGAAAAACCGGCAAACAGGCAGAATATAATCAAGAGACAGTTCAGAAGCTGAAAACTGCGCTTGAATCACCCGACACATCATTAGCCACGACAACCCCCGATGCGCGTCTGTTCGTGGCTCAATTAGTCGAGGCAATGGCAAGCCGCGAACAGGCTCACGTCGAAGCTATTCGGGGTTTACTTTCGGGAAACATCGAAGAGCCTCGAAGCGCGTCTGTTCGGGTCTCTGAAAAACTACTCTTAAATTTAACTGATTGTCGCTTACTAACCGGATTGTCAGAAGCAAGTTTGCGAGAAGCGATTAAAAGCGGGGAACTGCGGGCGAAGATTATCGGTCGGGGCTGGAAAGTTAAAAGGCAGGATTTGGACGAGTTCGTCAATAACCTTTAGAACGTGTCAAAAACGACCCTTTTTGAGACAGAATGCTACATTTTCATAATCCCAAATTGCTAATTATTAGTTATTTTATTGTGTAATGATAAAGAAACTGGTTTTACTATTTTGCTTTCTTTGTTTCGGCTGTGAAATGACTCAGCCGCCGATACTTATAAGTAGTGAAACTGTAATCACAAAGCATTATCTTGAAGGTGGTGGTATGTACAACAGGGAGTATGAAATAACCATTCGAGGCACGGGAGAAGTTTCCTTCAAAGGTAATTTTGCTTTCAAAAAACCTTTATTTCGAGAGCAGTGGCGTATTCCCCCAGAAGATGTAATTCATCTAGTTAAGGCTTTTCGCAGAAGTGGATTCTTTGAACTAGGAGATAGATACGGCGGGCTGGCAGTTGATGGGTCGGACACCAGTATTAGTTTCGTTATTGACGGAAATGTAAAGAAGGTAACGCGATTAAGCTGGGCAATGAATACACCAGAAGAGAGAATCCTAAAAGAATTGGAGCTTCTAATCAACAAAACAGTAGAGGCAGATTCACGGATTAGAAAATGCTGCTACTTTCCTGACTATCCTTCAGAATCAATTCCATAGAAACTTACTTCGATTTATGGGGGAAAATGGTCTCTTAAAAACGCTCCATTTTGAAACTTCAAAAAAGGCTGATTTTTACCGTATCCCAAAAGCTAAAATAGGGCGGAGTTTTGAAACTTTGATTGTGGGATGAGTTTTGGAATTGTTTTACCGATCACTTTCAGGTCTTTTAAGAAAGAGTTTCAAAAGTGCCGAAAAGGAGCGTTTTCGAGACGAATTATTCTTGCAGTTTATTGAATCTATTTCTTTTTAAGTGTGCTGCTGTCGCCCAAAATGCCAAACCACTCTCTGAGGTTATCTTTACCTAATAGCTGGCTTGCCTTGCCCATAAGTTCGTTATATTCCTGCCCTGCATCAGCTTCGCTTTTACCTTTCACAGATTGAGCAAATTCTACTGTGATAAATTTTTTCTTGATGACATCAAGAATCTCTTTTTGTTCCGCTGATAATTCTACGCCCTTTGTTTTTCGGTCTATGTTTTCCAACCAAAGAGCAACTCTCATTTCTTCGCTTTGTCTGCCAAAAAATTCTCTGCGCTCTTGACGTGTTTCAAGGCGGCTAACTTCATCGTACTTTTCAACTACTGTTTTTCGGTCAATCGTTTCTTGCGCCATAATCGTAATTGTAGAGAAAGCTAAAAGAGCGATAATTTGGATAGTTCTTTTCATAATTTTTTACGGATTTTCTCAAAAATCCTGACCTCCATTTTTGACTAATGTTACGGATTATAATGACAAAGTACCATTTCAGCAATTATTTTGGGTCCTTAAATGAGTTTTTCTAAGAGCAGTCTCAAAAAGGGTCGTTTTCGAGAAATAATCAATTCAAATATTGGGTTTAGTAATACTTTATTTTCGTTGCTTTTTGTTGCCTAGTATGCCCGGTCTGGTAACGGACGAACATCTTACAGTTGGTTCATTGCCATCTTAAAATTAGGAAAACCAATCCATAATGAATCGTTAGTCCTTAAATAGATATTCTTTGTATTTTTGCTCGGTATCAAGCCGATGTTTAGTTAAAAAATCCCAAGCCATTTCGTTAATTTCTGATGATTTTGAGTAATAATTATGGTCTAATTTCGGAATCTCATTTAATTCAACCGCAAATTTTCGCTCGCTGAAAGCGTCACGCGTTTTACGAACGACCGACAGCGGAAACAAAGGGTCGCGGTCACCGACAAACAGCGCCACCGGAATTTTTCTCTCCGCATCACTGAACAGATTGTAGCTCTCAGGCGGTAAGGCTCCAGCCGACACCGCAGTCGCAGCGAAATACTCGGATTCTAACAGCGACAATATCAAACTCATCGCTCCTCCGGCTGAATGACCGAACAGATAAACTCGGCGCGCATCAACCGAATGTTTAACTTTGAGCTCTTCGACGAGTTCGTATATAAATCGGGGCGCGTCGCCGGGAATTGACCAATTGGTTGATTTGACGGCATCGGGTCCGACCAAAATAATTCCTTTCTGTTCGGCGAGCTTCTGCCAATGCTCGACGAGGATTCTGCCGTTGCGTCCGCTTCCGTGCAGTAAAACCAGCAACGGGGCGGGTTTGTCTTTGGTAATTGATTGCGGAACGAAAAGATAGTAAGTGCGTTTTTTCTTTTCTGATGTTAATTCATTTTTTGTAATTTCATCTTTGGCAAATCCCACGCTGCAAAAAACAAATAAAGCCAAAATTGCGATGATTATTTTTCTCATAATTACCTCTGTTTTTTTCTTTGCCGCTGTTTTGCGAACCACATTTACCAAAACTAATTTTAGCAATCCATTCCGAAACATCCAATGCCTTTTCAAAACTCGTTTGATACAGAGAATAATGAATTAGATAAATTTGTTTCAAAAAGGGTCGTTTTTGAGACTCAGATATTAAGTTTTATTAAGTCCAAAATGTTAGCAAATGTTAGCATTTCGCCGCACCTCAAAACTAGGTTTTTCTAGTTTCTGGCATCTAATTCCATAGGGTAATTCCAAAGGCTTCCGATTCCCTCACAATTCCCATTCTATCAACCATTTGCAGTAATTAGACAAAAAAGCCCCTCTCTCTCTCTTTTTTTAGGCAAAATCTGAGGTTTTCTGAGGTTCTTTAATGCGAACTTATCCGAACTTATCCGAACTTACCCGAAGCCTGAAAAAGATTGAATAATCAATTCACGATCACCCAAACGACCGCCGCCGCCACAGCCAAAATAATCCCGTATTCGAGAAGCGGAACGCGCCGACCGATTGACGAAACACAGAGCGAACAGAAACGCGGCTGATAAGCGAATGTCAGCAACCAACCGGAACATTTCGAGCAAAAGCTAATCATTCTCTTTTTTTAGGTGTCCAATCTGTCCGATTCTCTACGTCACTTCTACGTCACTTTTCTTTTTTTAGAGTGTTGGATTTGTCGAATGTTTCTTTGTTCTTTCTCTGTTTTGTCCTTGTTCTTTCCTTGTTTTGCCTCTCGTCTCTCTCTCTCGTTTCCGTCTCGTTTTTTTAGAGTTTTGAAATAAACAATGTTGATTTATCGGACAATTATTTGTCCGACAACATTCCGTCCGCGTGGAACAAGGGATTGCTAAGAAATGATAAGGTTTAGCGGCTGATAATCAGCGAGCAGATGCGCCACGTTTCCTTGTTCTTTCCTATCAATTCTAAGGTTTTCTAAGGTTTTCCCTTTTGCCCGATTCTCTACGTCACTTCTACGATACTTTCTCGTTTACTTCTCGTTTATTGAAATGTTTTGTAATGTTTTAAAACATCCTTTTTTGCATCCAAGCCTTTCCTACAATCGTTTGCGACGGTTCGCCGCTTTTATCTGCTGCCAATGACTTCGCCGCCATTCTACACTCAAAGGATTGCTACTCTTGTGAACCCCTAATAAAACCGTCAATCTCAACTTCATGTAATAAAACCAAAACCTTATCTTTTCTGCCATAACAAAATCTCTCCACACTTCTCGGAGTTTTCTCCTATTACCTCAAATACATTTTGATTTCATTTTACTGTAATCGGCAATCGGACAAGCAAACCGCCGCCGCACCGTATGATTGAAACTTGCCGCGAACCGACACGCTCGAACCTTTCCGAATCTTACTATTCCTTACGGTGTCCGCGTCTGATGTGCAATCAGCAAAAACGACGAAGCCGGGAGCGTTGCCCGGCTCAATAACCAATTTGCATTGCCCGTCACGCTTGACGACCTTTTGAACCTTTCCGGCGATGTCCAGGATCGCGCCGACCACGAACGGCAACACAGATTTAGCTTGCTTGGTGATAGTCATAATTTCCTTTTTTTTAATAACTGCAATTCCTGCCCTTTTTTAAGGCTTGGTAAACTTGATATATTTATCAAGAAATCAAGTTTTCTCAAGTTCAAATCATAGGTTTTCTTAGGTTTTATTATTGCGGCTGATGACACACGCTTTTTCTAGCATTTTCTAGCATTTTCCCTTTTTACAGAATGTTACTTTTTGTTTCTTTTTTCACGCTAACTTGCGCTAACTATTCGTCCTAACTTTGCCCGGCAGCGACGTTCCCGGCATCGGTTAATTAAAGCAGTGGATAAGGTGAAGTTCCATTATCGGACGTTGAATGTTTCCTCTCGAAAGTTACACATTTCGTAATCTTCGGAAGAGAAAACCTCTCCGTCGAGCGTCATAAATTCAGCGTTTGGGTAAAGCAGCGTCAGATGTCGCCGGCGAAACGCCCGCCTTTTCTCAAATGTTCGCTTTACCAATGCCGCCGCCGCGCCCGTGTCCCCTCTCTCAATCAATTCAAGACACTCTCTTTTAAGGCGCGAGCATCTCTCAATAGTTTCTTTTTGAAGAACGAAAGTGTCCGTTTCGTCGGTTTGTTCGCTGATTGAGATTGACTCTTGCGAAAGGCTGTCCGAATTAGTCTCCACAACCGTCTTCCTGGGCTTGGCTTTGCCCTTGCGCTCGTTTGCTTCGCCCAATGGCTCAATCATTCGCTTGCCTTTCAGATAATTGGTAATTTCCATTATTTGCTCAATCGGTAAATGTTCCATTGATGTCGGCTTGGTGATGTATTTAGCAGTTTCGGCAATGGCATCTTTCAAAGATATTTCGCCCGAATTTGTCGCCTTGTCCTTAATCAATCGCACGTCCACAATCGGCAGTCCGTCATCGGTGTTAAATTCCAAAATCACGCGGTTTTTGTTTGCCGATTTGACCAGTGCCTTTTTCCAATTCTCCGCTAATTCACGGTGATATTTTTCGCCGGTCGTTTCGTTGACTTTGCGATTCTCCAACCACTTCGCCGCGACGATCAAATGCGCGTGAATGTGAAAACCGTCTTCGTCGAGCGTCCACAATCTGACTTGTTCTTTCCATTCGTTCCCAAGCGTAAATTCCTTGCTTTTCGTTCCGGCTCTGACTTTCTTTTTCCAATACGCAGAATCACGCAGTATTTTGAAAGCGTCATCGTAAACTTTCATTGCTAAGGCGAACCGATGACCTTTCAGCTTCGGCATCGTCAGTGTCAGGAAACGCCACTTTTCGCCGGTTTGTAATTTGACCTTCGATAAATAGCGAGCGATGTCTTCGCGTCCTAACTTTGCCTGTCTTTGCAAATAGAAACGATCAAGACGCGACGACGTGCCGACGAGGTTTCCGCGCCCCGTGAAAACTTCGCCGTCTTTGTTCGTCATTCCGAATCCGACGAATAAGTTTTCGTCAGCAACACATTCGGCTAACTGCAAACCGTAGAAAATAGCTTCGGGATCGTCGGACGTTTTGAGTTTGTCCGCGAGCGTGTGCGTGTCGCTCTGGATTGCTTGAAGATAATTTACTTGGTCAATTTGTTTCGGCTGCGCGGCTGTCATCATTCGCCACCTCGCAGACTGCGGATAAATTGCCGTATGCGAACCGATGCGAGCGCGTGAACAACGCACAACCATCGGCGGCGATGAATGACTAAGGCTGACTGATTACAGCGTTTCGAGTAGCATTTGAGATTGGGTTCAGGTGTCATAATAATAAAAATAAAAATGGCGATTACCACCTGAAAGTAATCGCCGTTTTCTCCGTCAAGATAAAATCTTTTGATTTCAGTTGACGAAACATCTTGAGATTCTGAGTAGAATCTGCTAAAAATAGTCAAAGCAGGTAACTTTCAGGTGGTCTGCTATTTTTGACTCTAAGCGGTGTCAAATAATCTAAAAGGTTCGGATTGCAACTCCGAGCCTTTTTCATTTGCTTATTATAAATCAAAAAACCTCAAAACCAAAAATAAATCCAACAAATACAAAGATTTATCTTAAACCTTGGGTAAATAGAACAAAGATTAAGCATTTAATAGTATAACTGTGGAAAACTTGGTGGAAAACTTGATAGACATTGTTTCCCACAGCCTTTTTGCTCGTATTTTCTCAGGTTTTCTCAAATTTTCTTATTTCCGCAAATTCAGCCTTTTTTTAAGGTGTCCGATTTGTCCGATTTATCCGTCTCTTTTAAGCTAGATCAAGCAACCTGTGGAAATTTCTTCCGGGAAAAAATCAAGGCTTTCTGAGATTTTTAATCCGCACTTTTGAGAAAACTTGAGTAATCAACTCACAGTGACCTACACAACCGCCGCCAAAAGCAAAGCAAACTTGCATCGAGTTAATCCGTAAATTATATTCTTGAACCGATGAACAAAAAAGAAGCTGCCGAATTTCTCGGCGTATCAACTCGCCTGGTCGAAAAATATGCTTCCGAGGGTCGGCTCGGTGAGATAACTTACGTCCGGGGAAAAACCGGCAAACAGGCAGAATATA
>MWWB01000378.1_pt1 | contig 11014 bp, 6 predicted proteins | sample 1047291 | NCBI WGS metagenome assembly MWWB01 (sample SAMN06349976, study PRJNA376086) | soil metagenome | isolation source: MS4-1 sample Antarctic (ecotone) soil | place: Antarctica | reverse complement strand
GCGGTAAGTTAAAGAGTGGTACAAAAACAACAATCCGTACAATCTGTCCGTCCTGAAGAATAAACGCATTAATGATAATCTCACCGAGGTTTATATAGATAAACAGCAGCGGATATGGTTACTAGGCTCGCCGCGGTTTGGGGATGGAAGTCAATATAAATTCTGCCTGGATAGTACAGGCAGCAAATATCTTCAAAAAGATACTGTTGGATTAAACTATGGGATCAGCGGGATGGATTATAGATATTTTTATGAGACCAGGCAGGGCGATCTCTGGATTTATGGATTTAATGTTCTTATCAATTACGATAGAAATACACACCGTTTTCGCTTAAATAAAAGCGGCCCCGGGAATGAAAATATTTCAATTAATTACGAGTCTGTTTTCCAGGTTTTGGAAGATAGAGACGGAAATATATGGATAGCAACCAACCAGGGTATTTACTACACGGCAATAGGCAGTGCTAATTCTTCTGTAGCGAATTTACTTTTCAATAGTAAGAACGGCCCAACAGCTATTAATGATATACTTGAGCTGCCCGACGGACAAATTTGGTTTACATCGTTTAGGTCGGGGGTTACAACAATGGATAAGTTTTTACGTAAGATTGAAAACGATGTATACAGGCAAACTCCTCCTGCACACTGGCCTCAGATGTTAAAAGACGCAACCCTGCAAACTGTAAGCATGTCAAGGCAAAGTGCAACAGGCAACATTTGGATTGGCTGTAACTATGGTGTTTTAATGATACATAACCCTGCAAAAAAGACAACTGAATATTTACACCTTCCTGAAGTTAATAACACCGCTATAAATTTTATGGCAGAAGACAAACAGGGCCGGATGTGGCTTGGCACAGAAGGGGGAAGAGTGATTAAATGCAGTAACAATAAATTTACAGTTGTACAGGATTTAGGCGCAAAAATATACAAAGTATTTATTGACAATGAAGGCTGGTTATGGGTAACTACACGCAGCAGTGGCTTGTATGCCATAAACCCTGAAGATGGTAAAGTACTGCAGCATTACACCGCTAACGGCGGTAAAAACAGTTTATACAGCAATACAGGAAATGATATAGAACAGTTACAAAACAACCGCATTGTATTAGCTGCAGGCGCTCTACATTTTATTGATAAAACAACCGGCGCTGTTTCCATAATTAAATATGAACAAGGCCTTCCCTCTAATACGGTAGCAAGAGTTCGAATGGATGATAAGGGCTTTTTATGGATTATAACCAGTAGCGGCTTATGCAGGTATAACCCTAACAACAACCGCATTACACCTTACGGACGTAAAGATGGTGTAGTATTGGCCGAGCAAACCATTGTTGCAGATGAAATGACCAGCAATGGAAATATTATTTTCGGAGGAAGCAATGCTGTAGTAATATTTAATCCTGCAATTTTTCTAAATACCAAACGGCCACCTGATGTTATAATAACTGATTTTAAAATCTTAGATCAGTCTGCGCCTGTTGATTCGTTAATGCGAAATTCCTGGATTAAGCTTGGCTACGATCAAAACTCATTAAGCATCTACTTTGCATCGCTTAGTTACCGTGAGAGAGATAAGCTTACCTATTACTATATAATGGAAGGTGTTGACAAAGAATGGATAAAAGCAGACCGTTCTTACTTTGTAAACTATTCCCTGCTTCCGCCAGGTAGATACACTTTTAAAATATACAGCGAAAATATCGAAGGCATCCGTTCTTCAAAAACAACAGTACTTAATATTTATATTCAGCCTCCTTTTTACAGAACATACTGGTTCTACAGTTGCCTTTTGTTTGCAATAGCATTTATAATACATGCTGTGTACAGGTTAAGGGTTAATAAACTGCTTGCCGTTGAGGCATTGAGAAACAGGGTAGCAAGAGACCTTCACGACGATATGGGAAGCACTCTTAGTACTATCAACGTTCTTAGCTCGATGGCGGTTACAAAAATGAATGCAGATGAATTAAAGACAAGGGAATACCTTGGTAAGATAAGCGAAAACAGTCAACGCATGATGGAAGCTATGGATGATATCGTTTGGAGCATTAAACCAAGCAACGACAGTATGCAAAAGATTGTTGCGCGAATGAGAGAATTTGCAACCAATGTGCTGGAAGCTAAAGATATTCAGCTCGATTTTAAGGTTAGTGAAGAAGTGTATGATATAAAGTTGAACATGCAGGCAAGCCGGGATTTCTTTTTGATATTTAAAGAAGCCGTAAACAATGCTGTAAAATATTCTAAGGCAGAGGAAGTGCAGGTACACTTGTGTGTGAACAATAAGAAGTTAGTGCTGCTGGTAAAAGATAATGGAGCGGGGTTCGATTTAGAAGAGGCGGATGGAAATGGATTGGGCAACATGCAAAAAAGAGCAGATTCAATGAATGGAGCTATAACCATCCAATCAAAAGAAGGCGAAGGCACAAAGGTAAACCTGGTAGTACCTGTTGCAAAATAAAGAGCTCTTTTGTCACATTGCACAATATATTTGTTAGCCGCACTGAAGTATAAAGCTCGTTTGTTAATCTCCCGATAACATTACTAAAAGAATAACAGCCTCGTCAACAGCACTAATATAAAATGCATCAACTAACAATGATAGTAGAACTTAACAGCGTTTATAAAAATTGAAGATGGATCGTTTTCTAAGTCAGAAATTCAGGTTTTATACTTTTGTATGCATAGCACTACTATTATATGTGCATGGGTATAACCTGAACGAACGTTTCCTTACGCCTTATAGTTTAGTAAAAGAGCGCCTCACATTTACAACTTTCATCGAATACTTTCTGGCTAACGGTGCTTTGCGTTTTCGCATACCCATGTTGTTTATCATTTCAGGCTATATTTTTTCACTTCAAGATAAAAGCCCCTATTGGGAACTCATAAAAAAACGCTTCAGCACTTTAATCATTCCCTTTTTTATCTGGAGTGCTGTGGGGCTGGCTATTACTTATTTATGGCAACAATTTCCGGTAACTGCCCAGGCAGTAAAAGACTCCCAACTCGACCAGTTAGGGGATAACAGACCATATCGCGAAATTGGCTGGCGAGGAATATTGCATCGCTGGGCGGTAGCGCCGGTTTCTTTCCAGCTTTGGTTTATCCGCTCTTTGTTTTTTTACAACCTCCTCTATCCTTTTATCAGGTTCGCTGTTACGAGGTACACATATATTTGGTTCGGCGTCTTGTTTTTATTTTGGCATACAATATTCAATATCCTTTTTATTGAAGGGCAAGGGCTGTTCTTTTTTTCGTTGGGCGTATGGCTTTACACAAGCAATTATCCTATACATAAGAAACCAGGCTGGTTCAGTCATTACCTTAGCTGGTTATTTTTCATTGGGGTAAGTGTTATTAAAACCTTCATGGCTTTTGAATTGGAAGAAGAAAATTACGTTACCCATTATATAATGTATGCGTTGCACGATATTTCAATCGGCGCAGGTATCCTCGCTATTTGGTTTAGCGCCGACCTTATTGTAAAATGGCTGATGAACAAAGAATGGTTTGCGTGGGCCACTGCGTTCTCATTTGTGATTTATGCATTGCATGTTCCTTTAGTTGAATATGCCACACAGCTTGCTTTTATCTACTGGCATAACCTTCCCAACTACCGGCTGCTAACCTACCTGGTGGTGCCAATAGTTATATTATTTTTTTGCATTGGATTTGGCGCTTTATTAAGAAATTTACTACCCAGAGTTTACAGGCTGGCTACAGGCGGAAGAGGATTTTAAAGCTGTATGAAAACACGATGAAGCATGTATAAATTGAGGTTATATTATTAATAAACTGTCCTATCGAAAAGCAAACAACAAACGGCAAATTGTACAACCCCGTCAATTACCATTTCTAAAAGTACCGAATATGAAAGTTATTAAACAAAAGGCCAACCCTGCAGTTACTGAGCAAGACTTTCAGTTCAATCCTTCTTTTGGTCCTTACATACGTTTCCTTAAAACAAGGATGGAAAATTCTACTGACATCAGGGCGAAGTTTTACAGGTATATCATAAAAAAGTTTCAGCAGCAGCCCGATTTATGTGTTCCCTTTACTGATGTAACATCTCTTGAACAACATGATGATTTGGTTCAGTTACTTATCATGTCGTTAATTCCCCTGGCTACTAACCAGGATAGTGTTCCTATGGCTTTGGCGTTTATGCAACCCGGTTGTTTGTTTTATTATAGTAAATCGTTCAAACAGTCAATTATTGATGAAAGAATTGAATTTAATACTGAAGAAGATGAGGTAAGCAACTTAAGATATTTTATGAAGCTTGTTTTGGAAAGATGCTATAATGTAAAAACTGATGATAAGCGTAAGATTATTAAACCGATAAACAATCGTAAAGGCCAAACAATTAAGCATCTGCAAATACATTTTGAAAGCAGTTTTATTGAAGTTCATACAAACGGAAAGCTGCCCGAACTTCAACAGGACTGGTTGAAGATTTTGAATTTGAATGACGAAGAGTTTCTTGAAAATTTTGGCAAATTTCCTTCCCGCAATTTTACGGCTGAAGGTTTTTGCATGTTTACTGTTGAAGACGTTAGCAACGAAATAGCTTTAAATCAACTTCGCAATGCTATTTTAAACATGCATGTTACAGACTTTAATGAAACCCTAAACCTTGCTGAAACAGCAATAGGCGAATTGTTGGGTGACTCAAGAATAAAAATTGGAATAACTCCGTTTTATAGAATTAACGGCAGGATTATCTACGACAAATCTCTAAATAAAAACGCAGGCGTTTCATTTGTTGATAAGAGAATTAAAAACGGAATTAGTATCGAAGAAATATACCAAAAGTTCGAGGTTGACCCGAAGCCATATATATATTCAAACATTAATAAAGAGTTTATAAACAGCAGAACTTCTCTAAACGATTTGGCAAACACCGAGATTAAAAATTATATGGTTTACCCTATCACCAGTAAAAAGGATGGATTATTAGGAGTGTTTGAACTGGAGAAGAAAAACATAACGACAAAAACTATTGAGGTCCTGCAACCTGCCATATCGCTTATATGCGATCTTTTCTATTACATGATAGAGATGTTTAATTATAAAATTACCAGGATAGTAAAGGAGAAGTTCACCCCTTTGCAGGAGTCTGTTGAATGGAAATTTAATGAAGTGGCATGGCAATACTTACGGCACGATAACAATAAAAGAACAGAGGAAATAATTGCAAATGTAATTTTTGAACAAGTGCATCCCTTGTATGGTGCAATTGATATTCGCAACTCTTCAGTTGAAAGAAATATTGCTACCAAAAATGATTACTTAAACCAGTTAACTGCCACTCTTGAATTACTGGAGAAAACCTGCAAAAATGTGAGGCTGCCATTATTAGAAAGTATAAAATTTAAGTGCAGCAGGTTTATCAGTTCTATAGGTGAGGAGCTAACAAATGAAGATGAACTGAAAATTACGGGCTTCTTTAAAAATGAAGTGTTCCTGTTTTTTAAATATCTAAGCAATCTTTTTCCCGAGTTTTCGAAAGACTTCAAAGATTATTTTGAAAAGACAAATGAAGATTCAGGTGATTTTCATAAAAATGGTAACGAGTATGAAACAACCATCAGAAAGATTAACCAAAACATACTGGCCTACCTCGAAAATGAAGTTAAGATCCTTCAAAATATATATCCGTTCTACTTTGAGAAATATCGTACCGATGGTGTAGAGTATAATATTTACATAGGCCAGTCTATTATTCCCAATAACCCTTTTGATGCTATATATCTTAAAAATTTGAGGTTATGGCAACTCACCTCCATGGCAACTATTGCACAAACGAATTACCGGATGAAAGCTACATTGCCTATTCCGCTCAGTACTACCCAGCTTATTTTAGTAAACGGTTATCCGATTGACATTAGTTTTAGAAAAGACGAGCGAAGATTTGATCTTGAAGGCTCGCATAATATAAGGTATGAAATACTAAAGAAAAGAATTGATAAAGCAACTATAAAAGACACCGGCGAAAGGCTTACTCAACCCGATAAAATAGCCATTGTTTATACCAGCTCTCTGGAAGTAGAAGAATACATTCAACATATAAATTTTCTTCGCAGCAAAGAAGTTTTAACTGATAATTTAGAGATGCTTGAATTGGAAAATTTACAAGGCCTCAGTGGTTTAAAAGCCTTAAGGGTAGGGATAAATTATGATGGAGAGAGCCTGGGAAAAGACTCTCTACTAGTGTAAGTCTGCACGCTTTTCTAACATTTATTTTATTGCGGATAGACAAAAAGAAACTATTTAGGATCGCGCTTACCGCATTATAAAAGGAAAACGCTGGTAGCTTTTAAGAGCTATGCCTGTACCACGAACTACACTTTTAAGAGGATCGTCTGCCACATGTACAGGTAATTTTATTTTCTGGCTCAGGCGCTTATCTAATCCGCGTAATAATGCGCCCCCACCAGTAAGATATATACCACGTCTGTATATATCTGCGGCCAATTCGGGAGGAGTAGTTTCAAGGGCTTTTAAAATTGCTTCTTCAATTTTAAAAATACTTTTATCGAGGGCTTCGGCTACTTCCTGGTAGCTAACCATAATTTGTTTGGGGATACCGGTTACAAGGTCGCGCCCGTTAACAGGAATATCATCTGGCGGTGATTCCAAATCCTTCATTGCAGCGCCTATAGCTATTTTAATCTGCTCGGCAGTACGTTCACCTATTAATAAGCTATGATAACGCCGCAAAGCTTCCATAATATCGGCAGTAAATTCATCACCTGCAACCCGGATACTTTGGTCGCAAACAATTCCTGCAAGGGCTATAACTGTAATACCTGTAGTACCACCGCCTATATCAATAATCATGTTACCGACCGGCTCTTCCACATCTATACCAATACCTAAAGCCGCAGCCATGGGTTCGTGCAATAAGTACACTTCTTTAGCTCCGGCCTGTTCTGCGCTGTCTCTTACGGCGCGTTTCTCCACCTCTGTTATGCTTGAAGGAATGCATATCATCATTCTCCAACTTGGCGCAAATAATGGCTTTTTAGGGTAGATCATTTTAATCATCTCCCTAATCATTAGTTCGGCTGCATTAAAGTCTGCTATTACCCCATCTTTTAAGGGACGAACTGTGCGAATGCTTTCATGGGTCTTTTCGTGCATCATCAATGCCCTTTTACCAACCGCCAAAACGATCTTTGGATTGTTGCGATCCAACGCTACAATCGACGGTTCATTTACAGCAACTTCATCATTATGAATAATGAGGGTGTTGGCTGTTCCGAGGTCCATGGCAATTTCCTGAGTTAAAAAATTAAAAAGTCCCATTTATATTTTTGTTCTATAATATGTTTCGTAATGGCTGCAAAGTTGTGTGAAATAATCCGAAATAACAAAGTAGAAAACCCTTGCAACAAAGGTATGTAGATAACTTGAGGAGAGGTGTAATAAGTTATTGAAAATCTGTTATTTAGAACGCTAAAAAAAGCAAAGACATGGTTGATATAAACTTAAAAAAGGGTTGTGTAATTTACTTCAGCAAGTAATTGTGAGATGACGGCACGCCCGTCATTATTGCATTTAGTGAATGAATTCATAACCAATATCAGTGCGATAATACATCCCCTCAAAAGAAATTTCTTTTAGCTTCGAGAGCGATCTTTTTGCCGCTTCCTTAATGTCTTTTCCGAAGGCTGTAACTGCCAGCACTCTTCCGCCATTTGTTACTATTTTATCATCCAAATGTTTTGTTCCGGAATGAAATATTAACACAGCCTCCCCTGACCCCTCCTGTGGAGGGAAAAATTGTATTGGCTTATTTTTCTCGTAGCTTCCCGGATACCCTCCGCTTACTGCCATAATTGTTGCAACTGCTCTTTCATCATAGGCAACATCTACTTTACTTAACTCTCCTTTATGCATTGCCACAAACATTTCTACGATATCATTTTTCAGTCTGGGCATTACTACTTCCGTCTCGGGGTCGCCCATGCGGCAATTATATTCAATTACATAGGGCTCGCCATTTACATTCATGAGGCCTATAAAAACAAATCCTTTATATTCGAGTTGCTCTGTCTGCAACCCTTTAATGGTTGGCTTAATTATTCGCTCTTCCACTTTAGCCATAAAAATATCATCTGCAAAAGGCACAGGACTTACACATCCCATTCCACCCGTATTTAAGCCGGTATCCCCCTCGCCTATTCTTTTATAATCTTTGGCGTGACCGATAATCTTATAATCAACCCCATCGGTCAGCACAAATACGCTTACTTCAATTCCCTGCAAAAATTCTTCTATTACCACTTTAGCCGACGCTTTGCCAAACTGTTTGTTTACAATCATTTCTTCAAAGGCATCTAATGCTTCATCAACGGTATTGCATATAATAACACCTTTACCTGCTGCAAGTCCGTCGGCTTTTAAAACAATTGGTAACGTATGCTTAGAAATATACTGTTTGCCCTCCTGGTAATTCAACTCGTTGAACTCCGCGTATGCCGCGGTAGGAATATAATTCTTCTGCATAAACTGTTTTGAGAAAGACTTGCTCCCTTCCAGTTGCGCGCCGGCGGCTGAAGGGCCAATAACAATACCCGTCCAATCGCCGCCTGTTCTTTTGTTTCTAAGAAAATCATATATACCTTTTACCAACGGATCTTCAGGACCAACAACCACTAACTCTATATTTTCGTTAAGGCAAAAATCTTTGATAGTATCAAAATCATTTACGTCAATATTTAAATTCTCTCCACATTGTGAAGTACCGGCATTACCGGGAGCAACGAACAATCGGGAACATAAAGGACTTTGCTTTATTTTCCATGCTAAAGCATGTTCGCGGCCACCTGAACCAAGTATGAGAATATTCATCTTAATAAATTAACGACTTACTGATAATATGCGGCGAATGTAAAAACTATTTATGGTTGAATAAAGTTGGTATGATAGTTAGCAGCAAGTAATAATAATTATCACTATTTTCAAGCTTGAATTTTAGCATTACAAAAACCAAAACAATTAATATGAATGTTACACCGGCAGATGAAGCGATACTACAGAAAGGACATCCTAAAGGTTTGTATGTGCTGTTTGCAACCGAGTTCTGGGAAAGATTCAGCTACTACGGTATGAGGGCAATTTTTGTGCTTTTCATGACCGATAAATTATTATTTGATAAGGCTTATGCAGCTAATATTTATGGCAGCTATACCGGTTTGGTTTATTTAACCCCTCTAATTGGCGGATATGTTGCAGACAGGTATTGGGGCAACAGAAAATCCATTTTTGTTGGAGGTGCATTAATGGCCGTAGGCCAGTTCATTTTATTTGCGTGTGCTTCACTTGGACAAGGCTCCGCAACTGCATCAACTTTACTTTGGACGGGCCTTGCCTTCCTGATTTTTGGTAATGGTTTTTTTAAGCCCAATATTTCTACTATGGTTGGCCAACTATATCCTGAAGGTGATAACACTAAGAAAGACTCAGCTTACACTATATTTTACATGGGTATAAATGCAGGCGCTTTTCTGGCGCCTTTAATTTGCGGTTACCTTGGCGAAAAGGTTGACTTTAAATGGGGATTCTTTGCTGCCGGTTTAGGGATGGTGTTAAGTCTTATCATCTTTTACTTTACGAAAGATAAATACGTAGTTTCAGCAACCGGGGAACAGTTAGGTACACACGCAAATAAACTTAAAGACACTTCCGTTTCCGAAACCGGCAAAACAGGTTTCAGCTCAACACAAATCATCGTATTAATTGCTTCTATCATTGCTGCTATCGCTATTATCTATTTTCTTTTAGATGTTGACTTTTGGGGTTCAGCAATATATGGTATGACGCTATGTTTGCCTTTCGCCATTCTTACCGACAGGTCTTTAACCAAGGTTGAAAAATCAAGACTGTCTGTAATTATCATCATCATGATCTTTGTTATCTTCTTTTGGATGTGCTTTGAACAAGCCGGGGCTTCGCTAACCTTTTTTGCTAATGAACAAACAGACCGCGATGTATTTGGATGGGAAATGCCGGCAAGCTATTTTCAAAGTTTCAATCCTATTTTTATAGTGTTACTTGCTCCCATTTTTGCTACGCTTTGGGGAAGGTTAGGCAAGCGGGGTGTAGAACCTCCCGCACCTATGAAACAGGCAATGGGTTTAGGCTTTTTAGCTTTGGGCTTTTTATTTATTTCGTTTGGAACTACAGGTGACGCAGCAATTAAAGTGAGTATAATTTGGTTAACAGGATTATACTTTTTACACACCGTTGGCGAGCTGTTCTTAAGCCCTATCGGTTTAAGTATGGTAAACAAATTAACTCCCGGCCGCTTTACTTCTTTAATGATGGGCATTTGGTTTATGGCAATTGCAACCGGTAACAAACTGGCCGGAACGATGAGCTCTTTATACCCCGATCCAAAAGCTACCGGCCCGGCTCCTGTTTTTTTAGGAATAACGGTCGACAACCTGCACACTTACTTTATGATCTTTGTGGCCTTTGCCGGAGCAGCAGCTATAATCCTTTTCCTGCTTTCTTTTAAGTTAAGAAAAATGATGCATGGCATTAAATAACATTTCATAAATATTATCTTAATAAGGCTGTTCAATAACCGAACAGCCTTATTTATTTTTATACAAATTACCACTATGGAATTTGCGCACGACGTAGCAGAAGTACAGGAGTTTGAAGGCAGGCATCCCAAACAATTATACTTGTTATTCTTTACAGAAATGTGGGAACGATTCTCCTTCTACGGGATGAAAGCATTGCTGCTGGCGTATATGGTTTCCCAATTAAAATTTGATGAACCAAAAGGCTACGCAATTCTTGGATCTTATTCCGCCCTTGTTTATACCATGCCCATGTTTGGCGGCATGCTTGCCGATCGCTTTTTAGGTTATCGTAAAGCAATTATGTTTGGCGGAATACTAATGACGATAGGACACCTGGTATTAGCTATTCCGCAAGGATGGAGTTTCTTTTATGGTATGGCTTTCATTATATGCGGAAATGGTTTTTT
>MWWB01000377.1_pt1 | contig 11022 bp, 8 predicted proteins | sample 1047291 | NCBI WGS metagenome assembly MWWB01 (sample SAMN06349976, study PRJNA376086) | soil metagenome | isolation source: MS4-1 sample Antarctic (ecotone) soil | place: Antarctica | reverse complement strand
AATGACGGAGTCTCCGACCGTCCTGTCGTAAGTGAGAAGAATCGCGTCGGCAGCGTCACCCCGCTGCGGCAACACCGCCCAGCCCGAAGCAGTGTAAACGTCTTCGCCCGTCTGGATGACGGAGTCGAGCGAACCGTGATATTCAGGATTTTGCGCGCCGGCAGTTGCGATGTCTTGCACCCGGCTGCTTTTGATCAAACCGGGCCGCAAAAAGCTCAAGCCATCCAGACTGTTTGCCGCCAGCTTAAGATATTCAACACTCGGATAGACCTTCGTCAAGCAATCTTCGTCGAGGACGTTGATTAAGAGCAAGCAAGCCTTGCCCTGCGAAAGCTTTTTGCTGAAGGCGCTCACTTGCCTGATGTTGAGAGGATAGATTAGCAGATTTAAGACGATGACGCTGGCGGCTAGAACATAGAGAAGCATTTTTTTCCTGCCGGCGAGACAGCCTTCCGCCACGTGACGCTCAAGGATGATCGGGAGGAGATGCACCAGGGCAATTGGTAGATACAAGGTGAAGGTTGTGTAGCGCGGAGTGAAAGCATACTCAACGCCGAAACCGGTACGCCCGATTGTCACCAAAATAGCGGTCATGATTGAATAAATTCCGAGGATTAACCACCCTGCCGCCCGGTGCGCTAGTCTCATATCTCTTCGTATACCCAGCGCCGACACTATGAAAAGGACGATCACTGTCAATCCGGTAGTGGCAGCGACGATCTTGTGTCCTGTGCCAAACTGCTCCCTCAGAAAAATCACGTCGCCCGGCTCCAGCGCTTTACCTAAGAGAATTAAGAAGTATGCTAGTGCCTTCACCGGATGAAACATAGACTCGGAAAGGCTAGGATGACCCAAGACTTTTTGATAGCCGTTAAAGTAAAGCGCTGCGCTGACGACGAACCCGACAATCCACGCCATCATCAGCCACCTCTTGTTGTGCAGTTCCACCCGCGAGTTCGGCCAGGTGAGCAAGGGTAGAACCAACCAGCACAAGATTCCGTTTGCGGAGGAGAAGGTGCTGACCGTTGCCAGACACATGCACGACAGAAACTTCGCGCGTGCGCCGAGCTGTGAATAAGCGATGACCAGACACGTCGTCACGCAGGCGATGGGGATGAAATAGATGATTTGCATACCGAGCAGCCAGTTAACATTTTGGACGGGAGAAAAGATGACCCTGCCGCCCGGTGCGCTAGTCTCATATCTCTTCGTATACCCAGCGCCGACACTATGAAAAGGACGATCACTGTCAATCCGGTAGTGGCAGCGACGATCTTGTGTCCTGTGCCAAACTGCTCCCTCAGAAAAATCACGTCGCCCGGCTCCAGCGCTTTACCTAAGAGAATTAAGAAGTATGCTAGTGCCTTCACCGGATGAAACATAGACTCGGAAAGGCTAGGATGACCCAAGACTTTTTGATAGCCGTTAAAGTAAAGCGCTGCGCTGACGACGAACCCGACAATCCACGCCATCATCAGCCACCTCTTGTTGTGCAGTTCCACCCGCGAGTTCGGCCAGGTGAGCAAGGGTAGAACCAACCAGCACAAGATTCCGTTTGCGGAGGAGAAGGTGCTGACCGTTGCCAGACACATGCACGACAGAAACTTCGCGCGTGCGCCGAGCTGTGAATAAGCGATGACCAGACACGTCGTCACGCAGGCGATGGGGATGAAATAGATGATTTGCATACCGAGCAGCCAGTTAACATTTTGGACGGGAGAAAAGATGAAGAGATTGGCTAGGAAGTAGATCATTATCCGGCGCGCCGGGCTGCCGCCGATTGTCAACCTTCCCAATCGATAGATGTTAAAAGAGACGAGACAGGCGAGCGCGAAGCTCACCAGCAGCTCGTGCCTTTTGTTCCATTGCGTCAGCCACCCGAGACCGACGAAAATAAGATTTGGGAAGAATTGCCGGTACTCGTTCTGCTGCGCGAAGAGGTCGCTGAGAGTGAGAGTGCCTTGAGAGAATTTCTCAAAGAACGAGACGTACTGCCACTCATCCCAATAGGGCATGTCAACGCCGTACTTTAAAATTAGTGTCAGGAGGAGGCCGGCGGGGATGATTGCCAGAGAGACGGCCAACGCGCAGGTTAGTTTAGAGAACGGTGGCAGCGATTTCATGCTCTGGCTTCCCGACGTGCTTTATGGCCCGAAACAGGCGACGACCAATACTCTTTTAGCTGAGCTTTAAACTTCATGAGAAGTCCTAAACGCGTCGCTGTTTTATTAATTGCAGGATTCTCTGCGTTCGCGCCGCCGGGAACATTGATTTTCGGGTTCATGATCATTCTAGGAGTCGTCGGTAACGTTTGGCTCGTCGCTGGGGGCGCTCTCGGCCTTGTGGTGATAGGGGTGACATGGTTGATGATTCGGAGACGAGCCGGTAAAAAGAACGAACGCAGGAAAAGATGCCATCAAGGGCTGAGCCTTAGCAACGCGGCTAAGATCATTCTATTCTATGGCACCGCTTGACTAGCCTGCGGACGATGGCTAGACTGCCCTTTCTTTCCCAAAATCGTCGGGAATAGATTTTCGAGCCGAAGATAACATTAACGGGCACACAGTTTTAGGGTCAGCCCCACAGAAAATTAGAATGGATGTTAACTAGGACGAGCAATGAGGCGACAATATCGGAATCGGCCGCCGCAACGAATTCAGCCCTAGACTCGACATCCTCTAGACCCACTACGCCATCGCCCAGTGAGCCCCTTCCCGATGTTCCTCTAGTCACGATCGAGGCGAGCAAGTCCTGGAACGCCCTAAATCTTCGCGAAATCTGGAACTATCGCGAGCTGCTCTACTTTTTGATTTGGCGCGATGTCAAGGTTCGCTACAAGCAAACGGTGCTTGGTATTATGTGGGTGTTTTTCCAGCCGGCGCTGACAACTATTATCTTCACCATCTTCTTAGGCAAACTGGCGGGCGTGCCGTCAGATAACCTCCCCTATCCGCTTTTCGTTTTTGCAGCACTGCTTCCTTGGACATTTTTCGCCAGCGCTATCGCCAGCAGCAGCAGCAGTCTTGTTGGCAGCGGTACTTTGCTTACCAAAGTTTACTTCCCGCGCATGATCATTCCAGCCTCAGCTATCGGAGGACGGCTGGTAGATCTCGCGGTTGCGTTTATTATGCTCATCCCGCTGATGATTTACTATGGCGTGTCAGTTACGAGAGCTATTCTGATGCTGCCCTTACTCGTCGCGCTGGTGGCCCTCCTGGCCCTGGGTTTCGGGATGTGGACCTCAGCTTTAAACGTCAAGTATCGAGATGTAAGCGTAATGTTGCCTGTGCTGATTCAGCTTTGGATGTTTGCTTCCCCCGTCGTGTATCCATCGAGCCTCGTACCTGCGCAGTATCGGTGGTTCTATTTTCTAAATCCGCTCGCGGGCATTCTGGAAGCCTTTCGCGCTGCTCTATTCGGGCGAGAATTTAATTGGCCGGCCCTGGGCATTTCAACTATTGTTACACTCATTCTGCTCGTTTACTCTGCCTATGTTTTCCGACGCATGGAGAAGAGTTTCGCCGATATCGTCTAGTGATTAAGTCCATTATCAGGGTCAAGGATCTGAGTAAGCAGTACCGCCTCGGCGCTCGCCAGGCATCTTATGCGACGCTGCGCGAGACAATTGGCGGAGCAGTACGTGCGCCAATTGATGCGGTACGGCGCTATAGGCGTGCGGCGAATGAGACCATCTGGGCACTCAAAGACGTCAGCTTTGAGATTATGCCGGGCGAAGTTGTCGGCATTATTGGCCGCAACGGCGCAGGCAAGTCAACACTGCTGAAAATACTGTCGCGAATTACAGAACCCACCGACGGTCGAGTTGAACTTTACGGTCGAGTGGGCAGCCTGCTTGAAGTTGGCACCGGCTTTCACCCGGAGTTGACCGGCAGAGAAAACATTTACCTGAACGGCGCGATTCTCGGGATGAAGAGAACGGAGACTGAGCGCAAGTTCGATGAGATTGTGGCATTTGCGGAGATCGAGAAATTTTTGGATACGCCGGTCAAGCATTATTCCAGCGGCATGTATATGCGCCTGGCTTTTGCCGTCGCCGCACATCTGGAACCTGATATTTTGTTGGTGGACGAGGTACTGGCGGTGGGTGACGTGGCGTTCCAGCAGAAATGCTTGGGGAAGATGGGCGAGGTGGCGAAGCATGGTCGCACGGTGTTATTTGTCAGTCATCAATTGAGCGCTGTCGCTCAACTATGCAGTCGAGCTCTTCTCTTAGGCCAGGGTGGGATTGTGAAGGAAGGCGACCCAGAGCGGGTGATTGACTACTATATGAACGCGACACTATTTGGAAGTAACAATGGATTTATGGCGAGCGCACATTCCGATAAGGATTTATTCATTGGCAAGGCTCAGGCGTTAGATTTTGAAGGTAAGAGTAAATCCTGTTTTACTACCGCGGAAGAAATTGTCATTGCTATTGGCTGTAGAATAAATCGATGGAGTTCTGATACGTCATTGGGGTTCTTTGTGAGAGATCATCGAGGAAGGAAAGTGTTTACAACTAATTACCCTGAGTGGAGCCAGATACGGCCAGACAAAAAGCAAGTGAACGTGACTGCTATCATACCGCGGAATTTCTTAGTGCCGGGTAAATACGCATTCACCATTGCTATAACCGCGCGACATTTTGTAGTTGATTCGATCGAAGATGTACTGCCAATTACTATTGTCGATGGTGGTTCAGAGTTTTCGAGATATGAAGGCGGGGATTACGGCTGCGTTTTTGCTAACTGCGCATGGAGCATCGAAAATGATTTTGGACAGAAGGCTGGCCAAGGGCTGGAGCGCTAGGTTCTCTGCCCGATAAGCCTACTATTATTAAACTCAAACATTGTCACGCTTCAAGATCAAGAGCGCCTGCGTAAACTGGCAGCAGGAAAAAGAACTTCAGGATGAAATCAACGAATTCGTAGCCGTCGCAATGGATGGACGCAGACCGGCCAGACTGGCGGAGGCTTTTTAAATGCATCTGATCCATCGAACTACCTGCCGTGTTTGCGGCTCATCCGCACTCACTCCGGTAATAGATCTTGGCGATCAATACTTGCAAGGCTCGTTTGTGAAGCCGGGGAAAGAATTACCTCCCACGCGCAAGATTGCCACCCGCCTTGTCCGTTGCGATCCGATGAAAGATGAGCAAGCCTGCGGACTACTGCAGATGGAACACACGGTCCCCCCGGAAGTACTCTATTCGGCTTATTGGTATCGCTCAGGCACCAACAACACCATGCGCCAACATTTAAGGAGTATAGCGGAGGAAGGAGCCAGTCTTATCGGGAAATCCACGGCGCGCGTCCTGGATATTGGTTGCAATGACGGAACGTTGCTTAGCTTTTATTCAACTGCATTCCAAAAGTTCGGCATCGACCCGTCCGATGTAGCGCAGGAAGTTCCGGGCGACGTTGAGGTCGTGCAGGGAATTTTCCCTTCTGACGAGTTGGTCGACCGTTTGCAGGGGCAGAAGTGTGACATTGTAACCTCGATTGCTATGTTTTATGACTTAGAAAACCCGATTAAGTTCACGCAGGGTATTAAGAGCATTCTCAGTTCAGAGGGAATTTGGATTTTTGAAATGTCGTATATGCCAACCATGCTCAGGATGACGTCCTACGACACGATTTGTCACGAACACCTGGAGTATTACAGTTTGGCGGTTATTGAGTACATTCTGAACCAAGCGGGGATGAGAGTGTTTCAGGTGTCTCAAAATTCTATCAACGGCGGGAGTCTTCGTTGCTATGCCGCCCAGGCAGATAACTTCGCATATAAAAAAGATGAATGGGGACAAAGCGTCAAGGCGATGCGTCAGGAGGAATTTGACTTAGAACTGGACACCGATAAACCATACAAAAATTTCCAAGACCGTATCAATGTTCATAAAAATGAACTCACCTCGCTGCTCAAACGGTTGAAAAAAGAAGGGAAGAAGCTTCATATCTATGGAGCGTCGACTAAAGGAAATACGATTTTGCAATGGTGTGGGATTGACAATCGAATCATTGACTTTGCGGCTGAGCGCAATCCCGACAAGTATGGCGCTTACACCCTCGGCACCGAAATTCCGATTATCAGCGAGGCGGAATCACGAGCCATGAATCCTGACTACTACCTTGTTCTGCCCTGGCATTTCAAAGAGGAATTTATTGAGCGCGAGCAAGAGATGCTGAAGAAAGGCACCGGCTTAATCTTCCCATTGCCAACCATTGAAGTTATCAAGTACGAAAAAGGTGTATCGGCAGTTTAAACGATCAGATATATGCAATTAAAGATAAGATCCAAGTTAAGAGTTAGGACGAGAATTAAGCAAATACTGAAAACGTCTGGGCTTATCTCACAACCCGAACCTTTACAGCCCGTAAAACTATTAGTTCCGACTAACATTCCGATCCAGTCTAGAGAGAATAATATTCTTATCGTCTCCCACGCAGAGAAGCAATGCGGGATTCACCAGTATGGACTTAATATTCTAGAGACACTGCAAAAGTCTTCTTTATATTCGTTTGCTTATGCTGAGTGTTCCAATGAAGAGCACCTGAATCAAGCAGTACTGCGGACAAGTCCGTCCGCGATTATCTACAATTATTATCCGGTTACGATGCCCTGGCTGTCGGCTCAGGTAACTCGGGGATACAGAGTTCCGCAGTTAGGATTCATGCACGAGGTAACTCAAGAAGAAGCTGATAAGGCAACTCAAGAGTTATTTGACTACCATCTCTGTCCAGACCCAACTCTGGTAGAAAATAACCCTTTCGTTTTTAAAACCCGACGGCTTATCCCGCCCTATATCAACAGTCAAGACATTCCAGAGATTCTAACCGTCGGGAGTTTTGGTTTTGGGATTGGTGATAAAGGTTTTGAGCGCCTGGTAGATACGGTGCAGCGAGAATTTGATAGGGCCAGAATCGTGCTCAATTTGCCGTTTAACGACATTGTAGATAAACAGGGAAAATTGCATGCGCTGGCAACGACTGAGCGATGTAGGAGCGTCCTTTCAAAGCCGGGAATCAAACTCATCATCAAACATGACTTTCTTAGTAAAAAACGGTTGCTCGATTTCCTGGCGGCCAACACTCTCAATGCTTTTTTCTACGATCCGCATAAACAACTGGGGATTTCCAGTACGATCGAGCATGCCCTTGCTGTGCAAAGACCACTTGCAATCACCAGGTGCGGGATGTTTCGACACGTATCTTCCGCTAGTCCTTCCATCTGTATTGAAGATTCAAGTTTGAAGCAAATCATTGACAACGGCATCGCACCGCTCGTCCCATTTTATTGTGAATGGAGCGAACCGAATTTTATTTTGGATTATGAGCGTATTTTGGACAAAGTTTTAGGTAAGCTACGCCATGGCGCAGAAATCCCGCTGAGTCAAACACCAGGATCGGGCACTCCAAAGGCAACTTCGTTCAATCGAATATTGGACAATGCGGCACGAATTCAGTACAAGTCAGTGATTGATGACTTGTTTAAGCTGGAGCCTGACATGATGTCGCGAAAGATTCTGGAGGCCAACGTGCAGCAGGCATTCGTTATGGATACAGTGCAAAAATTCGCTTCGCGATTCACCTCTCCTAAAATCTTATGTGTCGGCAGCTATGAGGATACCGCTGCGGCCGGGTTAAAAGGTCTTGACTACCGAATCGAAGAAATTGATCCCGTGTTGAACTGTGACTTACATGCTTATTTTCATAAGCTATCCACGGTCAAAGGTAGTTACGACATTATTTTTTCAACGTCGGTCCTCGAGCACGTGCAAGACGATGAGTTATTCATGACGCAAATAGCCGAATTGCTTGCGCCAGGGCACTCCAAAGGCAACTTCGTTCAATCGAATATTGGACAATGCGGCACGAATTCAGTACAAGTCAGTGATTGATGACTTGTTTAAGCTGGAGCCTGACATGATGTCGCGAAAGATTCTGGAGGCCAACGTGCAGCAGGCATTCGTTATGGATACAGTGCAAAAATTCGCTTCGCGATTCACCTCTCCTAAAATCTTATGTGTCGGCAGCTATGAGGATACCGCTGCGGCCGGGTTAAAAGGTCTTGACTACCGAATCGAAGAAATTGATCCCGTGTTGAACTGTGACTTACATGCTTATTTTCATAAGCTATCCACGGTCAAAGGTAGTTACGACATTATTTTTTCAACGTCGGTCCTCGAGCACGTGCAAGACGATGAGTTATTCATGACGCAAATAGCCGAATTGCTTGCGCCAGGCGGAACGGCTATTTTAACTTGCGACTACAATGATCAATACAAGCCCGGCGATCCAATTCCTAGAGAAGACGTACGACTCTATACTCAAAACGATTTTAAAAGGCGTATCCTACCCCTGCTGAAAGGGTGTTCGCTCGTTGACGAGCCGCAGTGGGTCTGCCCGAACCCAGACTTTACTTATGCAGGACGCTATCGGTACACGTTTGCAACCCTGGTTTTTCAGAAGCACAAAAACAAAGGATGAAACAACTCTCATAAACGCTCTGTTGCTCTTGAGCCTCATGAAAACTTAAAAGGCGCAGACCTGATAAAGCTCGGACATCTTAACTCTGACATACGCACGGGCATCTCTGAACTTCATTAGTGTAGATTCATGTGGATAAATGGGAGTAAATCATGCGGGTCAGAGTTGCCTGTGACATATCGGTGTTAGGTACCAATTTCGATCGTTTTGATAGTAAGCATGGGGTTTACAGAGTCATCGAAGAGGTGCTGACTGAGTTGTGCAGCCGTGGTGACTTGGAGATGACGGGTGTCAGCCTATGCGGCGACATCCCGTTAACGGATTCGGTCCGGGCGTTGCTTTACATCGAGAGCAAGGAGCCTGCAATCCCGTGCAGTTTTAGCCACACTTTCCGTAGTCGCTGGGGACTGACTAGGTTCTACAACAGTATCTTCCACGCGACACTCGCGGGTAAGCTGGATCGGCTGCCTCCACTCTCGCCGCGCGCCATTTACCTGCGGTGCGCACAGAGCCTGATCTATAGGTCGGTATGCATCTACCACTTCGACAAGTTGTGCCCCGTGTTCGACCCTAAGAGCTTCGACGTTTTTCATTGCCCGCATCCCAAATTGCCGTCAAGGGACATTACAGGAAACTTGCCTCGTGTATTGACCATCTACGATCTGATTCCTGTCATCAGACCAGATTTCGTTTCTGATTCGCACGCGGCTAGCTTTCAAGGAACATTAGATAAAATTGACCTGAGGAGAGATTGGGTGACGTGCATTTCAGAGTTCACGAAGCTAGAGTTTTGTGAGCACACTGGCATGGCACCGGAGCGGGTCTTCGTTACCCCGCTCGCTGCCTCCAGCCTTTTTCGTCCGATCACCGACTCAGAGACCATCGTGGCAACTCGCTCGCGCTACGGCGTTCCTGAGGGCAACTACTTTCTCAGCCTGGCAGCCCCGCAGCCGCGCAAGAACCTGGCGCACCTTATTCGTTGCTTCTTCCGCCTGCTCGACGAACACCAGCTACCGGATACATATCTGGTTCTTGCAGGCTCGAAAGAGCAAGGCTGGATGTACGACGATATCTTCGAAACCGCGGACGCTTCGTCCAGGCATCGTTCGCGCCTGATCTTCACAGGTTACGTTGCCGATGAGGACCTGGCGGCGCTCTACAGTGGCGCGTTGGCCTTCGTTTTCCCATCTTTGTATGAGGGGTTCGGACTGCCGCCGCTGGAGGCGATGCAGTGCGGTACACCGGTGATTGCGTCTAACACGACGGCGCTGCCGGAGGTGGTAGGAGAGGCAGGTCTGATGGTTGATCCGCTCGACGAGGAGGCATTGTGCCAGGCGATGCTAAGGATTACTGAGGAAGTTGAGCTGCGATCCGAATTGGGGCGCAGGGGGGTAGAGCGGGCGGCGGAGTTCAGTTGGGAGAAGTGCGCCGACGAGACCGCCAAAGTTTACCACGGCGCTGCTGGGGAGCGTCTCCGAATGGCGTAAAGTGGCCCTCCGTTAGTCCGGTCTAGGTAGGCATGCAAAGAGGAGCCATAGAGTGTGTAACGCGTACGCCTGCAAGCACCATGGGGCACAGCGGAATATATGGTGTTCCGCAAAGGAGTCTCATGAGGGTCGATGGTAAATATCGGCATCTACCTTGAACCTGTCGGCAGTGGCATCGGCGGCTCTGAGACCGTCGTGGCAGTGCTTGCCGAAGCGTTGGCAAGAAATCACCAGGTCGATTTATTGCATCATATTCCCTCTCTTTTGGCGGAGCACCTCGCGGAGACTTCCGGCACTGACTTGAAAAATGTCACGCTGCGATACGTAGAGCGGAACCGCAACCTGACGCAGTTTTCCCGTCGTAACCCGTTGCAGCACTACTTAGCCTCGCGGAGATTGCACGCCACGCTAAGCGAGCCCTATGACGTTTTCATCGCTGTCGTCCACGGCGTTCCCCCTTTTTGTCACGCCGCGAGCGGTGCACTGATCGTACTCTTCCCTATCGCCACGGCGCCGTACGTCAACCCCCAAGGCGGGACGTTAATGAAGTCGGCTCTCCGCCACCCAGCCCGATGGCTTTATCAGAACTGGGAGTGGAAGAGGCGAATGGCGAGCTATCAACTGAAGACCGCGATTTCCGAGTTCTCGCGCGAGTGGACGCTGCGGCGCTGGCGCGTCGATTGTCGGGTCGTTTACCCGCCGGTCGATACACATTTCCGCGATGTTGAGAAGGAGAGAATTATCCTCAGCGTCGGGCGGTTTGCAATCGAGAGTGAAGGACATACGAAAAAACAGCGGGAAACGCTCGCCGTCTTTCGACAGATGGAGAACGACGGCTTGCGGGGCTGGAAATACTTCTGCGTGGGGGGCCTCCGCAATACCCCCGAGCATCACTCGTATCTTGACGAGCTCCGTAGTATCAATGCAGGCAGCGGCACGCAACTCATCGCCAACATTGAGCGCGATCGGTTGAGGAGCATTTACGAGCGTGCCCGCATCTTCTGGCACGCCGCCGGGTACGGCGAGGACGAGAGCACCCGGCCTATTTT
>MWWB01000375.1_pt1 | contig 11058 bp, 14 predicted proteins | sample 1047291 | NCBI WGS metagenome assembly MWWB01 (sample SAMN06349976, study PRJNA376086) | soil metagenome | isolation source: MS4-1 sample Antarctic (ecotone) soil | place: Antarctica | reverse complement strand
GCCAGCGCCGCCGATAACCGTACGCGCTCATCTGCTGATTGCAGGCATCCCCGCAACGCGTCGACCGCCTCGCTCGCGATATCGCGCACCTGCCCTATCGTACCCGCATAGCAATCGCGCACCGCCATATTCAGCGCAGCCACATAGACAGGGAGTGCCTTCCAGCGCGATAGCGTTTCTTGGCTAACGTCAAGCTCTTGCGCTATCTCGGCTTGGCGCTTGCCGATAACCAGCAAGTTGATCGCCTGCCATTGCTGGGCAGTCAACACCGCCGCGCCGGTTTCCTCATTCATCACCGCGAATACGTCGGCTTCGCTGTCTAGCACTTGCGCCGCTCGCAGTGCGGTACGCGCAAACTCTGTTCTGTTGACATTCGTTGACATTCGTTGACGTGCCATCCTCTTCCCTCCGTCTTTCTACGCGAATCAATCTGCCTGTTGTGACTACGCTTTGCAGCCTCAACTATCGCCGCGTTGCCGTGGTGATCCACCTGTTTGGCTCAGGCTCAAATATCGCCGCACGTCTGCCCAGCTGGGTTGCGAGACGTTGCAGCACCGTTGCCGTTGCGCCGTCTATCCCTGCCAGCAGCATGGCCGCGTCATAGAGATTCCATAGCAGCCCTTCGCGATGATCGTCGCTCTTGGCGTTGTCGGCGCGTACGGTTGCTAGGAAGCCGCCCAATAGCCCCGCTTGGTGCAAGTCGTTGGCATCCTTGCCGCCGGGTGACTTAATGCCCACCGCCCCCGGTAACGCGCGCATAAGCCGTTGCGCTACTAGCTCTTTGTCTGCCCAGGTCAGCACCTGCCCATAACGCTGGGCAAGTTGCGCCATTGCCGGTGTCAGTTGCGCCGATTCGCTGCCCAGTGATAGCACATGCACCCGCGTGGCGTGTGCCACTTGCCAGAGGCTTAACGCGTTGATTTCACCCTCGCAAACCACTAGCGTACAAAGTTGCTCCGCAGGCTTGCAGCTTCCATCCACGGGTAGCAATGCCCAATCAGGCATCCCCTGCCCACCGTAGAGCTTGCCCGTGAATACGCTGCCTTGCTCGGCTGTCTGCTTCTCTTCGCGCTCTTTGCCTGCATCATCGCGATAACAGTGCACTTCTAAGAAACGATAGCGAATCGCGTACACATGCTTGCGTGATTGCCAGGGTATTGCTATCGCCGGTTTACGTTGCCTGCCCTGTGTGCCGGGTAGGGGTGCATCTTCGCGATAGCCTAAGCCAAACGTAAGCCACGTATCCGGCTCGATACCTCGGCTTAACAGGTAGTCTTGCCCCGGCTTGCCCGCAGCCTTCAATAGCCTTTCCTGGGCAGCTGCCACCGTTGCCGCCGTCCGTCGCCGCCAATCAGCTGATTGGGGCTTGGCTTGTGCTTGCTGGGGCTTACGTTGGACAGTTGGCAGCGCAGGCAAGCCAGCGCCGCCGGTTAGCTGGGCCACAGCTTCAGGGAAGGTCAAGCCACGTTGCAGCCACTGTACTAGCTCGATACCGTCCCCCGGCTTGTCGTGGCACTCGTAGCAACGCCAACGCCATGCGCCGCCGGTTGTCGCGTAGACGTGGAAAAAGTCCTGCCCGCACTTGGGGCAAATACCTTGCCAGTCGCGTTGCGAATTGCGCCGCATCGGGCCATAACGCTGGGCAAGCGCGAGTAGGTCAACCGTCTTGGCTTGCTCAATTTGCTCTTCAGGTATACGCGTAATTGTCGCGTTCATATTCTTTAAGCCATTCTTAAGCCGCTTATAAGCCTATTTTTTCGTCTTATAAGCCATAAGCCTATTTTTACACACCCGTAGGGTGTAAATAGGCTTAAGGCTTAAACGTTGCTTAGATAGGTTTACCACTACGTAACACATCCTCACCTTCTTGTGTAATGGTAAAGCACCATGTACCACGCTCATTCTGACTACGTTCTAGGAGCTTATCCTTCTCAAGCCTCGCAATAACCTTATTGACTGTCTGGGGTTTGCTGCCGGTCGCGTCGCTGATCTGCTTGCTAGTGAGCTTGCGCCCGTCTACACTGCCAAGCAGTTGGAGTAGCTCGCGCGCCGTTTCACTTTTGCGCCCATCGCCATCTACCTCGCTCGGTTCATCCCACCAGACGCGCACGCTATCGCCCATCGCCACAAGGTCAAAGGTCTGGGGCTTCCATGCGGCACTGTGCTTTACCTTGTAACAATTCATAGCGTACTTACCCGCCGTGGGCTTAAGTTCGATCATAAAGTCCATAGCAGCCCGCAGGGAGCTAGAGCCACGTTCACCGGTTCCGGCTTTGTTGGTGTGGTGAATCAGCATCACCGCGCCGCCCAGCTCGCGTATTGCCTGCTTTGCCGCTTCTGTCACCTCGCCCATATCCATTGAATCATTTTCCCTTGCGCCTACCGTAGCCGCGTGCTGTGTGTCAATGATCAACAGGTCAAGTGGCTGGGCTTGTCCATTGGCTATGCGCGCTTTGTACTCCGTCACAAACTGGGTAATGCTATATGGGGATGATTTATCAAAGAGTTGGGGAACAAGTTCAAAGAAAGTAAAGTTGGGTAGGGGTAGATCATCCGTAACGCCATAGTGCTGGGCCGCTGCCGCGAATCGGGCCGGTAAGCCGCTTAATCCCTCGCCCGCACAATAGACAATGTTCAGCGGTCTAGCCACGTCAAAGCGTCTCGCGAATAGTCGCCCCAGGCAAGCCGCGAAAATCAGGTCAATCACGATAAAGGTTTTGCCGCAACCTGGTGGGCCAAATATCGTGCCGATGTCGCCAGGGCCAAACAGTTGGTCTATGTACCATTCCTTCGCAGGTCGCAACATGAGTTGCGCCAAGTTGTATGGCTCGAATCGGTTTTCGCCGGGTGAGCGTGGGCAGCTTGCCAGGAAGCTATCAACCTGTTTGGCTTGCTCAAATAGCTTGTGCAGATCGGGCTTGATTGCTTCGCGTGCATCGGCGTCAAGGTGGCTGTACAGCGCCCGCAGCGCATCCAAACCCGCTTGCTTGGCGTAGCCGTCATACGTGGCAATCTGGGCTATCAGCGCCCTTACCTTGCCCGCTGATAGCAAGTCGGCAGCTTCCACCGCCGCATCGTCTACCAGTTGGCGCAATGTCGCGTCTAGGTCAACGTGTGGGCCATCACCGTTGGGATTGTCATTGGTCTGTGGCTTGAAATTTTGGGGATTTCCTGCTATACTGTCTTCCATATCGCCCGCCCTTTCTGTGCCTCGCGCCCACCTGTTAGCAGCAGGTTGGGCGCATTTACATTGGTGGAAAAACAAATGCCGCAACAGTGTGGGCGGCATCCACTGTTGCGGCATCCTCATGGCCTTTCGGCCTATCTAGCTATACAACCAGCGTATAAAGCGATTGCTACTTATCAGGCTTAGAATTTACTTTTGCAAACAATTTGCTTGATTTTTATAGCCACTAGCAATATACTACTGAAAGTATCCATTTAGTGATAATAGTGCAATGTTTGGCGACGGAAACACTATTACCACTGTATAGCTGATTTGGGGATGTCCGTTTCTCTACGCCGCCGCCCAAGGCAATGCAGAGATTTCGGGCATCTTCGATTGGTGGGGCTTGCGCCCCCGTTGTTAAGGTCGAGTATAGCAGAAAATTCTAGCCAAGTCTACAGCCCGAGCACCCGTTCCACACCTGTGCAGTGCTTCAGAAAACTTTGGTATTTGTTAGCATTTTTCAACATTTTTCAACATTCGCGCCCATCATGCTCCGCACTTGCCCCTTTTTACCGCGTTAGAAAACCCAATATGCCGATGTAGTTTTGATGTAGTTTTGATGCTCTGCATAGCTGGGGCTGATTCCTTTTTTTGTGTCCGGGACAAACTGGACAGGCCGCGCCCAGCTGGAGCATACGCCACTGTTATCGACTGTTTTACAGTGGCATGGTTCGCGCCGCATCCCTGGGGCTATCACCGCCGAAAACCGGACACAATCCGGACATTCCCCCGCACTTGTTGGGGGCTAACGCGATACCGCAGGATACCGCCATAACCGTTGTCTAAAATGTCCAAGATTTAGTTGATACCCTTCGCGTACCTGGGGCTACCCGCAAGTAACCCGCAATCAAAGAGCAACCATGCCGCCCTCTTCGCGCACTGGGGGCTAACCGAACCTATGCCAAAGATAGGCCAGATTATGCGCCTACCAAGCACCTGGGGTTAACTCAGATTCGGCAAATTTGTGCATTTGGTTCCCGGGAACCAAATGCACAAATTTCTTGATTTTGGCTACAACTACATCTCCCGCCTTCTTCCGCGCCTTGGGTTAACGACTTTGTCGGATTTAGGAAACCTTCCAATTTCCGACAAAGTCTCTAAATTTATGCTTCGCGCTTCTGGGGCTAACTTTATCGAAATTCGGAATTTCCCGATTTCCGATAAAGATTCGCGCGCCTGGGGTTACCCTTTTACCAGTATTATTGTTTTCAATAATACTGGTAAAAGTCCCGCCTTCTTCGCGAACCTGGGTCTAACGAATTTAGCAAAAAAGTTCCTGGGAACCAAGTTGCTAAATTTGTGCAGGCAATGCCCCAGGCTTAGCGCGTCCGCTGTGAACGCTACCCGACGCCACCGCCGCGCCTAGCCACTGCCCAGCCGCTTGGCACGACAGGCGCGATACTCCGCGATACCGATTGGATACTTGGTGAGATAGGCCATAGCTATCCCCTTGCTAGGGTAGTCATGCAGGTTCACATGCCACGCCCGCCCCAACGCGTGATAGACAAATAGCCCCGGCTGATACTGTCGCTGAAGCATGATCTCGCGTAGTACCGTCGCTTCGCTAGGCCGCAAGCCCCAACGCGCATAGCCTGCCCTACCCCAGGGTAAGGGTATCAAAACCTTGCCGGTGGGCGCGTCCACGTTGCACAGCCCGCCGCCGTCCGTCTCGTAGCACAATGCCACCAGTCGCGATAGTGCTTCAGCCATAAGCTCGATTACCGCCGCGTCCGCGTTGCGCCTGCTCAGGTTCTCCGCAGCCGCCCGCAGTGCCGTATGGCGCTGGGGTGCAGTCGCGACAATCCCCGGCTTACGCTCAAGCGTGCCGACAACGCCGTTGGTGTACATCATGGCCGCACCGCCCGATAGCGCGCATGGCGTTCGCGTTGCTCTGCGCGTAGATAGCGCCATCGGGTGATACAGCCACATGCGCCACGTATGCCAGCAGCCAGGTCACGCAGAAGCCCGCCAGGGCCGCGAGGAGCGTCACCAGGCTCGCGATAGGCACGGCAAAGCCCACTACAGCCACCAGTGCCACACAGAAGCCCACAACGCCCGCTAGGGGCATTGTCGCGACGGTGAAGCCCGTTGCTCTATCCACATAGCCCGCTTGGGGTAATAGCACCGTGGCCGGTGGGCTGGGCAGCTCGCGCAGTATCTCCACCTCCACCACACGCGGCGCGGGGTCGCGTAGCGCCGGGACAAAGTTATCAGTTCTCATGTTCACCTCCATAATGGTTTGGAAAACAAAAAACCCAACGCCTACGCGCTGGGTTGAAGGTGCAAACATGCCATACCAGGGGCTATAATAGCCCCCAGGTCGCACGCTGCTTCTTCAGCGGTCGGCTTAGCCCGTTGTCAGTGGTTCGAAGCACTGGCAGCGGGTGTTCTTTATTCAATTGCCTTCAGTATACCCCCATGTGTCAATAGGGCAGCAACTTACTCAGCGCACCCAACCATCGGCTTTGCCGTCGTACACAGTAAGCATCTACAGTCCACAGCAAAGTCAGCACCAGTCCACAGGGGAGTACACCGTGAGTTTATCTGCGAAAGAGGCAGCCATCACAGTTGGCTTGAGCAAGGCCGGAATCCTCAAAGCTATTAAGACGGGCAAGGTTAGCGCACAAAAGAATCTGAATGGCGAGTGGTGCATTGAACCGGTTGAACTGTTCCGGGTGTACACACCAGTCAGCACCCACGTCTATACGCCAGTTGCCGCCAGTCCACAGCAAAGTATAGGGGAGTCCACAGCCGGTCTACAGCGCGAAGTAGACTTATTGCGCGAGATGGTGGGAGACTTGCGCCAACGGCTTGACGCCGAAGTGGAAGAACGTCGGAAATTGACGTTGCTGCTAACGGCTGCTCCGCCCGTGCGCCGTTCATGGTGGTCGCGGGTGTTCGGGAGTGGGGAGTAGCACATGACGCAGCCCAGAACGCACAGGAAGCCCCCAGCAACGCGTTAATGTTGCCGGTGGTAGTGCAGGGCTTGCAAAGCCAAATTGACGCGATACAGACGCACCTTGCAGCCCAGGCTGCAGAAGCAAAAGCCAGCCAACGCGAACGAATGACAGTATTCATCATGGGCGCGACGGCTGGCATGGTTGCCGCTATTCTATTGTTACTCGCAACTTACCTATTGGTGCAGATAGGCGTGCCATAGCAATGTAAGCTAGCTTGAGAAAGCCACCTATCTCAAGCAATAGCATGATTAGCTATTCCTGAGCAGTGTGAGGAATTTGTTTATGCTCTATAACCTTTAAGTCTAGTCCTAGAATGGTAGTAGTCTTGGGTACATCAAATACAATGCGGCATGTACGCATGTCACCTGGGTTTATGTCATCGCATGAGTAATCAATTGGGTCAAAGAGATTACCTAAATCGTCATAGGCCAACAAGTCATTAACGGTAAGGTAATAAACAAAAGGTTCTGTATCCAAGTTAGTAACTTCGGACTCAACAACAACCAGCTTATTATCGGGTGATGAAGGCTCAAGAGTCGTGAAGTCAGTTAGCCCAAATTCCTCTTCATATTCCACAATGTCCGTGATTTGCCATTGGACATCGCCTACTGTGTCAACCTCCTGCGCTATCAGCAATGCCTCTGCTAAGTCTTTCTGGGCGTCAATATTCAATGTCGCAGGAATTGCCAGTATATAGATTTGGCCGTTTAGGTTAACTTCCAAGCTGGCAGTAACAGGTACTGTTTCAACTATAGATAGAGAGGCACTATTGTTCTCATCTAGGGTTTCAGTGTCATCACCTTGGGCATAAACGCCTACAGCAACGAATAACAAGGCCAGAAAAAGGCTTAGGGTGATTAGGGGGATTCGTTTCATAATAGTCTCCAGTGATCTAAAGTGAATGTTTGGGATGTGCCAAAGGGAGCATCGATCTGGTGGTAACGCTAGGCAGTATTCTAAAGGATTCTTGAGATATGCAAAACAGCCTTTCCTTACCTTTGCAACTGTTGCCCCAAAAGCCCTTGCAGCCCAGGCCGCCATGATGCAAGCTGCCCAGCGCGAACGGATGCAAATGTTTGTGTGGGGAGCTATCGCGGGGTTGGTGGGCGCGACTCTGCTATTGGTTGCGGCTTACCTGTTGGTGCAGATGGGGACGCCGTAAATATTCAATAAAAAAGGCCACTCATAAACCTCAGTGGCCTTGCAAAACAAGCTTATGGTGAAAACACTTAAGAAGGGTCAGTTAGTTCAATAAAAGCATCCCAATCTACATTGGTGATCTTCTTGAACCATTCCAAAAGGTCTTCGCGTGTGTATCCTGTTACTTTCCAGTCCGCAACAAGGACAGCAACGTCTTCAATTTCCCCATCTGAAACTACATACCCTTCGCCATTGGTAATTAGGAATGTTAATGCTACACCCATTCCTGTTCGTTTATTACCATCCCAAAACACATGACCGGCGATTATTTTCCATGCTAAGACAGTAGCTTTTTCAACCAGAGTAGGACAGGGCTCGTAGTATTCATACTCTATGTTGTACAGTGCCCAATCTAAGGTTCCTGGCTCCTTAATATGGGCTGTATCCCGCCATCCGCTACCACTATCTTCAATTAAACTCCTGTTAAGAGCAATGATTTCTTCTGCCGTGGGATAGATTATCGATCCGCTAGACGCTTCCATGCTCCAGCATGTTCCTTCACTACCCAGCTTGCCGCTTCATTCCAAGTCATGGAGCGGCGTGGCGCAACAACAACCTTGCCAGTATCACCCTGGATAGGAATGGCATTGGCTTGCATTGTCGAAATAGGCTTCTGGCGAGTGGCGCGCACATCCTTTTCCTTTGTGGTGTAAATCTTTACTTGTGCCATTTTGCTCTTTCCTCCCCCGTGCTGCTTTCTGGCATACAGGGTCTTTGGCTTTCTTGCCGATAGTCTATTTTTACTATAACGGTGTGTTTTTACCGTGTCAAATGGTGCAACACCGCCCATATATCAAGACGCATTTACATAAATAAAGTTTCACTACAAAACAGATCGGCCCACTTTGCGCGTAAAAATTTATAGGTAGCCGCGGGCGTGGTGGGCGCGGGTGTTTGGGGGTGGAGAATAGGCTGGCACACTACCAGCCCCTCGCTTTTCTATTATTGCCATTTTGCTGCCAACTCAACAGACTGGGCATTGGACGAGAGTTAACGGTACTGCCCTGGGATAGTAAGCAATTCAGCTAGGCATACAAGGCAAACAATCTAAACCCACACTTCTTGTGCGTTTTCGCCACAAACAGATATTTTGCCTTTCTTATGACTTTCGCCTCCACTCCTTATTTTCTATACTTTCGTCGATTCCTTGGCGCTTTGCAAGAATGCTCCGCATTCTGTGTTCTAGCGCATTTCCCACTAACACAGCAACAAAAAGCCCATCTAAGACGATTGCAGCAACGCGAGTTATGCCCTCTAACTCTTGAAAAAAGAAAGCTATTCCCATACATATACCACTAAAAAATCCTATTCCATATCTCAGCCAGAACCAAGGCCAAGTCCATCGATAGTTCCCGCGGACATATCGCCATTGGAAATAAGTGCCAGTGCTGGCTAAGACAACCGACAACAACAAAAAAGTGTACATAAACGTGTAGTTCATGGCGCACTATACAACCAGTCACTAAAGCGTTGCCATGCAGCCACAGGGCGATGAGTGGCGAGTCGCTGTGAGCTTGGGGCTGTTGATTGAGTGGTGGCAAGATCAGTTACGGCCATGAAAATCTCCTCTCAATTACTCGCCCCAGTTTCCCTTTAACGTGGGAGTAGATGAGTAATTTGTACGTGTTGAGGTTGATTGTGAGGCTACGCTGGAGCCACTTACTAGTGGACGTTTGAAATACCAAACCGGATCAAAATAATTACCGTACACTGTGACCAACTCCCATCCATCACTCCCAAGCCTAGCGACCATTTGACTAACGGTAGTTCCCTTTGGGAGCTTCTCTGAACGTGACTCATGGATACCTAAATATGTGATTATCGTCACTCCTAATGAACTTTCACATTCACAATATTCCCACTTCTACATCTCTCGCCTCCTCATCAGAATGACCAATAACGCCTCTTCTCATGCCCATAGCACCGCTATTCCTGCCCGGCGTCGGTGTCACCATCTGGCAGATCATAGGGCAAACTATCCGCGACTACTTCGCTTTCCAGCTTGCCATCGTTGCGCGGGTGATACGCCATAATCAACCGGCTTACGAACTCGCCGCGCCCGCGTTCCGCACAATGTAGCTGAAGGGCATCATACGCTTCCCGTGTGATGCTCAAGCTAACTCTTACCTTCTCATTTTGCATATTGCCCCCACGCAATAACGCGCACCAATGCAAGATAACTGTTCTTATCATGCGTTATTTTGGCCTATTTTGATGCCAGATCCATATCTATATTTCATTACTCGAACTTACAATTGACTATCCACAATGAGTAGTTTAGATTAGAAAGCGAACCTATCTACCACCCACATCAGGAGATTCACCTATGCGTCCCCCAATTCGCCTTGCCCTGCTAACCCTCACCTTAGTTGTAGTCTTTGCCCTCGGTTTTGGCACAAGCGTCTTTGCGTCACTATCGAGCCAAATCACCCGCCTACAACCCTTCGTGCTAGACATTCAACAGACTGTGCCGGTGACGCTTACGCTCTCTCTGCCCAGTGACAATGGCTCGCAGACGGTGACTGTACCAAGCATGGTCAGCGCCCATTTGACTGTACAGATTGAGCCAAGCGGCGCGTTTACCCCTGTGCTAGAGATAGCCCCTGCCCCTTCGCCCACTGTCTTAGTCAGCGCGCCGGAGCCGGAAGCCGCTAGCGCAGAGAACTTGACATACCTAGAGGGTGGCATGGCTGCACCGATGGACATTGCGGGCTTACAGATGCATGTGACTAAAGTGCGCCTATATGATTTCGATGAAGTCACCACGCCCGACGCTGAATTTGCCGACTTAAGTACAGAAGATGTCTTTGACGGAGCAACCGTTTTGGGCGTGATTAGCGTTGCCATTACCAACACCGCTGACATTGATTTGGAATTCAGATTCTCGCATGGCTTTGTAGCCATTGGCGGCGAACAGGTAGATTTATACGACTATACCCACCTTAACGAGGACATTGATGGCCTGCTCATGTCCAACATTACACGTAGCACCGAGTATCATTTCGCGCTCAAGACAACTACATTGTCCGAGTTGGACGAACAAACCGAATTTCGTTTTCGTATGTCCCGTCCCACCAATGCCCGTGGAAACTGGGTTGATAGCGATGTAGATTACGAAGTAACCATCCCCCTCACGCGTTAGCTACCAAAATGGCGCGGGCAACTGCGCCATTCGCCCGCTAGTTACGCTTCTTGCCCATTGGTGCTGGAGGCTTGGCTCGTGCCTAAGTGTGTCACATCTACCATTGTCTATGTCTCCGTTTCTGTCGCGCTACAAATGTCAGTTTTTGTCATGGTTTCCCATCCATCATGGGCTTCCCGCGTAATTTCTTCCATCATGGGCTTTCCGCGTTGCCTGGGGTGTCCACGCTTCCATGGGCTTCCCGCGTGTGCATGGGGTGTCCCTACTCAAATGCCAGCTATCAGCTCATCAAGTTCCGTACTGCGTATTTGCCGTAACCGTTCATTGGCAATGCTTGCCGGGGTAGTGGGCAATGCCAGCGCACGCGCGTCTAGCTGAAGGTGCAATTTCACCAGTGCCAGCGCCGCCGATAACCGTACGCGCTCATCTGCTGATTGCAGGCATCCCCGCAACGCGTCGACCGCCTCGCTCGCGATATCGCGCACCTGCCCTATCGTACCCGCATAGCAATCGCGCACCGCCATATT
>MWWB01000373.1_pt1 | contig 11069 bp, 17 predicted proteins | sample 1047291 | NCBI WGS metagenome assembly MWWB01 (sample SAMN06349976, study PRJNA376086) | soil metagenome | isolation source: MS4-1 sample Antarctic (ecotone) soil | place: Antarctica | reverse complement strand
TCGGACGTATCCGGCGAGTTGAGAATTTCGTCAAGGCGCGCCGCTTCCCTGTAGGATTCTTTGTTGAGTAGGCTTTTGCGTTGCTTCGTCATTATCTTTTCCTTTCCAAGCAAGCGACTTGCAATGTTAATTCTTGAAGGTTGCGCGCGGCGTCGAATAGCGCGCGCTGTATAGCCTCGGCCGTCGAGAAGTCGAGAAAGCGCCCTTCGCTGGCTTGCACGTCTGTAATTGCGCGGCGCACGTCGGCGCGGGTGCGCTCTAACTTGGCGGTTAATGAATTGTTTGAGCGCGTAGAATTTTCCACAAATGGTGGAATCCCTTGCGCCCGCGCCGTGTGATTCGTTAATCTCTGCATTAGTCAATTCCTTTTCTTCAAGGTTTCGGGGTTGACGAGAGGGGAGAGGGGCGCGTGGGGCGCTTACTTCTCCCTTCGCTTTTAGTGGCTTGCCGCGCGCTCAGTGGCGAGTTGAATGTGCGCGGCGACCGCTGCCGCCAAGTGGTAGCACGCCCGCCCGCGCTTGCCTGCTTTGCACGAGCAATGCGCGAAGCGCTTGCCGTCTTGCTTTAAGCATTCCACCGAATAGGTTGCGCCCGTCTGCCTGTTCGTGACGGTGTAAGAGCCGAAAGCATTAACGCGGACACGCGGCTTGACGGTGCGCGCCTTTGCAATTGCGTTCTCTAGGTTCGCGGCTGTCGTGAGTTGAATCATTGTTTTCCTCTTTCGCTTTTGATTACTGCCGACAAAGAGAATGTACGTCATGCAGAATAATATGTCAACATAAAAGTTCTGTTTGACGTATATTTATTTTGGGTGTATAAAGTCAGGTATGAATCTGCTGAACACAACCGAAACGGCGCAACGTCTTGGCATATCGGTGCGCCGTGTATTGGCGTTAATCGAAGAGGGAAAACTGAAAGCGCAAAAGGTAGGGCGTGATTATGCGATTGAAGAGAAAGCGCTTGAAGGCGTGAAGGTGTACGGCAAACCCGGCAGACCGCCGAAGACGCCCGACACGGACAAACGCGCCACAGGTCAAATACGCCGCACTAACGGGGCATCTACAGGTAAGAAGAAAGGCGGCAAGAAGTAACTGAAGACAAAAACGGACTCTAAACAGCAACTAGTGTTAGATGCTTTGCAAGACGGTATTCTCACGTGGGATGACCTCAAAGGCGTGACCAAAGTTAGTGACGATAAACTCGGCTCCACTCTGGGTGAACTGCTTGACCTGCGAAAGATATGGACGGCACAACGGAACGAACTCAGGGTGTACGGGATAGAAAGAAGGAGAGGGCTAGTACCTCGCTTCTTTAACACGGGGCGGCGTTCGACCGACTAACGGATGCGGCAAGAAGGGCGGGAAGAAGTGAATGTCGCTACAAAAGGGCATGTTCTTTATTGCGAAGACAATGAGGATACACGCATTCTGATGACGATGATGCTGGAGCGGGCAGGCTTCAAAGTGACTTACGGTGCCAGCGTGAAGGAGTGCGCGGAAAAAGCCGAAAGCGGCGAGCACTTCGACCTGTACTTACTTGACCACAGCTTCCCCGATGGATCCGGTCTCTCGCTTTGCGAGATGCTGCGCGAACATGATCAGACAACGCCGATACTATTCTGTTCGGGACATGCCCTACAGGAAGAAAAAGAAGCGGCAACAAGGGCGGGGGCGCAGGACTACCTTATCAAACCTGATGACGTTCCCGATGTGGCGGCACACGTTGAAAAGTGGATTAATGAATCTAAGAAGGGCGGCAAGAAGTGAACAGAAGGCAGTATCACGCCCGTGCGCGTGAAGGGCGAAGGCGCGGGACGCTCGCCCACAAGGGAGCGAATGCATCACGCCCGTGCGCGTGAAGGGCGAAGGAAACGCTTTCCATGCATGCCCGACGCAGGTCGATCACGCCCGTGCGCGTGAAGGGCGAAGGCGGTGAGCGTTAGTTAAGACTGATCACATTCAATCACGCCCGTGCGCGTGAAGGGCGAAGGGGAAAGAGTTCCTTCAAGCTGATGCAGGAGTTCATCACGCCCGTGCGCGTGAAGGGCGAAGGCCCGCACACGGTTCTACTAGAGACGCAGGCGTATCACGCCCGTGCGCGTGAAGGGCGAAGGGCTTCCTGTAGCATCGAACTCATAAACGGCTGATCACGCCCGTGCGCGTGAAGGGCGAAGGACTTCTGCCGATGCTCGAACGTGTCACATGCCATCACGCCCGTGCGCGTGAAGGGCGAAGGATAACCGAAACTATCTTGCGGCAGGGTGAGCCATCACGCCCGTGCGCGTGAAGGGCGAAGGGGGTGGTGGCTGCCAATCGGAACGCGCTCTTAATCACGCCCGTGCGCGTGAAGGGCGAAGGGCACATTGCGATGCAGATTCGCTCTCGCAACCATCACGCCCGTGCGCGTGAAGGGCGAAGGAAGAAGTTCGCCTATCGCGAGGCGGCGCGGCTCATCACGCCCGTGCGCGTGAAGGGCGAAGGTTTAGCAACAACGTTCAGTTTATTAGCGGCGCATCACGCCCGTGCGCGTGAAGGGCGAAGTGAACGCCCCCGTTTTGTTTTGCGCGCTGTGCGATCACACCCGTGCGCGTGAAGGGCGAAGGCATAGGTGAGGCTTGGTATGGAGGGGCTGCGCATCACGCCCGTGCGCGTGAAGGGCGAAGGCAGGTCGGCGCGCACAATGTTTGTTTCTCCGCATCACGCCCGTGCGCGTGAAGGGCGAAGGGTTTAAGAGCTTCGCGCTGTTTCGTACTCTGTATCACGCCCGTGCGCGTGAAGGGCGAAGGATTGCTCGTCACATTCTGTCCAAGCGAAGCGAATCACGCCCGTGCGCGTGAAGGGCGAAGGCATCGTGTACATTGTCCACCTTGATATTCATGCATCACGCCCGTGTGCGAGAAGGATAATCCCGCCAAGTATCCCGCAAGCCTGTTCGGAGTTGGCGAAGTTTAAGCGATGAACAAACAAGAGGCGGCAGAGTTCCTTAACGTGAGTGTGCGCGCCGTCGAGCGCTACACGCAGCAAGGCAAGCTGTCTGTGACTTACACGCGCGGGCGCACGCGCCCCGTCGCAGAGTATCGCCCGGAAGAGTTGGAAACCTTGCGGGCGGAAATCAACGCCAACCTTTACCACCAGCGCCCCGCGCACGAAAAGACGAATCCCGCCAACCCTGAACAGAGTGGCGAGGTTGGCGAGAATCGCGCCTCACAAGCCCTTGAGCGACAGGGAAACGCTGAGGGTGTCAAAGCGTTCGCGTTGATGGTTGCGGACGCGCTACGGGGCGCGCAGACGCCCGGAAACGGGCAGACGGCCGCGCCTTCGATTGCCGATCTGTCTCACAAGTTGATGCTCAGCTTACCGGAAGCGGCGCGTGTCTCCGGTCTGTCAGCGAATCACTTGCGCGTGGCAATTCACGAAGGGAAGCTGAAGGCGAAGATCGTCGGCAGAGGCTGGAAGGTGAAGCCGGATGAATTGCGCGCCTACGTCGGCAAGGTTTTGAAGTAGCAGCGTGCGGACGAGCACTCGAATCCACACGCGATGGACTACTGAAAAGAAAGGCCGCTTTTTTCTTTCATCTGTCCTATTTACACTTTCGGAGATGTGAGTTATATTGCGCCCGAATTCAGCAATGCTGAAAAGGAGTTAAATAGGTTCGTTCAAAACTTCTTTGAAAGCTATACCGCTCTAGTCGGATTCTAAAAAGAGAGAGGCGACGAAATTCGTGCAAGCCAGCCAAAGCAAAGTCACGAAGATCATCGCCCCAAAGTGTTACTTAACACCACCGGGGCGCATGGTAGATCAATGTAATACAAATGTCCAACACAAAATGTTGAACTTGAGTTGACGGCCTAAACGAATTTAGTCGCGCCCCGTAAAATGGCGCGCAACGAAACACAAAAGAATAAAAGGGTCGCTCTCGCTTTACGGGCGACTCAAGGAATTGAAAACAAGTTTGACGAGCCAAGTTCGATAGCCTTTAAGCTACTCGATCCCGCCCGTTTCGGTGACTTCTCGGAGTCGCTGAGGCGGGCTTTTCGTTTTTGGAGACGGAAGAAACGGAGAAAAGAAATGTTTGATTCATCGGCAAGCATTAGCGAATACCGAACCGCGAAAGAATTGGCGCGCGAGTGGCGCGTGTCTGTGCAGCACGTTCTGGGCCTTGTCCGATGCGGGCGACTTCCGGCGCACCGCATCGGCGGCAGAGTGATCATCCCGCGCGACGGGGCTGAAAGCTATCTCCAAAGTGTAGCGACTGTGAAAGCGGCATAAATAACAAAACGCCTCTCGCCGGAAAGCGAGAGGCGCTTCATTGCAATCCGTTAAGCAGACGGATGCGGTTAGGACTAACTAACATGAAAACCATACCACAAAGCACACCGCCCGCCAACACTTTCGACAATCTCCGAATCCCGCCAACCCTGAACAGCCTTGCGCGGTTGTCGGAATACCAACCGCCCACGCGCTTCAGACCCGGCGCGCCGTTACCAAAAACCAGCCACCCCGAAGCACACGCGGCGCTCGCACGAAACGCCGACCACTTGGCGCTTGACGAAACCGTGCCGCAAAACAAAGTTCTCCCGTTCAATCGAAAAGCGGGCGCGCCAAAGGCGATCATTCGCGGCGGCGGATTGGAGTCCGCATGAGCAAGCTACCCAAACATGTGCCAACAACCGGCTCGACACAAGCCCCAGCCGAGCTACTCAACACACCGACACGCGGCGAAGGTTCGGTAGGTATCACAACGTCGCGCGTTATCGAGATGCTGAGTCAGGCAAAAGCCGGACGACCGCGCGCTGTTTTGCCTGACAATCTTCCACAACAAACATTTCAAGAAGCAAAGGTGGCGGGCACTGCTATCTGTGACGGTATTTCGGGGCGGCATTGGAGCAACGTCGTCGGAGAGATCGCACTGAGGCACGCCATACCCGATGAACCATTGCAAACAAAAATAACGGCGTCTCCTGCCCTTGATTGGTGGGATAAGCCAGCGAGTTACACGGCTTTGCGAGACGAGTTGCAATGCTTCTCACCTGAAACCGCATTGCTTTTTAATCTAGTTATCGGACTTGTGATCGGAAAAGAACACCGGCACGTCACGGTTGAACTTGACGAGCTTATCCGCGCGTTAGGCTGGCAAGTTCGCTCCGTTGCCGAACGAACAGAAAAACGCCGCGCCGTTTACCGTTGGCTTTTACTCCTGCAATCAATCTCCGTGCACGGAAAACGAGTCGGCAAATACAACGATCCACTTACAAAACAAGAAATCGATCTCTGCGTCTCTTCTGAAATTGTGCGTGTTTCTGAAGCCTATTACTCCGAACAGCAACTTGCGCTTGACCGAAGCGAGCCGCCCGTGAAGGTAACGATCTCGGCAAGTGCATGGCTTGAACGCCTCGCGGATGACCGCAAAGTTTTGCAAAGTTTCGGGCGTGTGCAAAAACTTGCAGGACTGCCAACCGGGAAGGTTTCAGGTGCATGGGCGTTGACCATCGGACTTGCCCTTAATCAACTATGGCGCGAACGTTCGGCACGCGCTGAAATTTATACCGTTGGCGAATCGAAACATTTAACGGCAAATTTCGGGCGACCGTTTACGCGGGCTGAATTATTCGACCTGTTTCAGCCTGCCATACGTCCTGAAGAAATTCTCGAAAGCGACAAACCCGGACGCGCTTTAAAGTATTGGCAAGCAGCAATCAAGCACCTTAAAGAACATGGCGTTATCGGACACTACAAGGAACTTGATCCGATGCCGCAGGAGCGTAAAGGATGGGGTGATTTTTGGCTGAAAGCACAACGCCTCGACATTCGCCCGAAGCATGAAGAGATCGCGGCGGTTGCGGAGATCGCACGCGGCAACACAAAAGCGCAAAAAGCGTTAAGACGAAGGCGAAAAGTAGGATGAAAAACCCCTCAAAAGTGGCGGAATATCCCTCAAAAGTGGCGGAATATCCCTCAAAAGTGGCGGAACGCGGCATTCAAGTCTTTTGTTTGCAACGTTTAATTTCTCTTAATAAAGAATAAGAAGTGGCGCAACGCACGACCTTACGGTGTGCGTGCACCTTTTGAGATAAAAAGAGATCGTAAACGACGCGACGAAAGCGAGGCACGGATGAGTCAAACCGAAAACAAACGAACGCCGAAAACATACGCCTTGAGCGATCTTGTTGGTGATTTTGTGGCGGACACGGACGCGGCAGCCGAAGCAATGCGCACAGGCAGACCGCGCGGGGCGATAACAGGGCTGGCAGCGATTGACAAGATCATCGGCGGGCATCTTGCCGTCGGTGTCCACGTCTTACAGGGCGCGCCGGGCTGTGGTAAGACCGCGCTTGCTTTACAGATTGCTTCACGATGCGCTTATCCCGCGCTCTACGTTTCCATCGAAATGGGGCTGCTTGAACTTTTTCGACGCTTGATCGCGCGCGAAACGGAAACGTTTTTAGGGCGATTAAAAACGGGCGAGATCAGCGGCATGCAGGCGCGTAACCTTGCGCTTGCGACCGTCGAGAAGTTGCCCGCGCTGGCTTTCATGGACGCAACGAACGCTTACGCCGAGCCGAGTTTGGTTCTTGATAACGCGAAGGCTTTACGCGAGCGTATGAACGTCGAGCATTCGTTGGTTGTTATTGATTCATTGCAAACGTGGGCGCGGTCGGTGCGCACGACTGGCGGAGCGGCGCAGGCTTCGGAGTACGACGCGATCAACGACGCGCTTCATGCGGCGACACAGATTGCTACAAGGTTAAATGCGCCGGTGTTGCTTATTTCACATCGCAATCGTGTCGGCAATAAAGAGCAGTCTGCCGCCTTACATAGTTCAAAAGGTTCGGGTGATATTGAGTATGCGACGGAAACGATGATTGACCTAACACCGACCAAGCAAGACGCGCAAGAGAATGCCGGCGGCGAAATGGAAGTCACGGCGAAGATCGTTAAAAACCGTCACGGCGTTGTCGGCGTGTCAACGCGCTTGTTTTTTAGTGGGCGGCTGCAAAGTTTTCGAGAAGTATAAGCATGGCGATTATTGCGAAAGACCCCGCGCTTGATGCGCTCTCACTAACCGATCTCGAATCTTATGATTCGCGCGCGCCGCGTGCGAGTAGAGGCGAGCGGCGTTTTCTGTGTCCTAAGTGTGGCGATAGTAAGCCGCATAACCGTGCGCATCGTTCGTTAGCTTTGAACGTGAATACGGGTGCGTGGCTGTGTCATCGTTGTGGCGAGAAGGGATTGCTTCGAGAGCATTGGACGAAGCGTCCAGCGCAGACCGCGCGGCAGCGCACGCGGGCGGCTGTGGCGCGCGCCTTTAGCCTTGCGCCCGTTGTCGAGCGTCAACCGAAGAACGAACCATCGCTTGATCCGCATGTTGTGATCGCTTCATCCGTTGCGATTGAAAGCACACCCGGCGCGGCGTACATCGAAGGGCGGGGCCTTCCGGTGGAAGTGGCACACGAAGCGGGTGTGCGCTTTGCTGAGAGCTTCTACGGTCGCCCGGCTGTGTTGTTTCCGATGTACGACAGAGACGGCGCGCTGGTTGCTGTCAATGGGCGTTTTGTTGACGGTCGTAACGATCCGAAAACACAAACGGCGGGTTCTAAAAGTCTTGGTTTGTTTACGACGCCGGGCGCGTTGTCTGCGTCTGTGACGGCTGTTTGTGAAGGGGCCATGGATGCGCTCTCGCTTTGGTTGTGCGGCGTTTCGAGTGTTGCTCTTGTCGGTACAAGTGCGCCTGATTGGCTGCCGAGCGCTTTAGCATTTTCATGTGCGTTGATTGCGACGGATGCAGACGTAGCGGGAGATAAGGCGGCGACCGAGTTGGAGAACAGTTTAAGCCCGCGTGCGTGTCGTACGCTTCGCTTGCGTCCACGCATAGCTAACGATTGGGGCGAAGCGTTGGAGCGTGCGGGCGCAGATAAGTTGCGCGAACAGCTTGCGCCGTTTTCTGAAATTGCCGATACGCCAACCCGTGTCAATGCTACGTGTGCGCTAGGTGAAAAGAATAGAACGGATGATGCGTTATTCGTTGCGTCTTTAATTGACGATGCGCAGGCGCGTGAGTGGGTGCGCTCTGCATTGCGTCGAGGCGCGCTCGTCGGTGAAGAGTGTTTTAACGAACAAGGCAACGTACACGTTCCCGCGTGGATGCCGCTAAAGCATTACCGGGCGGCGCATGACGCAATCTTTAAGTTTGAGACGGTAGCATGACAACCATCTATTTATCACTCACGGGCGATCAAGTTTCCGTCACACTCAAAAGCAGCGACCGCGATGCTTTTGAGTTCCTTATCGAAGCACTGAAGGATCGCGTCCCAGCGTATGATCGCACCTATTCGCCCGCGTCTAAGGAGTGGTTAATAGACGCATCGGCGCGCGCCGATCTGGAGATGTGGCTCGACGATGCCCGCGAGGTATGCGGAGCAAGCGTCGAATGGCAACCGACGAAGCACGAACGCCCGCGCACGCGCACCGCGCCGGATGCGTTCGCCACGCTTCACCTGCTTCCAAGCGCGCCGCCGGAAGTCGTGCGGGCAAGTTACAAGGCGCTGGCAATGAAGCATCATCCCGATCACGGTGGAGACACCGAGGCGATGCAGAAAATTAACGAAGCTTACCGGAGATTGGCGGCATGAACCGGGCGATCAATAACGAAGGGGAAAGATGATGAGCGAAACGATTGAACAAACGATTGAACATGAACAAAAGTCGAGCGACGAGCGCCGCCGACAAGTCGAAGCGGCCGCCGCACAAGTCGCCGGGCTGGAGCAGGAGGAGCGCGACGTCGCGGCGAGGTTGAGCGACCCGGCGACCATCTTCGATGCGTCGCTCGTCGTCGAGTTGCGGCAGCGTGCGGACGAGTTGCCTTTATTCCTAAACGCGGCGCGCCTTAAGCGCGAATCCTTGCGCGTCGAGATGTACGACTTAGAAGCCGCCGAGCACAAGGCGCGACTCCCTGAGCTCTACGAAGCGATGGTGGCGGAACAGACGCGCTACGACGCCGCGCGTGAGGTTTATCAAACGGCGGTTCAGGCGTGGCGGGGCGCACGCGTCGACTCGAGGGTTTCCAGCACTGACGCAAACGAAGCGCGGGAACTCGTGAGGCGACTTCAAGCCGAGGCGTCGAACATCGGCGGCGCGGTTGTGAGAAGGCGACCATAAGACGACCGCAACATCTGGACGCGCACGGCTGATTTTGAAAATGAAGTGAAAGCACAGCATCTTGCGGTCAAGCTTTGCAAGACAAAGCAGGCGGGCGTCCATACCTTGTGCTTTGCGAAATAAAGCCACTTTCATTTTCAACAACGCATCCGATAATGGTCATTCTGTTTTTTATCGTCTGTAAATGAAACCACCCGCAAGCGTCAGTGGCTCGCGGGTGGCGCAGTAACTGACATGGGAAACTTCTATACTTCTTCACTCTTGTCTGCTTTGCGTCGCTTGCGCACCTTCGCCACCACACCCGCTAAGCCGGTGCCGAGTAGCAGCATCGTTGTCGGTTCAGGCACGGTAGTTATCGTCCCGTTGAAGTTGAGCGTCGTGTTGGTTAAGCCGCCCTGTAAGAAATTTATCTGTCCGCTGCCCAACAGACTTCCCGTCGCGCCTGCGAACAAACCTGTGCCGCCCGCGATGCTGAATGTCAATGAGAAGGGGGCGACGCCGTTGACCGGCGGCAGAACGGCGTTCCCACTCGCAGTGCCGAAAAGGGTGCTTCCGTTAGCGAGGGTGAACGTAAAAAGTCCGTTCGAGAGAGTTCCCGTTGGTGGGTTAAGACAGTAACTCTCCTGTGTGGTGAACGCTCCTAAATTGGAAGTGCCAGCGCCCGGGTTTGGACTAAGAAGCACGTTCGGCAGGGAGCCACAGCGTCCGTCCTGAGCGCCTGGCGGGTTATTAAATGTCTGGCGGCTGCCGGTAAAAGCTATGGTGTCGGCTCGTGCGACAGAAGCCGCGCCCAGACACAGTACAACAAAGGTTAGCGTCGTGAGTCCAATTCTACTTAGCTGAGGCATTTGAGCTTCTCCTTACTGAAGGCTAAGGCTGCATCCGCACAGAGCAGCACATGAAAGCGTGGGCGGGCTGGTCTGAAAGGCAGGTGCAAAGCTCTCGAAGGCCAGCCTGTGAACCGAAGCGAGGGCGCGACTCTATGCTTGCGCGCGTGCAGTGTCAATGGTTATTCAGCGCGGCTGATAACTGTCAATATGTAATTATGCGCCGGAGATAGGCAGAAGCTAACAGATGCAAGAATCCAGAGGACACGGCGACAAGTAAAGTCGCACGCAAGAGAAGGCGATAGCGTCGCTACTTTCCACTCGCACGATTGGCGAGGCGGCGAAAGTGTGCGGCGTCAACGACGCGACTTTGTGGCGGTGGCTGCAACTCCCGGACTTCCAAGCCGCATACCGCGCCGCGCGTCGCCAAGTGGTCGAGCGCGCGATCACAGAGCTGCAAGCCGCGACGGGCGAGGCGGTCGAGACGCTAAAGCGCAACCTTCATTGTGAGAACCCGGCGGTCGAGATACGCGCCGCGCAGATCATCATTGAACAGGCAATCAAAGGCGTCGAGTTGATCGAACTGCAAGAGCGCATTGAACGCTTGGAAGAGACTTTAACGAGTCAGGAAAAGGCGAAGGGTAAGCGATGGGCTTAGACGAGCGATTGAAGCGGCTGGAGTCAGCGTGCGACCGCGAAAGCGATTGTCAGACGTGCGCGGCGCGCGAAGTGGTAACGATTGTTAAAGAGCCGGGCGGCGAAGATGCACCGGAACATACGCCCGACGTATGCCCAGAGTGCGGGCGCAAGATTAAAGTCCTTAGCTTCACGTTCAACATCGGCAACTCGGGCGGAGGCGGAAGCGTGAATTTAGATTCGAGACTTAAACGACTAAAAGAAACGGCGCGTGGGAATCGCCCGTCACTCTTCAAAATGTATGACATGGAACGGCTGACGGATGACGAGCTGTTAGCCTTGCGCGCCTGCTACACGGACGAAGGGCAACCGAAACGGGCGCGCATCACGCCGGAACTAATAACCGCGCTGGAGAGGGTGAAGCGATGAATCTACAGAACAGGCTCGACAA
>MWWB01000372.1_pt1 | contig 11076 bp, 15 predicted proteins | sample 1047291 | NCBI WGS metagenome assembly MWWB01 (sample SAMN06349976, study PRJNA376086) | soil metagenome | isolation source: MS4-1 sample Antarctic (ecotone) soil | place: Antarctica | reverse complement strand
GTTGTCGTTTTTCCTACTCCGCCTTTGAAACTTGCGATTGAAATGAGCATTAGCTTCTCCCTACAAAATTGTCAGTATCATTTCACAGTTCTATGATTTCAGCAACCTAACATTTTAACTTTCCAAGTTTTTACAATTTTGCGTTGCTGAAATTGTAAAAATATTTATTCAAAAACAAAACAAGCGGCTGGCGGGAAAAAACTTCAATCTCCAAAAGGCGCGTCGTTCCCGTTCGGCAATTGTTCTAGCTCGGCGTTTAATGTTTTTGCTGCTTCCCTGCTGATTATACTTTTTTGGTCGCGTTCGGTTTGCTGTTTTTCGCGTGAGCTTCACCGGCTGTTTTCATCAAATTTTTAGTAGCGTTAATCATGTGGTGCTATACTTTTAATTGTCTCAAAAACGACCAGATACTGTTGCCCTATTCAATTTGCCAATCTTGCAAACCGGGAAACTCTTGTTTTTGCTGGTGGTTCCAGGTTAAGAAAGTTGACTGCCCGCACAATATTGATCGCCGTTGCCGTCGCCACTTCCTGTAAATGGGTTTTCTCAAGTCCCCGGTATCTTGACCTCCGCAGCGTTCCGCGTCTGACTCCCTGTGATATGGTGCCTTCGATTCCGGCTCTTTTCTTGTATTCGCTGCGTCCCTCGTCACTTGCTAGTTTTCTTCGCGTCTGCTCAAGGGCTTCATACATCTCCCGATTCGGAATTTGTAAGGATCTGCCTGCCTTTTTGTTTCGCACACATTGGTTTCGACTTTGGCAATTTAGACAATCCTGCGGCTTGAATTTGATCTTGACGACCGAACGCGCATATTCCTTTGTTTGATATTCATACCAGTAAACACTTTGTTTGCCCATCGGACATCGTGCTTGTCGGTGATCCCAATCGATTTGAAACTGTGAGGCATCGATCCCGCCCTCACGCGCCTGCCAACTTGGATTCAATCGCATCGGACCAAACAGTTCAATCCCGTATTTTCTCGAGCTTTCGATGACCAGCTGAGCATCTATATAACCGGTATCGACCAGGTGTCTCGCGGGCAGTAAGTCATTTGCCTGCAATGCCTTTTGAATATCATCGGTACAGCTGACATCCTGAGTTGTCGCAACTGTTGTCAGAACATTAGTAATAATACGAGGCAGCTCCTCATCACAGGTTTCACTTAAATGAACTTTGTATCCCGTCCACGATAGATCACGTTTGGTCGAGAAACGTGCCTCAGTATCATAAGGCGATTCAATCGCGGTCGCCGCTTTTGTCAGTTCGGTGTTTGCAACCCAGTTAACTTCGCCGTCTTCATGACGGGTGTAATGCCGCTGCCAGACTTTTTCCAGTGTTTCAACTTTTTCAAGTTTTAATAAAGCCGGTTGCTGATCACTGAGCAGTTTGAGCAGATAAAAACCATCTTCCCCAACCTGGCGGGCATAATCTTCGCGCGCCGGATCAGTGCGCGGCAGGCGTGACTGTTCGGCACGCGTTGCATAGCGTGTCAACCATTCGGGCGGAGCTGTTTCGGCTAGCCATTCAGGAGCAAAAACGGCAACTTCGTTGAGCGCGGCGCGCATCGTTTCCGTCACCAGTTCGAGGCGGTTCATCACCCGGATAGCAGCGAGGACATGCGTTGAATCGGTGCGCTGTTTACCTCTGACTTTAAGTAGTTTCTTTTCCCGAAATCTCTCCAGCAGGTGATCCAGAAGCAGTGTCTGCTTTTCACCACCAACAAGTCGAGAGCGAAATCCGCTGAGAACCGAATGATCAAAACCGCAATCGGTCAACTCTAAGCCCAGCAGATACTTCCAATCGATGCGCGAACGCACGGCATCGGCTGTCTGGCGGTCGGACAGGTTCTCCAGAAACTGCATAATAGTGATCAAAGCCAATCGCCAGGGAGTCACTGCCGGATAACCGAGACGCGAGAAAAGCTCAATAAAATCCTGATCTTCAAATAAAGTTCCTAATTCATCACGCATTGAAAGATAAAGATTGCCTTTCGGAAAAGCGGCATGCGCTACTAAAACAGTTTGAGTAGGGACAGGTTTGATGATCGAAGGTGTTAAAGACATAATAAAACTCCTCCAAATGTAATTGAAATAGTGTTATTATACTGAAAATATAGCCGCTTATGAATAGGACAACAGTATCGGGTGGTTTATGACATAAATAATGCTAGTTTTGACGGTTTTATAAACGAGCGTAATTTCAAGGAATTTCAAGCAAAAAACTCTGATAAATAACATATTGCCTATTATTGGACGCGCTCAAAACTTTTGCATTATTTGAAAATGTTTTCGCGCCTTTGCTTCTCGGCTTCCAACTGATATTTGAGCATAAATCACTGTGTTTTGGATGTTAGCGTGTCCTAACCAGTCCTGCACAAAACGAATATCTGCGCCGGTGTCGAGTAAATGAGTTGCAATCGAATGTTTCAAAACGTGAAAATGCCTTTTGTCGTCCGGTAGCTTCGCCTTTTCTCCATAGTCTTTTATCAAAACGTCTAACATTGCTCGGCTGATCGGTGCGCCTTTTCTGCTTGGGAAAAGGTAGGGCAGGGAATCTTCCCGCGTCCGCAGATAGCTTTTCAAAATTCTTACTTCGTCCGCTTGTAATGGATGAACGCCGGAAAGACTGCCCTTTAACCTATGAATATTTAATCTTAGTTGTTTGTCGTCAAAATCATTTCGCTGTAAAAGTCCGATCTCACTGGCTCTTAATCCGTGCCGATATGCCAAAAGAAAAATGGCTTTATCTCTTTTGCTTGAAATCTCACCGATTAGCTTTTTTGTTTCAGCTTCAGTGAGAAATTTTATCGTTTCGGCTTTGGTGGCTCGGCTCGGTTTCATCAAAAAGATTATTAGACAAAACAAATGTTTTGTCTAATAATCTTTTTTTTATTTCTTAATATTTCCGCTTGACTCTGGACTTAGCTCTAGGGTGTAGAATCAATTTATGAGTAATGGCAATTTGCAAATTGGAGAAATAGCTGCTCATTCCGGCGTGAGTGTGGACACGGTTCGTTATTACGAACGGTTGAAATTATTGCCTCGCGCCCCACGTTCAAGCGGTGGTTTTAGACAGTTTCCGGCTGAAGCCGTCGAGCGCATCAAATTTATTAAGCAAGCGCAAGAGCTTGGTTTTTCGCTTGATGAAATCCGGGAACTTTTAACTAATAGTAACGGCATTAATGAGTGTCGGCGCGTCCGTGATTTGCTTAGTGCCAAACTTGCCGAACTCGATAAGCGAATGAAAAAGATGAGTGATTTTCGCCGGACGTTAAAGCAAAATTTAGAGTCGTGCGAACGTGAAATCAGCGAACACGGAAAAGAAGCGCACTGCCCGATTATTGTTAATATTGTGGGCAAATGATTAATAGCTATTCAAAAGGAAGGTTATGAAAAATCGTAAAATTGAAACCATAATTTTAGGCGTTTTTCTTTTAGGTCTGGTTATTTACGTCGGTTATCTTTTCACAGGCGGTAAAACGGCAACCGAACAAGCGAGCTATTCAACTAATCTCGAAAAGCCGCGAAATGATTTTAATGCGGATAAAGGAAAGGTTCGATTAGTGCTGCTTCTTTCGCCCACCTGACCGCACTGTGTTCGGGGGGCTTCCGAAATTCAAAGCAAAGTTCTTGATCAGATTAAAGACAAAAACGTGCGCGTTTATGCCGTCTGGCTGCCGATGTTAATGACCGATTTGGAGCGCACTGTGCCGGATGCAACGAAATTATTACCGGATAAGCGCGTAATTCATTATTGGGACGGTGAGAAAAAATTGGGCGAGGCTTATAAATCTGTTCTCGGCATCGATCAAACGGCTTGGGATGTATATTTACTTTATCCGCCTGATGCCGAATGGAAGGAACAGCCGCCGAAACCTTCATTCTGGATGCATCAGCTCGGCGTAGAAGAAGGGCAGAAATTAGATGGTGAAATTTTGGCGAGCGAAGTAAAAAAACTTCTCGAACCGGAAAAAAAGTAGTGAGGTAAAAATGTTAAAAGATAAAGCAGTTTTGGGCGGAGCGATTACCGCCGCATTTGCGGCAAGTTTATGCTGTATTGCTCCTTTGTTGTTTGTGCTGTTGGGTGTCGGTTCGCTTGGGATGGCAGCCATTTTTGAACCTTTCCGCCCGTATTTGATGGGTGGTGCGGTGCTTCTTCTCGCTATTGCCTATTATTGGATTTATTTTAAGCGCGAAGCAGCGTGCGCTCCCGGCGAAACGTGCGAAACAAAACCGGCAAGCCGCGCCTCTCGTCTGGGCTTATGGTTTGCGACTTTTGCCGTTATTCTCTTTGCTTTGACACCTTATATTTCTGCCGCGATTGCCAATCGTGTGGGCGGCACAAAAGAGCCTCTGGTAGTTACATCTGATGATGACTGCTGCATTCCGAATAAATCTTCAAAAACTGGTAATGCCGTTAGCACAGATAATAAACTCCCTGCAAATATAAAACGGGTAACTTTCGCCATTGAGGGTATGACTTGCGCGACCTGTGAGCCTGCTGTCAGGCTCGCTCTGGAAAAAACTCCGGGCGTAAAACGTGCTGATGTCAGCTTTGAACGGGCAAACGCTATTGTTGATTATGACCCAAGCAAAACCTCTCCTGAAAAGCTCCGCGATGTGATAAACGGCACGGGTTACAAAGTCAAAGATTAAATTTTTATGGATTGCTGCACATCGGCGGAAACGACTTCGCCAAAGGAAATAACAAATGAGCCGAAAATCGAGATGCGGGCAAAATGCTCTAATTGCAAGGGCGCATCTCGCTTCGTTACAAAAAAAACGATGCTGTTAATGCTCAAAGCTGATTTGTTTGAACAAATCAGCGAAGGGCAATATTATTACTGCGCTAATTTTGATTGTGATATTGTTTATTTTTCAGAATCTCAAGGAACTTGTTTTTACACGAATGACCTGCGGGTGCGCGTCGGCACAAAAGAAAAACAAGACCCGAAACCGCTTTGTTATTGTTTTGGTTTTGATGAATCGGATTTTAGAGATGAAATAGATCAAACCGGGCAAACCAAAATTCTTGGGCAAATTACCCAACTTCTCAAAGCGGGAATGTGTGCCTGTGAAACGCGCAATCCTTCGGGCGCGTGTTGTCTCGGCGATATTACAAAGACGGTCAAACGATTACAAAGCGAACGCCAGAAGGCGTAAAACTATGTTGAGAACGACGCATAAAATTATTACTGGTTTGATGGTCGCGCTCGGTTGTCTTCATATTCTCTTTACGTTTCACGATTACGATGAATTTTCACTCCGGGCGATGTGGTTTGCAAGCGCGGGCGTAGCTATTGTTTTAGCGGGTTTTCTAAATATCGTTTTGCTGCGAGATGTCGGCAAAGATAAGGTCGTCTGGCTGCTCTGCGTTCTCACAAACACAATCTTTGCGGTGATGTTCTCGACAGCTTTATATTTAATGCAGCAACCGCAAGTTTTCGTCGGGGTTGCTTTATTTGCAGTTGCAACCGTTCTCGCTCTCATAATCCCTCGAAAAATTAATTAGACAAAATAACTGTTTTGTCTAATAAGGAATTAGCTTTGCTAGAAAAATTGGTGGTTTTCGGTTTTCAAGGAAAGAACAAATCTAACTGTAATGTCTAATTGATTTTTTGTTCTTGGAATTGGATAACAATATTGTTGCTGATCTACTCTTTATTTGTGCTTATTGAGTAAGGCTTCGACAATTTGTGTCGGCTCTCGAAACGGGGTTTTTCGCAATCTCTCAATAGCTTCGACAAATGAAATTAAGTTTGCTTCGGCGGCGCGGTCAAGTACGCCTAACGTGCCGATGGTGAGAAATCCGAGCCTTGCAGCTTCGCGCCGTCCGTCTGTTTCATCTATTAAAAGAGCGTCTGCGCCGATTTCTTCGGCAATCTGGATGGCTTCGCGCTCGCCGTAGTCCAACTTTTCAAATTTATTTTTAGGTTGTGTTTGCGATGCGCGAACTTCAAGCCAGACAGGTTTTGTTCCGAGCCATTTTTTGACGGGCGCAGGTGTTTTGGCGTGGCTTAGTTCATCAAAAACCGCCTGCGGAATAATAATTTGTCCGAAAAGTTGCGGCAGAACTTCCACATAGTCAACCAAGACTAAATAATTAAGCGGTGAAGTGTCGGAGACAATAATCATTTTTTCAATAAACGATCGAGTGCGGCTTGCTCACGCTCTAAATCTTCAAAGCTGTATTCGAGTTCGATTTTGTGGGCTTTGAGAAAAGCGTCAAGTTCGAGACGTGTTTCAAAGCCGAGCAATTCTCTGACCTGAAACGTGCTGAGACGGTTCGAGCGATACGCTTCGAGCGCAATTGATTCCAAAGCCGTGCGCGATAAATTCGACGATTTACCTAGCAGCGCGGCGACTGCTTCCGGTAACTCGACTGTAATTGCAATACTCATAAATTTTTCCTCTTGAAATTCTTAAATTTGATTACAATTTTACCATTTTCTCAGTTCAAAAATTCATCTTTTTTTTTAATCTTTTAATCGCGTCCGATAACACAAGGGTTAAGAATAAGATTAAAAAAAGGTTAAAATACAGGTTAAGAAGGTTAGGTGCGATTTTGTAAAAATAACTCCTTTGTTTTCAACAGTTATCGGACGCTATGCGTATGTCAGAACTAGATAGTGCTTCTTATTTTTCATCAAAAACATTCAAAAACCTACTCAAAAACCCTCCCTTTTTCGTAAGCGTAGGTCAGAACTAGATATTGCGTAGGTCAGAACTAGATACTTTTACCCTATGCGTAGGTCAGAACTAGATATTGCGTAGGTCAGAACTAGATACTTTTCCTGCTCTCCCTGTGGAAAACTTAATCGAAAACTATCAAAAAACTGCTTGCGTAGGTCAGAACTAGATATATGCGTAGGTCAGAACTAGATATATGCGTAGGTCAGAACTAGATATATGCGTAGGTCAGAACTAGATACTCTATTAAGTTAATCCGCGCACTCGTTTTGCTCTCGCATTCGCTCTTTTTACGTCGGTGATAAAATCAAAATGCGGCTGAAATTTGAATTTCGCATCAATCAATTTTGTTCTAGGTTTTGTGTCGAATATCTTTTCTACTTTGCAGTTTAGAACGACGTTCTTTTGCTTCATCTCCTCTATTGCATTTTCAACCTCAACTAAGTTCTGATATATGCGTTTCTGCGGTGTTAGTCCAAAATCTCTAACTATGGTCGTCAAAAGAATTTCGTAAGATTCGGTAAAGCTCGCCTGCGTGTAATGATGCGACATTCTTTTGTGAAGCTGTCGAGCGATGACGCTGCGGTAACTCATCACTTTCTCGTAATTGATTAGTCGGTAAGTCCCAGATTTGATGCTGTGCGTAACGAGCGGCGAAAATCTGACGAAAGTTTGCGTCTCGCTGCCCTTTCCTTTTAAGCCCAATGTTTCAATCGGGCTAAAGAAAAGCTGCGTTTCCTTATCTTCCGATTGTATTTCAATATCCACTTTTGTTAGGATTTCTAAAGATTCTTTTAGTTGGTCATAATCGAGACTATGCCCTTTATCTTTCAATTCTTTTTGAAGCTGGTAGAGCGTGAAAACTATTCCGGCTTCTCCGTCCAGCATTAAACTTTGCCGCTCGGTCATTAGTTTGCGTAAAGCATCTTCTACAAGTTCCTCACGCTTTGACGGGTAAAACTCTTTAGAACCGTCCGCAAATTCTATTCTGGCTGGCATTAAAGTTAAATGATATTTTCTCCCTCTGCACTCAAAATCACGTTTCAAGCTGTCTAAGAATTTCCCGTTAAGTCTTTCAACCTTTCCCCAAACATACTTCGGTATAAAATCGTATAGTTCTATTGATTGTGAGTAATTATCTTCGTCCGGCTCTAAGTCGAATAAATTAAGCTGAATCGGCTTTGATACTTCAAGCTGCTCAAACTTTTTAGATTTCTCGCGTTTTCTCCGGCGCGGCTTTTCTACTTTGGATTTTGCTACTTGTTTCTTTTCTACCATTTTGCAATTTTGCGTTGTTGAAATTATGAAATGTTAAAAACTTAAATTATTCTTCAAGCCATTTTTGCAACAATACCTCAATCAATTCGCTAAACTCGCCTTTGCTTTCACGGTCTAAAAGTTTTATGGAAACTCGGCGGTACGTGTTACGCCGAACGTAAGCCGTTACTTGTTGAAATTCTACGTTGCTGCGCTTTCCGTTTGGTCTGCCACGTCTCGGCGCGGCGGTCGCGTCATCGCTTCCGTTACTTCGTAAATCCATTTGCGCCGGTGATTGTTCAAAGGCTTTATTCTGCGGCGTTTCCTTTACCTCAAATTCTTTGGTGTCCTGTAATTGTTTGACCGCTTGTAATCCCGCAAATCTATTTTTGCTCATCGTTTGAAAATCTCCTTTCCAAGCATGGAAAATTCTTCCCAAGCTGCTTGTCCGTCTCTCAAGTTGTTAACCGTTTTGCCTTGTAAGGCCGCTCTTTCGCATATTGCCCGGCGGTGTATTTCAGTTTTGCAGTATGGAACTTTGATTTCATCGAGCATCGCCTTTGCATCTCTCGCGGCGTTGCTTCTCGGTGGAACTAAGGTTAATAAAACTCTGTAATTTTGAGCGTGGAAACTTTGCAAGCTGGCGACAATCTTTAAAAGCGCGTCAAGGCTCAAAGCATCGGGTTTAGTTGGAATTAAAAGCAAATCGCTTTCTGCGGAAAGCGTTTTGAGTTCTTCGGCTGACGGTCGCGCCGGTGTGTCAATGATAATGCTGCTAAAATCTCCGGCGCGGGTGGCAAGCTCGCTTTCGTTTATTACCTGAAAAGGAAAATTCCCGCGCTCACTCCAAGCAAGCGCGGAACGGTTCGGGTCGCCGTCAACTAAAACGGTTTTTCCCTTTTTTTGAAAGTATGCCGAAAGATGAACTGCGGTTGTCGTTTTTCCTACTCCGCCTTTGAAACTTGCGATTGAAATGAGCATTAGCTTCTCCCTACAAAATTGTCAGTATCATTTCACAGTTCTATGATTTCAGCAACCTAACATTTTAACTTTCCAAGCTTTTACAATTTTGCGTTGCTGAAATTGTAAAAATATTTATTCAAAAACAAAACAAGCGGCTGGCGGAAAAAAACTTCAATCTCCAAAAGGCGCGTCGTTCCCGTTCGGCAATGGTTCTAGCTCGGCGTTTAATGTTTTTGCTGCTTCCCTGCTGATTATACCTTTTTTGGTCGCGTTCAGTTTGCTGTTTTTCGCGTGAGCTTCACCGGCTGTTTTCATCAAATTTTTAGTATCGTCCTAATCTTGTGGTGCTATACTTTTAATTGTCTCAAAAATGACCCGATACTGTTGCCCAATTCAAATTTGCCTATAAAACTGAAAACAAATGTCTAAATTTCCTGTGATTCAATTGGGTTTATTTTAACCAAAATGAATTGGGCAACAGTATCTGACCCTTTTTGAAACACTCTGTCGTTTAGCTCGAATGAATAAGTTAATGTTAATTAGGGTTATTACGCGATGGCTGGACAGGGATTCGACCCTGATTTTATTTTCAGTTTGCCGACCGGAAGAATGGGCGTCATGGAAGGGGATTCAGCAGCGCAGGCGATATTCGGAACGCAAATCGAAAAGCTCAAAAAGGAAGGCAAAGAACCCGACGAGACGGTCAAGGCGGAGATGGATAAAGTGCGTGAAACCTACGACCGTGAGCTCGATGCTAAACACGCCGCCGCCCGCGGGTTAGTTGACGCCATTATCACGCCGGAAAATTTGCGCGATGCTTTAACACTGGCTCTGCAAACCTGTCTGAATACCGATAAACCGCACCTCGGCGCGTTCATTTTGCCGGAAAATTTGTAAAATCGCGGTTTCTTTCGAATGGAAAAATTTCGCCGGTCAAAGGGAACTTTGCCGGCGGATTTTCGTAATGGTTTGAGAGATTGACATCATTCACACCAAAAATAAAGGTTAAAACAAATGAAAATTAAAATATTATCCGCATTTTTACTGACGTTTGCGTTGTTCAACGCCGTTTCCGCACAGACGCCGGACAAAGCCAAGCTCGACCGGTTTTTTGATCGGCTCGCCGAAAAGAACAAAGCGATGGGAAGCTTGACTGTTTCCAAAGACGGAAACGTTCTTTACACCCGCGCCGTCGGCTACAGCCAGATCAACGGCAGCGAGAGAAAGCCTGCGACCACGGCGACCAGATACCGGGTGGGCTCAATTACCAAAATGTTCACCGCCGCGATGATCTTTCAGTTTGTCGAGGAAGGAAAATTAAAGCTGTCGGACACGCTCGACAAATTCTTCCCGCAGATTCCAAACGCCAAGAAAATTACTATCGAGCATATTCTGACGCACCGCAGCGGGATTCACGACTTTATCAGAGAACCCGATTTTCCCGCCTGGTCGTTAAGCGCGAGAACGAAAGACGAGACGCTCGCCTTCATTGCCAAGGGGGCGCCTGATTTCGAGCCGGGCGAAAAACGCAGTTACAGCAATGCCTCATATGTGCTCTTGGGTTATGTCATCGAAAAGTTAGCCGGCAAATCTTATCAGGACGCCTTAAAGAAAAGAATTACCGGAAAGCTCGGGCTAAAGGATACCTATCTCGGCACGGGAAAACCCGACGTCAGCAAAAAGGAAAGTTTTTCCTATAAGTACGCCGAAGGCTGGAAACAGCAAGACCATATCGATTTGAGCATTCCGGGCGGCGCGGGCGCGATTGTTTCCACGCCGAGCGATCTCGTCAAATTCATTCAGGCGCTCTTTGACGGAAAGCTCATTTCGCAGGAGAACGTCAATCAGATGAAAAATGGAATAGGAATGAGTGAAAACAAGCTCGGCGGCAAAACAGTCTATGGGCATTCAGGGGGCATGGACGGCTTTAGCTCGACGGTATTTTACCTGCCGGAAGAAAAACTAGCCGTCGCCTATACCGCGAATGCAAAAGTTTACTCCCATACAAGCATCTTCAACGGCATTCTCGACATTTATTACAATAAACCGTTTGAGATTCCGACCTTTGAGACCAAATAAAGACAATCTATCAAAGACGATGGAACGTCGAGTGTTATCATAAATCGTTGAAACAGAATATGTCGCTGTCAAAATCACCGACGCAGAC
>MWWB01000371.1_pt1 | contig 11085 bp, 13 predicted proteins | sample 1047291 | NCBI WGS metagenome assembly MWWB01 (sample SAMN06349976, study PRJNA376086) | soil metagenome | isolation source: MS4-1 sample Antarctic (ecotone) soil | place: Antarctica | reverse complement strand
CAAAAACGATTTTGCCATCAGGTTGAATGTCAAAGTCATAAACGGAAGTCGAATTGTTGGAACTACCACTGTTCGTTAAAGTTGGCACTTCAAATGTTGAGTCTGTCGTTCCTTCCGTATTATAACGTTGAATTCTACCGACGCTTTGAGAACCCCCACTACTGCCACTGCTGACCAGAATTTTCCCGTCCGCTTGTAATGCGATTTTATTTATATAGCTAAAGATTGTACTTCCCGAACTGGAGGCAATGGGTACAAATGTATTGTCAAAACTACCATCTACGTTTAAGCGGTAAATTGTATATAAAGCAAAACCTTGTGGCGGATATGAAAGTAAACCTTGTGAAAAGGTTGACGATGTCGAAACTATAATTTTCCCTTCCGGCTGAATTGCCCAGACCCTCGCCGAAGAACTTGCTGGCGGAGGCGGTGCGGCGAAGAGCGGAACGAATGAATTGTCTATACTGCCATCGGAATTTAGCCGCTTTACTATTGCAGGATATGAACCACTCACGGGGGAAAGTGCCGAACCGGCGACGATTATTTTCCCGTCCGGCTGCACAACCGCGCTTCCAATATTAAAATCACACGCGGCGCAATTAAATGAATTATCCGAACTTCCGTCCGAATTAAGCCGTACAATTTGATTTTTCGCCACGCCGTTGACGACAAATGTGCCGCCGAGAATGAGTATTTTTCCGTCGGGCTGAAGCACAAAATTTCCAACCGAACCGGATTCCCTCGAAGGTGTCGCGTTAAAAGACAAATCAACGCTGCTCGATTGGGCTTGCATTGTTACGGTTAAAACTAGCGTCAACAAAAATAAGTTTGCCGCCGACGAGATGCGTCTCAAAATTGTTTGGTGTAAATTCATTTTAAATGTTCCTCGTGCCGAAAATGTTTCGGTTAGCTGTTTTTATAGATTGTGACCTGGTGGTAGAATACTTTGAGTTTTTTAAATAAGAACATTTTATATTATTTAAACAGCATCGGTAAATAAAAACTTTTATGCTCGGAGCAAGTATCGGGCGCGGGGCGATGCGGATTATCGACGCGATAGTTCGCTGGCTGGCGTTTGGCGGAATCAGTCCGAATATTTTGACGGTGATCGGCGTGACGATTAACGTCGGTTGCGGCGTCTTGTTTGGGTTTGGTGAATTTTTCTGGGCGGGAGTTGTACTGATTTTTGCCAATTTCTTTGATATGCTCGACGGCAACGTCGCGCGTCTGACCGGGCGGGTAACAAAATTCGGCGCGTTTCTGGATTCATCGCTCGATCGGCTATCCGATATGGTGGCGTTTTTGGGAATAATAGCTTTTTACGCCAGCAACACACCGCTTCATTCGCTTCTCAACGTGGTTCTTGCCGGTGCCGGGTTGATCGGTTCGGTTATGGTTAGTTATACGACGGCGCGATCTGAAAGTATGGGCGTCAAATCAAATGTGGGATTTCTCCAGCGTCCTGAAAGAATGGTTCTGCTGATAATCGGCGGACTCTCCACATTTCCCGGTTCAAACTCTTTTTTCGCTAACCGCATGCCGCAGGTTCTCTGGATTTTAGCGATTGGTTCGATTTGGACATTTATCCACCGGATGTTTCACACCTGGAAACAGTTTCGGAGTATGGACATTGAGAATATAGAAGTTAAATAAAATTTTCGGTTTTGGTTCTTAGGTTTTAATAAAATAATGGAATGGCTATCACAATTTTGGGAGTCGCTGACGTGGAGCCGAATTATTCTCGGAACAGTGCTTTTGATTCTACAGGTAATCGTTAGTTACGCCGCGATCATTTTTGTGATGGTCAAACTTCCGGCTGATTACTTTAGTTCAACATATGCGAAAAATCATAATAATGACAGCCGTTTTTTAATTCGTTGGGGCGGAGTAATCTTAAAAAACCTGATCGGCTTTTTGTTAATCCTCGTCGGAATCGTAATGGTTGTTACCCCCGGACCCGGCGGGCTGACAATTCTGCTTGGTTTAATAATGATGGATATTCCGGGCAAGCGTCCGCTTGAGGCAAAACTTATTCAAAAACCGGCGGTTCTTTCGGCAATCAATAAATTACGCGCGCGTTACGATAAAATCCCTTTAATAATGGATTAGGATATGAGCTTGTTTAATATTTTTAAAAGCAAAAAAAAGTTGAACATAAAAGAGAATCGTGAAATGCTGCAAGCGCAGGGAAGAATAACCGATGGATTGATTATTGATTCCGAGACAAACGAGGCGGGCGAACACATTGCCTTCTATACATATAATATTCAGGGCGTTGATTTCGAATCTTCGGAAATTTTAACCGTGGAGCAATTGCAAAATCCGATTCAATACGCGCCCGGGGCAAAAGTCGGTATTCGTTTCGATCCGAAAAATCACGGAAATTCAACGATTGTGTAAAACGGAAAATGAAAAAATGTAAAGTTGATTCAATAAACAGTCTTACACGTTATCAATTTTAATGCCTATGTTCAAAAAAATTCTGATTGCCAATCGCGGCGAAATCGCGGTGCGCGTAATTCGCGCCTGCCGCGATATGCAGATAAAAACTGTCGCCGTCTATTCAGAAGCCGACAAAAATGCGCTCCACGTGCGGATGGCTGACGAAGCTTTTTGCGTGGGCGCGCCACCTTCGAATGAAAGCTATCTGCGCGGCGAAAAAATTATTGAAGCAGCGAAAAAATCAGGCGCGGAAGCCATCCATCCCGGTTATGGGTTTTTGTCGGAAAACGCCGAATTTGTCAGTCAGGCGGAAAATGAAAAAATTACTTTTATAGGACCTTCGCCGGACGCGATGCGGGCGATGGGCGGGAAAATTTCAGCACGGAAAATCGCCATCGAAGCCAGCGTTCCGGTTGTTCCGGGAACAACCGAGTCTCTGAAATCGGCGGAAGATGCTTTACAGACTGCTTTGCAGTTTGGTTTTCCAGTGATGTTGAAAGCTTCGGCGGGCGGCGGCGGGAAGGGAATGCGGTTTGTTGAAAATGTCGAGAATTTGAAAATCGCCTTTGAAACCGCGCAGGCTGAAGCATTAGCTTCGTTCGGTGATTCCAGCATTTATGTAGAAAAAGCGATTGTTCGACCGCGCCATATTGAAATTCAGATTTTTTCCGATAAACACGGAAACTATGTCCACCTGGGCGAACGCGAATGTTCGATCCAGCGCCGCCACCAAAAAGTTATCGAAGAATGCCCTTCACCAATCGGCGATCCCGAACTGCGCCGTAAAATGGGCGAATGCGCAATTTTAGTCGCCAAAGCCGTCGATTACGTCGGAGCCGGAACAGTCGAATTTCTTGTTTCCGATCTGGACAAATCTTTTTATTTTCTGGAAATGAACACGCGCCTCCAAGTTGAACATCCGGTAACTGAACTGGTGACCGATATTGACCTTGTGCGCGAGCAAATTCGCGTTGCCGCAGGAGAAAAGCTTTCCTTTACGCAAGACGGTATCACGTGGAACAAACACGCCATTGAGTGCCGCGTTTACGCTGAAGACCCGGATAATAATTTTTTGCCTTCACCCGGAAAAATTACCCGTCTGCAGATTCCGCAGGGCAACGGCGTGCGGGATGACAGCGGAGTTTATGAAGGCGCGGAAGTTTCAATCTATTACGACCCGATGATTTCCAAATTAGCCGTCGTCGGCAGAACGCGCGAAGAAGCGATCAACCGCTTGCGCCGCGCGCTGTCTGAATATAAAGTCGACGGAATAAAAACAACTCTGCCCTTTTTTCGAGAGATTATCGATGACCGGGAATTTATCGAAGGAAAACTGGACACAAGTTTTATAACACGCTTTAATGAGCGAAAAAAAGAAAGAGAAATTGATGTGGTAACGCGGGATTTAGCTTTAATCGCCGCCGTATTGGCTGCCGGTTATAAACAAGTTTCGGAAATGCCGGGGAATTCGCAAAAAACTCCGAGCCGATGGACGATGGCAGGCAGACTTGCGGCGCATCAAAATCGTTTTTAGAAAAAATGTTTGGGAGATGAAAAATGGAAGAGTTTTTGAAACAGATGACGGGTAAGAAAATTGATATTTCGTGCGGGGCGAACTCAAACGTGCGTGGCGATGTCGTGGATGTGAAAGATGAAATTCTCTATCTGCGCGACGAAAACGAACGAATCGCCTATGTCGCAATTGATAAGATTTCCGTCGTTTGGGAAGTCAGTGAACAACAAAGTCGTCCGGGTTTTGTTTTATGAAATCTGATCCCAACAAGTTCAGAGGCTTTCTTCAAATGTCTTCTGAACTTTTGTCTAAATTTGAATCGGACAAAAATTTATTTGACAAAAATCATTCGTCTGTATCCGGCGATGCGCTTTCCCCAGTAACCGTCGAACTTTGAATAAGTTACGCCCTTGCTGCTTGATGCATGATAAAAACCATTTTCGTCGACAACGATGCCGATATGTCCGAGGCGGTTAAAAAATACGAGAGTCCCAAATTTAAATCGTTCGTCGCCTTCGACGCTTTCGGAACTGTGCCAGAGGCTCCGCGCGCTCGCGCGCTCATAGGAAAAGCCCGCGTCTTGGAAAACGCTCCAGACTAAACCTGAACAGTCATAAGAGTTTGGACCGGTCGAACCCATCCGATAGGGAATGCCGATTCTTTTTTGGATTGCAAAAAATAAATTTTGTTTAAATGGGGCGCTGCTGTAAAAGGTTTTTAGTGCGGAATTATACGAATTGTTATTAACGGGCTGCGAGGAAGTGGTCTTTTTAACTAAGGCAGGTGATTTTTGAGGATTAAATGTGTTATTCGGTAGTGTCGGTCTTTGACTGGTCTGGATTAACATTCCCGGTTGGGTTTGTTTGCTGTTCTCCGTTTGGTTGTCATTTTTAATTATTCTCGCGCGGTCCTGCGCGGAAGAATCATTAACATTTATCAGGCATAACAAAATACAAAATAGAAAACTACAAAAAGATTTACACACATTCATCGGCAATAACTCCTAATTTTTTTATTTATTTTCAGAAACCTTTGGGGAAAGACGAATAAACAATCACAGCTTTAAATGAAAACAGCTAAAATAAAATGCGGACTTTAAAATTTCTCTAGGAAATGTATAGCGCAGGGGAAAAATAAATTGTTTGATTATTTTAGATGTGAACAACGAAATTGTTGCTCAAATTAAAAAGAAAAGCAAATTGCAAAATCACTTTAAATAAAAAAGCAGGCTTCAGAAAGAGTTTTTTTACCAGCATTGAACCTGAACAGGATTGCGTATAGATTTGTGTTCAGAGCAGAAAAACAAAAATGGTCAAACAATGTTAGGAATAATTTATCTGTTTATAATGTTTCTGGTGGGGAATCTTATTTGCCGTCGATTTTACGATTTCATGTCGCTTCCACACCGGCTTGCGGGAACCTTTTTAGTTGGTTTTCTGGTCAGCACCTGGGCGACTTATTTATTTGCGCTAATTTTTTTTTGGACGCAAAATCCGCTGCTCTGGGGAAATCTTTTGTTTTTCGTCAGCACAATCATTTTTTTCTTCCTGTTTTACCGCCGAAATCAATTTGAATTTTCAAAAAAATCACTTTTTCAAAAACATAATACCGATAAGTGGGACTGGTTTTTTATTAGTTTATTTTTCGCTTTTTCGTGTTGGCTGATGTTCGGAATGTTTGGCTTAAGCGAAGGAGTTTTAAAAATTGATTCGATTATTTGGAATGATTTCGGACCGAATCTTTCGATCGCGCAAAGTTTCGCCGTCGGGCGCAACTTTCCAACTGAATATCCGCATTTTATCGGCGAGCCGATTCGCTACCATTTTATGTTTTGGTTTCAGACGGGAAATTTAGCGTTTCTCGGCTTGGACATTGACTGGAGTTTGAATATTTTAAGCGTTTTGACGATGACCGCGATGTTGGCGCTTTTGGTTGTTCTCGGACAAACGGCGTTCGATTCAAAAGCGGTCGGGCGCATCGCGGCGACGCTTTTTTTCTTTCACGGGACGCTTTCATACATACCGTTTTTGCTGAAATCAGATTCGCCAGCCGAGGGTTTTTCAAATGTCCTGAACTTGAATGAATGGCTCAAGTCAATCTATCTGTACGTGGGCGAGCAGTGGGGAATCTGGTCGCTCGGAACTTTTCTGGCGCAGCGGCATCTGCCGTCTTCAATCGGAATTTTCCTCGTTATTCTAATCTTTTTGATCAAACATATTCGTGAAAAAATCTCCGTTACGGAAAATCAGCAGGACGCCGCGGCGCAAAATCAAAATGAAGAACCACGAGAAATTGTGGAAGCGGAAAACAACCGGCATTTCACGCCGCGCACAAGCTTTTTATTCGAATCTTCGCCCATCCCAAATCTGAAATTGTCGGATCGTGTTTTTGAAACTTTTATTTTTTCAGGCATTTTACTCGGACTTCTTCCTCTGTGGAACAGCGCCGTCTATGTATCCGCCTTCGCGGTGATCGGCGGGTTATTGCTGGTTTTTCCCGTTCGCGTCTATACATTTTTTTTACTGGCTGTATCGGCGCTCGTTGCCGTTCCGCAAATTCTTTTTCTCAGAGCCGGAGGTTCCAGAAATATCTCTGAACTTTTCCAGTGGGGCTATGTCGTCGATCCGCCGAATTTGGGAAATGTACTGCAGTATTTTTCATTTACATTTGGGATGAAAACCTTACTCGCGCTCGTTGCTGCGGCTGTTCTCTCCGCTTTTCATCGCCGTTTGTTCGCCGCTTCGTGTGTTCTGCTGATTCTCGCCTTTGGCACAAAACTCAGCACGGATATCATGAACAATCATAAATTTTTGCATATTTGGGTGATTCTGATAAATTTGTTTGTCGCATCCGCTCTGTGGCGTCTGAGCCAGCGGGCAGTTGCGGGAAAAGTGGTTGCAGTTTTGCTTTTTGTGGCGATTACGCTCGGAGGATTGATCGAACTTTTTCGCATTAACAACGATACTGTCGTGGATGTACCTCTAAGCGGCGGTGCTTTTTATGAATGGCTGTATGCCGAAACAACGCCTGAAGACGTGTTTTTGACAGACAAATATATTCATCACCCGATTTTGCTTTCAGGTCGCCGCATCTTTTACGGCTGGCATTATTTTGGCTGGTCGATGAACTATCCGACAAAAGAGCGCGATATAGTTTATAAAAAGTTATTTGAAGAGAGAAATCCGGCTAAACTAATTTGGCTTCTCAATAGAAATAACATTAAATACGTGGCAATTGATGACAATCTGAGACAAATCACATTCAAGGACACACTCAACGAAGCGGTTTTTGAAAAATATTTTCAGAAGGTCTTTACCGACTCAGAAAAGAAGAACGGCTCGCTCATTGTCTACAAAGTTCCGCCGGAAGATCAGGCGAATCAGATATTAAAATGAATTGATGTTTTAAAAAAAATTAAAATAAAAAAAAGAAGCCGAAAAATATCGACTTCCTTTCTAAATTTTTTATCAGGTTACGCTGAAAATGAAGTTCCGCAGCCACAGCCGCCGGTTGCGTTCGGGTTTTCAAAGGTAAAGCCCGAACCCATCATATTTGAAGTATGGTCAACTGTTACGCCATTCAGATATTGTGCGCTGAACATATCCACGAAAAGTCGTACGCCTTCTTTTTCAACCAGAAAATCACCTTGTTTCGACTCTTCTTCAATATTGAGACTATATTGAAAACCCGAACAACCGCCCGGCACGACTCGTACGCGAAGTCCCGCCGTTTCGGGCAAATCTTCCTCGCTTGCCAAAAACTTTTTAATTTCCGTCGCCGCGTTCGACGATAAACCGATTTGGATATCCGGTGCTGCTACTGCTGCCATTTTTTTATAAACTCCTTACAAATAATTTTGAAAAATTTGATTAAAACAAATCCTTACTTTAATTTCAATTTTAGCGGGCTTTCGACAAAATAACAAGTTCCGGCTTCAATGCTTCAATAGATACTTGTCTGGCGACTTCTTCCGCGATCGCGCGAAACGCTTTTGCCTGCGGCGATGCGGGATTTGAAACTACCACGGGAACGCCCGCGTCTCCGCCTTCGCGCACTTCCATTCCAAGCGGAATTTCACCCAGATATGGGAGGTTATATTCGTTAGATAATTGTTTTCCGCCGCCGGTTCCGAAAATGTTGTAGCGCGTGCCGGTATCAGGCGCGATGAAATACGACATATTTTCGATTACGCCGAGAACCGGAACAGCGACGGCTTCAAACATTTTGACGGCGCGCCGCACATCAGCTAGCGAAACTGCCTGCGGAGTGGTCACTAAAACCGCGCCCTGCACGGGAACGAGCTGCGCCAGAGATAACTGTACATCGCCGGTTCCAGGCGGCATATCGACGATTAAATAATCAAGCTCGCCCCAATTTACATCAGACAAAAACTGTCTAACCACGCCGTGAAGCATCGGACCGCGCAGAATCATCGGCTTATCGGGCGGAACCAGAAGCGCCATCGAAATAACTTTTAAGCCGTGCGCTTCAAGCGGAATTAACTGATTATTAAAAACCTGCGGTTCGACGTTTCCGATGCCGAGCATCAGAGGCACATTCGGACCATACACATCGGCATCCATCAGTCCTACATTTGCGCCGTCAAGCGCGAGCGAGACGGCTAAATTGACGGCGACGGTTGATTTTCCGACTCCGCCTTTACCTGAAGAAACTGCAATAATATTTTTAACGCCCGCAATTGTGACGTTGTTCGCAATTCCGCGTCCTTCCGGAACGACCGCGTCCATCGTTACAGAAATGTTTTCAACACCTTCGAGCGCGCCAACCAGTTTTCGCGCTTCTTCTTCAAAAGCTTCTTTAACCGGACACGCCGGAGTCGTCAAAACGATTCGAAAGAAAACATCTCCCTTGTCAATCTTTAAATCTTTAACGAATCCGAGTGTTACAATATCCTTTTTCAAATCAGGATCGATAATTTGACTTAAAGCTTCTAAAACCGATTGTTCTGTTAATTGATTCATAATAAAATATTAATCTCTTGTAATTATTTTCACAATGCGGGACATATAAAAGTATCGTTAGAAGTCTAACCAAACAAGTTTAAAAAGGGTTTAATAAATTAGTGGGGATTGTTTATGAAGGAAATATATTTTTACTCGCTTGCAAACTGCACAACTTGTCAGAAAGCTAAGAGAAGACTTGATTATCACCGAATTACAGTAACCGAGTATCGAGATTTAAAAGAAGAGCCGCTTTCGACGGAAGAAATAAAAAAGCTAGCAAAAATGTTAGGTGGAGCGGAAAATCTTTTTTCTCGACGTTCGGTCAAGTTTCGTGAGCTCGGATTGCGGGACAAGGAGCTTTCCGAAAATGAAATGCTCGATTTGATGGCGGGCGAATATACTTTTCTTAAACGTCCCATCTTGGTGATGAACGACAAGGCAATTGCCGGATTTTTTGAAAAGTTTTTTGATGAATTCGTTAAAAGCGCGAAAAGAGAATTAAGAATTTATTGAAATTTCCTGACTTTTCGGCTGGCAGCATAAAAAAAGTTAAAAAAAGCGAATTCCAAATTATTTGGAGTTCGCTTTTCATAATTCACTGAAGAATTTTGATTAATCGTTATTGCGGCGCGTGTCGGTGCGATTAGATGTATTTGTGTTGATTTTTTCAACATCGACTTCGGTGTGGCGAACAGTATCACTAACAACCTGATCGCGTTCTTCGACAGTTTTGCCGACACTGACTTCTTCGACAACCCGCGCTTGTTTTGAAACAACCGCCTCTTCAGAACGTTCGGTTAATTCAATATCGCCTTCCTTAAAATTACTTAAGTCCGAATCAGTAACCGCGCGATTGACCGGATTACGATTGACATAAACGTGTTCTTCACGCAGTCGAACGTGTTCTTCAACCGGCTTTTCAACGACTCGGCTACGGACACGCACACCGCCGTGTTCAACTGCACGCTTGCCAACCTGTAAATTTTCTTCAATTACCGGAATTGCCTTATCGCCTTGGTTGGCGGTGTTGGTGTGAGTTGTTTGTGAGTTTTGCGAGAAATTCTGCTCCGATGAACTACCATCAACGTCAATTGCGCCGTTGTTGTCAAAAATTTCGGCAACTTGTCTGGCTCGTTCATTTGAATCAACGTGAACCGTTAAAATAGCTTCCGCATTTCGCGCGGCATTTGAATAGCTGCGCGCTTCGGTTTCATTATCACTAAATAAATTACCAAAAAAACTGCTGATATTGTCGCCGGTTGACGTACCTGTTCCGGTACTTGTATTGGCGGTGGAATCACCCGTTCTGCCTTGTGAAAAATCGATATTCTCCTTAACGAAACCTTTTTGAACCAATTGGTTCATTGCTGTCTGTGCCTCTGTTTTGCTGTCAAATAATCCTACTACTGTGTGTGTCATCTTTTTTCTCCCTTTTTGATTTATTAATATTTGAAATTATTTTGATTGATGTCCTTGTTCCGCTGAATTTTGATTTTCAGTAGAACGTTTGATTTCCACATCCTCTTTTATCAAAGTGATTTTCTGAGGCTGATGGGTTTGGACGACTTGTTTTCGCACGTGTAATTCTTCAATCAACACGAGACGCTTCTGATAAAAAACTTGTTCCTGAACAACCGGAATAATCATTACTTCGCCGTCCTGTCTGACCGCCGGACGTTCCTGCACAATCTGATTGATTGGAATTCGCTCGACATCAACTTTTTCCTGAAATAGCGGAATATCAACAATTTCTTCGTGTTCGCTGATTTTTTTGGAAATAATAACTTTTCCCGTTTCGACGACCCGCTTTTCAACGACCGCTTCTTCCTGAATAACCTGGAACACAGCATCTGTTTGATTTTGCGCGAAGTCAAAGTCTTCAAGATTTTCGTTTGAAATTTCAGTATTGTTATTTACCATTTTATCTACTTCACTCAGAATAATATTTACAGATTGCGATATAAATTCTATTTCAGATTTTGAAGTTTTGGAAAAGCAACTAATGTTCCATAGTTGGAAAAAAGACGGATAGAAAATTATCAATGCGACTTAAGTCTCGTAATTCCAGCAATTAAAAAAATAATCACAACTTTGCGGAAAAGTTAAAAGTATCGATAAAATCTGATCTGATAAAAAATTAGTAGATTTAATTTTTGTGTTCAGTAT
>MWWB01000370.1_pt1 | contig 11089 bp, 14 predicted proteins | sample 1047291 | NCBI WGS metagenome assembly MWWB01 (sample SAMN06349976, study PRJNA376086) | soil metagenome | isolation source: MS4-1 sample Antarctic (ecotone) soil | place: Antarctica | reverse complement strand
ATGTAAGCGCGACTACCGACCGGAGACCACACGGATTCTAGCCGCCACATCTCAGCCGCCCACCATTCAAGGTTTTCTTCTACGCCCGCCACACACCAGCCGCGCTCTGAAAGTTGGCTGAGCAACTCTGCTTTTTGAGCTTGCATACTCTACACCGAAGCCGCCGAACGCCGCAGATGAGATGCGAGCGATAGCGAAGTCATCTCCATCTGCTTGTTCGATGGCGACCATGATGGAACTCGCGGTTGATTACCTGTATGTAATCGCATACCCACCATCTGATTGCTTGAACTGCGTTAACGCCTGCTTGCCTTCGAGACAAACAGAACCGCTTTCCCCCACTAGGCTGAGATTCGCTATGTGGAAATACAAATCGGTACGTTCACTATCATGTCCCGGATAGTTGGTTATGTCCGCAACTCGTAAGGCTTGATTAGGTGCCACCCTTACCACAATCTCTCCTGTTTTATAATCGATGCGATGCTGCTCATCCGGCACGTCTTTCCACTTGCGTTCAGACTTCTTCAACTCTTCAGCATTCAAAATCACAGGTACATGAACTCTACTGTTCGGAGGCATACCTGAAGGTTCAACCGTGTATCGAACCTCTAGTGAACTATCAGAAGCATTCACAATCACAAACTCATAACCTACTGAGCAAGCAGAGAAGAGGAGAACGGTTGTAACAAGCAACGCGATGGAGACTTTGGTTTTCATTCGTTTATTCCGATTTACCTTACGCTACCACGCAGCCATCGAACGCCGCGATTCAGCCGCGAGCATGAAGCGAAGCGTAGTGCGAGTCGCGCTGCAATCGATTGTTGGGCGGCGGCTTACGAACAGGCTACTTCCAGAACGGGTCTTCTTCGTAGCCTTTGTCTGACTCCGGGTGGATTAGCACCAGCTTGTCCTTCCGCCACACGAAGTAGCGAGGGTGAAGGTAATCAGGCGCGTCATCGCCATACTGCTCTTTAATCTGTTCTGGCGGAGCGACGATGAGCAACCGGCTATCAATGCGGGTGACAACTCCGATTGAAGCATAGAACGGCGACACATACGCCTGCCCCGTCTTTAGATTGACGATTCCGATTCTGATGCATTCAGTCCCACAGCCCCACCGTCTGACGGCGTAATGCCCCGCGAAGTTCGCGCCTTGCTTTGCAGTCTCTCGCAGCATCGTGCGGAACATACGGGCGTTGGGGTGGCTGCTAAGGTTCACGCGAGCAGACTTGCCGCTGAATCTCGCTGTGACCGAGAAATCTTCAAAGCGCGGCGGAGATGTGGTTTGGGCTAAAGCCTCTCCAACCAAAACGCAGATGGCTAGAACGAGCAGCAACGGACTTTTCATAACTTTCAAATGGCGGAGCCGCCCAACGCCCGACTTCAGCGACGACCATGAAGCAAAGCGGAATGGGAGTTCGCTGCAAAGACTTGTTGGGCGGCGCGATGGATTACGAGAGGTTCTTTGCCTTTTGCTTGGTTCTTTTGTTTGTGATTCTCGCAAGTAGCTTCTCGCCTTCTTTTTCCGTTCGATGGCGAACGCGCTCAAGAAAAGGAGCAACTTCATTCAACAATCTGGGAAACTTGCCTAACCTATGCGAGCCGTACGAATGAAAATCTATTCCGTTTCTTCTGAGTGTTTCAACCTTACGCCATTGCTTCACATCATCTTGCTTCGGTGCCTTGAAGGTACGCCCCATCCACCACATCTTTCCGCCACACTCTGGACATACGGGTTCTGGCACTGGCTCGTGTTTCGATGTGTAATAGATGTCTTGCTTGAATGACTTGCGACATTCAAAACAAGCGTGTTGCATCAAGTATCTTATGTGGTTCGTCATTATTAAGCCTCACCATTCGGAAGCCGCCCAACGCTCCGCTTCAGATGCGAGCGCGAGCGAAGTCATCTGCAAGCGGTTGTTGGGCTGCGCCTGCGATGGAACGCGGCTTTCATTCTTCAGGTTTCTGCCACGTTACACTTACGCCTTCATACTCGAACTCGGCTTGTTCTTTTGCCTCCTCAAGCGTCGGATGCCAAGTGTCTGTTAGCGTTTCCCAATCTTCGTCGCAGCCGAAAAGATAGAACGAACTTTCTTCCTCATCATGCTGGCAGATGGCGAGACCTGCTGCCGCGCCCATCAACTCGCCTGCCACGATTTGCCTGCAATCTCCGGTATGCCTGTGTCTTTCGTCAATCGGCGTGTAAAGAACAACTCTTGCTCCGCCAACTTCTTTCGGTATCTTTTTCATACAAAGCTCGCATCACTTGGAGCAGCCCAACTATGTGATTATACGGACCGGCTTAGTCCGTATAACACGACTATTCTGGTGTTATATGGAAAACCCTTACCGATAACACCCTTATCTCTGTACTGCCGTATCCGCACAGACACTGCGTCTATTCTACTCCCCTGCTCTGCTCGTCAGACTACTTACTTTTCGGTGGTTAAGGTTCCACATCTTTCGAGGTAGAGGTTACGACGACGCGCAACGGACTATTTGTGCTGACTCTATATGTTGCAAAACCCAAGCTGCATGACGTGGGTTCTGCTTGAACTTGCATCAGATAATTAACGGTAAGTACTCGGACAAATTTAGCTTTAGGTAGCGAATATGCTGGACGCTCAGAAATTCAGCAAATCAGGTAAAAATCGGCTGCTATGCGTCTGCTACATAGGTTAATGTAATTTTGTACGAGTACTTATGTTTTCTGAGTAAAAGTTATGAAAACGGTTTCCGAAAATTTAAAGGAGATGGCTGAGGACATAAAAGCCACTCTTGAAGAACTTTTGATTGAACATTCGTCCATCAGAAAATGGAATCACGCTGATAGCGGAATCATAAATTTTAGTGGGGATTACAGTTGGGTCACTCTTAAAGAAGATGGATTACGTAAGCAATCAAAGGTGCTTGAGGATTACCGTAGATTTTCTGTAATAACTCATGCCCTTTTAAAGGGACAGCCTAAAAAATCCCTAGAGGAACTTTCCAAAGCCAATAACACGCTTTATCAAATTATCGAGCAGCATGGTTCGACTTGGATTGTAGATACGAGCACCGCCTTTATGTCAGCTAGTAATGCTTTAGATTCGATGGTTGCCTTGTTGAACAACTTGTACGATGTTTCAGATGGAGCTTCTATCTACGTACCAGACACTAACGCGCTTTTGTATAACCCCAAAATTGAGGACTGGCGATTTATGGAGTCGCCACAATTTACCATTGCCTTACTTCCGACAGTTCTTTTAGAGCTAGACGAGTTGAAGGTTAATCATAGAGTGGAAGATGTAAGGAACAAGGCGGAAAGTCTTATCAGGAGGGTAAAAGAATATAGAAGGAGAGGAAGATTAACCGAAGGTGTGACGATAGTTCAGAATCAAGTTGATTTAATTTCAATTGCCACAGAACCAAACGTTGATAAGACCTTCCCATGGCTTGATAAAGATAACAGTGATGACAGAATCCTAGCCGCCACAGTTGAGATAATGCGCTTGCGCCCACGTTCAGCGGTCACCTTGGTTACCCGTGACATCAACCTACAGAACAAGGCTGAGTTTGCACGTATGCCCTTCACCGAGCCACCAGATTAAGACGACGCGCTTTGACACGTATTCCCCTTCCATCAGGCTCCCAGTTATTCAGGGCTCTCCAAACCTTTCGCTTAATGCTTTTGTGATGGCAGCTGTTAGAGTAGTTCCCTGCCGCTTTGCTTCGGATACCCAATGACGGCGGCGAGGCTCGGCGACCTTGATGCTTAAGTTAACTTCTACGCCTCGATTAGTTCCCTCCTCTGTTTCTGGCTTTCTGGTTTTCTGGCTATCTTGTTTTCTGGCTTCCTTAATTAGCTGCCCATATTTGCTCATCTTATGATTTCTTTCACCTCATCGCCCAAGGCTTTGTAATCGTCCCATGCTCCCCTAGCCCTTGCGTCTTCGATGTCTCTGATTGGACGCCCCGCGAGAGCCGCTTTCGCAAAGCCGACCGTGCGGCGAATCATGGTCTCGAAAACGGGTATCCCGCCTTCCCGTAAGTCCTCGCGCATCAACTCCCCTTCCCTACTCGGATGAGGAGGGACGACCGTAATAAGCGCCCGATACTTTGAGCCTTCCAAATCTCGAGCGGTGTCTAGCATCGGCTCTAAGCTCACTATGTCGGGCGAGGTAGGAAGGATGAGAAGGTCACACCCTTTGGCGAGTTCTTTAAGGTCGTCCGAGTTCGGACGAGCTGGGGTGTCTATCACGATGAAGTCGGCACCCGGAATTATCCTCATCGCCTGCCGCTCGTCGGCGACCGTGAACGGTAGCGGCTCTTCGCTACGCCCCGCCCACTTAACGGCTGTACGGTTCGGGTCGCCATCAACGAGAATTGTTTTCCCGAGGTCGCTGAAGTAGGCGGCGAGATGAAACGCGGTGGTGCTCTTCCCTATCCCGCCCTTGTAACCTGTAATGGTCAGTATCGTCATATCTGGTTTTCTTGCTTTCTGGTTTGCCAGATTACCAGAGCCGTTAAGTCTTTAGAACATAAATCTTCTTGCTATAAAGCATAAACCGGCTCATCATGAGATTAACAGCTAATTTCATGAAAGAGAATGAGTATGATTGACCTTACAGAAATTCACTCACTTAGCGATTTCCAGAGGAACAGCAAGGACTTCATCGGGCGACTAAAGAAGACCGGGAAGCCTGCCGTCCTCACTGTAAACGGCAAGGCTGAAGTCATCGTTCAAGACGCCGCCTCGTACCAGAAGATTCTTGACATGATTGACCGGGCGGAGGCTATCGAAGGCATCCGACGCGGCATAGAGGCGGCGGAGCAGGGGGGGACGGTAACGCTCGAACAATTCGACAAGGAGATGCGGAAGAAATACAGCATTCCGAAAAAGTGATGGCGTACCATGTTGAGGTAACAGACCCCGCACAAGTAGATGCTGGTGAGGCATATTTTTGGCTTACAGAGCAGTCACCAGAGATGGCGCTACGCTGGTACGAAGGACTCCTTACAGCATTTAAGTCTCTTTCTGCCTCGCCGCTCCGTTGCGCCCTCGCTCCTGAGAATGACTTTTTCGAGGAGGAGATACGACAGCTCCTATATGGCAAGTATCGCATTCTTTTCACCATCAAAGGGGATGTCCTTCTCGTGCTTCACGTTCGACACGGAGCACGGGAATACCTAAAGCCAGAAGAGCCTGAGAAAGAGTAATACCAGAAAGCCAGAAAACCAGAAAGCCATGTTCCTGATATCCATAAGAGCTTCAATCAAACGAGTCATAAAACCAGGCACTTTGAGGAGCGGGAGTGCTCACTTTGAGGAGCGGGAGTGCTCACTTTGAGGAGCGGGAGTGCTCACTTTGAGGAGCGGGAGTGCTCACTTTGAGGAGCGAAAATCAATCCTAACTGTTGGAAAACCTTGCTTTATCTGACTCACTACTTTTTAAGACTTATTAAGACTACAACAACAAGGAATGTTGTTGCGTTTTACGCTTCACTTTGAGAAAGCGGGAAGCCATGAATGACCAGCCACAAGAGTTAATCCCTCAGAACCTAATCAGGACTGAGACGGCATTATCGAAGTTCCCCGTTCACCGATTGGCGAAGAAGGGTAACGTCTCGATTGAGATTAAAGAGACCAGCCCAAGCGGGGAGGTAAATACCAAATGGGAGGTTGATTATCCAAAGAAACTAGGTCAGCCGGGACCGCTCGCGTATAAGCTTGATACTCTCATCATCAACCGGAGAATTGAGGAGGCAGGGAAGCCAGTGCCGAGATTTCTCAAGCTCGGAAGCCTTAGAGATATTTGTGAGGAACTTGGAGTAACCGAAGGCAAGAACACGGTAAGCATTAAGAAAGCCCTTCGCCAAAACGCTTTCGCTGGAATCTCAGCGAAGATTAGTTACACCGCAACTGACAAGACCGAGCGCACCTTAGAGGCAGACTTTACCCGTTATAGCGTTATCTTCACTGGCGAGAAGTTCCCGGACGGCACGAAAGCTGATGCGGTCTATCTGGTGCTGAATGATATTTATATGCAGGTCTTAAACTCTGCCCAGACCCGCCCGCTTGATTACGATTATCTGAAAGAACTAACGCCCGGAGCGCAGAGGTTCTACGAGATTCTTAGCTATCAGATTTACGCCGCGCTCAAATACGGAAACCCTCACGCCAAACTTACCTATTCGGACTACTGCACCTACTCAACGCAGACCCGCTATTTTGATTGGGAGCACGTCAGAAAGCAGATGCACAAGGTACATGCTCCGCACCTCAAATCCGGCTACATCGCCAAGGTTCACTTCCAAGAAAAGCGAAACGATGAAGGGGTACTGGATTGGGAGATGTTTTATCTACCGGGAATAAAAGCGAAAGGCGATTACGCGGCGGCGAAAAGGAAATCGAGACAAAAGACCACCATCGTTCAGCAGGAGTTGCCGCTAAATATTACTGAGTTTTCGTCACAAGAATTACCCATTGAAGCAGCAGATACCCTCACAGACGAACAACAAAGCCTGCTACAAAAACTCACCGTCTACGGAGTATCCCAGCGTGAAGCACGAGCACTTGTTACGACCCGCCTTGGAGCTTGTCGGGTGAAGGTCCCGGCGATTCCCCACTTACCGGAGAACCAAGGGAAGATGAACAGGGCAGGGAACGTCAGAGCATTCATCGAGCGGGACGATTGGCAGTTGCCCGAAGGGTACAAGCAAGCTAAAGGCAAAGCCCAAGAGATAGCGCGAGCGGAGGTGAGGCAGCGAGCGATTGACGCTTGCCTCATTTGCGACAGTAACGGATTCCACTTTGTCCAAGACGAAAAGCACCCGCGAGGAGCGGTAAAGCGTTGCACGCACCTGCGACGCCGATGAGCAGGAAAGCAAACGTCACTGACTCAGCGCTTACTTTATTCATTTCCTCACGAGAGGACAGCCAACGCCGGGGATAACCGGCGCGTATTCAACCTTGAGGATGAGAGGCACGCTTATTTGCGCGTCCGGTTCATCCCCTTGTTAGATTGCGCCTTCCGGGGAAACGAGGGTTCTGGCTGAATGGGAGGTAATGGTGCAGCAAGATAAATAAGTTCAGGTTCTTTAGACGGCTCCAGATAAACACAATTGAAGGGTCCTAGTGGCTCCCACGACCTTCGTAAATCTGCCCACGCCCCATTAGTCAGAATGACGGAAACCTCCCACAAAGCAGGGGTGACGCTGCCGATAAAGAAGGTCAGCAGGATGGTGAAGATGTAAATGGCAGCACGACGCATAAATGCGATTTTCCTCTCAACACAGGCAACGGTCAACACTTTTCTGCGAGCCACAGCGAAGCAATCGAACGCTTGAGATAAAGTGCGAGCGAGTAGCGAGTCACCTTCATCGAATTGTTGGGTGCGTGTCAGGTTTTCAAAAGCCTTCTGACAATCAGAAAAGCCGATTAAGTTCCTCACCAACAAACTGAAGCGACTGAGACGAAGCGGTGGCGTCCAACTTCAGCTTAGATTCGCCTCTAGCGTGTCGTCTAACATAGCGATTACGAGCCTCCAGATGCCCTAGAATCGTTCCGGTTTAATCAATAGACCTTCGATGTACCCCTAAAAATTCTCAAGGCAAATTTGGGCGCTTTTTCGTGAGTAGCTGAATCACCTTGGCTAGGAACTTTGCTCACGCGATTTAATGAAGTCCTGAACGTGTTCAAATGTGTAGCCTACCCGACGACCAAAACGACAGTATCTAATCAACCCTGCTCGTCTTAACTTTTTAACATATGAGTAACTCAAATTTACGATTCTAGAGAATTCTTTTTCAGAATAAACTTGTCTATGCACAGACTTACCTCCTATCTTTTTGTGTCCCTCAGTAGCCCTCAAATCTAGTCCCCGGTGTTTCCAATGAATGTGAGCACACCCTACTTAAGAAGCAGACCCCCTACCGGTGTGTAAATAAAAGGAATACCCTAGGTGCATACCACAGCCCTTTGAATAACTGCTCCCGCAAAACTCCTTATAACTACATAAAGCAGCACAAAGCTTCCTATGCGTGAGAAATTCAGGCAGTTGGCTTGTATAAATCAAGCTGCCTCTTTCAGACGCTTCAAGACGCTTCGTTCTATACGGTCTAAGTGCTCGTATAAAGGCTCACAGTGCTTCCCATTTTTCCTTCTAATTATCTGAATGGCTTGCTCGGGTGAGCGAGATTGTAATAAACCATATAGCTGCCGGGAGAGATAAATGTTACGCATTCCTGGTATGACCTGCTCCCCTCGATGAATTCTCTCTAATGCTTCTTTATAAATCTGGTCAGCATTACCTGATGCGCGATGCTTACGAACGTTTAGAACCGTTGCCTCAGTTATTTGTTCTTCATCTAATTCGGTCTGTATAGGTCTCTCCGCATCGAAGATGAGAGCAAGAAGCCAATCAGAGGCATTAGCGATAGTGCCCTCATGGGTTTCTAATTCGTATCTTTTACCTGATTTGTGAAGGCTCGGAGCAGCAACGATATGACCTGATTCAGCTTTAATATCTAATCCGTCTGCGATTGCGGAATTAGAGTTTTTGATTACGAGTTCACGTCCATTAGGCAAAGTAGGTAAACGGAAAATGTAATGTTTACCTCCGCCTCCTGTTTTCTGGATTAAAGTCTCTGGTAGAAAACCAAATTCCAACTCTAAGCCATCAAGGGAAATCAAACCGCCTGATTTTGCATCAACATCTAGCACGAAAATTCCTGACTTCCTGCCTGTAGCGATGCCTATATTTGCATCAGGATGTTTAGTCCACCATTCTTCTATATGTTGAAGGTCAGTAGTCGCATCAAGTGAGCCGTTACGAGTTCTTGGGTGTTTACCGGTGGCATCGCAGGTTTCACCTTTACGACAGCTACATCTGATTTTGTCAGCTTCAAAAATCGGATTGTGAAGAGGGAAAACGGCTAAATCATTCTGTGCATATAAAAGGGCGAAATCCAAATTATTAGCCATTTTTAATAACCTCGAAATTAAAGTATCTGTTATCAGTTTCTACTTCTGTGTTCTGTTCAAAGAAATTAGTATCTGAGTGGTTATTTAATGCACTTAATTGATTCTCTTTATGGGGGCAAAATATAGGTGCAACTAAATCATCCAAGGGGGAGAAAAAAAAAGTTATTAATAGATGATGTTTCACTACCTACCCCTGCCTTATAAATAGTTGCAGTTGAGCTATTTACAGTTTCCTTAGATTGCATTAATACAGATTCTATAATCTGTTTTTTGTAGACAGCTTCTTGTTTTTGCTCTTCACGTTTGACTCTCAACTGTTCCTGCTCAGCAATCGAACCACTTATATTCGCTAGGAGCTCAAGCGTCTCTTTTGGGTTTTGGTTATATAGTTTCTTGAGTTTCGTTTTGACTGTTTCTTTATCTTTATTGAATTGCTTACGTTCAGAGATTCTTATCTTCGTTATGCTGTGTTCTCTGTTGGTGTAACTACGCGAAAACTCGTCAACAAGAGGTTCCAGTTTCTTATAACTTATGCGTTCCTTCAGACCGTCGATGACCTTCTGAAAGTCTGCGAGGAAAAGCAGTTCGTATTTATTTTTAAGGAACTCGAATGAACCGTCATCCTTCTTCATTCGCTTCCCGAAAGACAGTAACTTAAGCACTTCAACTTTGTTTTTCTCCTGCCACTTCAGAAAGTTTTTGACGAGGCTTTGCATTTTTTTCTTGTTAGGTTCCTTACGGGAAAGTTTAGCTAATTCTAAGTAGCTAACTTCGAAAGTAGAACGTCCTTCAGAGGCGAGCCATAACAGCCTGATAACTTCCCGGTATCGTTCGGGAATGTTTAGGTTTGCGAAAAAACGCATTAGTAGCTTTTCTCGTCGAGAAATTCTTGTTTTGGTTTGATTGGTGTTTTCTTTGTGATTTAAAGTAGTTGTTTCCATAAAGTCTATTTACACACCGCAACTCGATTCATGAGTCAGTGGTTCCTTTTCTTACTTGATTATTCTGTTCTGACTAAGGACTTATTTAAGTAATTGTTGATTTGCTCTGCGCTATATTTAATGGTTCTTGCGTTCAGTCTGTAAAACTCAATTCGTTTTTGACGACGCATGTTGTTCATCGTTTGCCGAGTAAATCCCAGCAGCTCAGATACTTCCTTTTCGTCATACAGTCGTTTTTCTAGCTTCATTTTTAGATGCCCTTGACATTATTGGGGTAGTATGCATTGTACGAAAATTTCCCTGTTTTGTCAAGTCGAGGCATGAAATTTGCTAAACACCTTTAATGTACCGAAACGATACACCACTAATAGCATTCCTAAGTGGTGTATTTTGAACATTCTGTTGAGGGAAACCCTCAGTAAACAGTTTCATAGAAAATATTGATATTTAGAAGGTTGAAGTTGCGCTCAAGTCAAATGAATGAGTGATTATCCTTAAACGAGACATGGAAGAGCAGGGGCACAGAACCATTAAGCTGCGTCCTGTGCCTCGTGCTGGTCTGCTATTGAAATTTAGTTGGTGAACCCGGCTTCGTCTGGGCTTATGTCTTGCGTTTCGGTTCGAGAGTTGAAAGCATCTAGCACCGACACCGCCTCTATTCTATGCCTTCCCACTCGCTTCTATACCCCTGTTTGAAATTCTTTTTTAGTTCACAAGAATTACCGTACCAGGTAAGTAGGGAAGAGCGGCAACACCCTTCAAAGATGTTGCCGCTTCACAGAAGCCGCGCTATTCGCGGTCAGGTGCAAGCGCTTGTTCGGGGGCGGCTCACGCGCTACTCGCTTCTTCGCTTTTACTGCGTAGCGCAGATAGATGCGCGAAGAAATCAGGCAATCGGTTCTTCCATCCTTGTCCTAAGCTCAACGTGAACTCGCCTTCCACTTGGAGCCGACTCATCGGCTGGGCAGGCGATGCCATCACCGCCCACACAACCTCACCTCTTCTGCGGGTTTTGTCATAGGGCAATAATGGCACTTCCGGGGCAAATAAGAATGTGATGTAAGCGCGACTACCGACCGGAGACCACACGGATTCTAGCCGCCACATCTCAGCCGCCCACCATTCAAGGTTTTCTTCTACGCCCGCCACACACCAGCCGCGCTCTGAAAGTTGGCTGAGCAACT
>MWWB01000369.1_pt1 | contig 11097 bp, 7 predicted proteins | sample 1047291 | NCBI WGS metagenome assembly MWWB01 (sample SAMN06349976, study PRJNA376086) | soil metagenome | isolation source: MS4-1 sample Antarctic (ecotone) soil | place: Antarctica | reverse complement strand
GAGATACGCAGCACACTGCATATTCTTTCGCGCCGAAGCAAGAACAACCCAATGCCGATTATAAATTACTTGTTCCCTGGTGGAACAACATAGCAAACGGCAGGCATATATACATTGGCATGGCAGGCTACAAAGTGGCCGATCCTGCACAAGGTGCGGCATGGGCATTGGCTTCTCAAATTCCTGACCAGGTAAGGATGAACAGAAGCTATCCGAATGTATTCGGCCAGGCAATTTATAATACAACCAGCGTGCGAAGTAATAAATTAGGTTTCAGGGATTCCTTACGATTAAATTTTTACAGCACACCGGCTTTATTACCTACAATGGCATGGCGTGATAGTATCGCTCCCCAACCGCCTGCTAATCTTACTGTAACAAAATTGGAAAACAACTCTGTAGTTCTTAACTGGTTCAAACCTCCTGCAACTGAAGATGAATTGGATAAAGCAAAGCGCTTTGTTATTTACCGTTCGCAAAGCCCAGTAACTGATCTTTCAAATGCCAATAACATTCTTGCCATAACTCCTAACGATACCACTGCATACACGGATACAACCATTGCCGCCGATGTTAATTACTATTATACGGTTACAAGCTTAGACCGTTTTCAAAATGAAAGTCTTGCAGCCAATACTTTTGAATTGTTGCCGCTTACATTACTTGAATTTACTGCAAACAAAACAAGTGAAGTAAATGTAAAGGTGCAATGGAGCACTGCACGGGAAGACCGGGTTAAGCATTATGAAATTGAAAGAAGCTTAGATGCGGGAAACTTTTTAATTGTTGGAAAAATAGTTGCAAGAAATAGTAACCGAACCGAACATTATTCATTTACAGATATAACAAGTGGCATAACCGGCACCTTATATTACAGGCTGAAGATGGTGGATAAAGATGGGCAATTTAGTTATAGCCAGATGAAGACAATTAATAAACAGCAGAATGTTGAAATGGTTAAAGTATTTCCAACCGTGTTGAGGCGTGGTCAGGCATTGCAGTTGCAAGTGGTAACTGCAGGAAATAACAGGATGACGTATGTTCTGTTTGACCACGTGGGAAGAGAGCTTTCCAATGGAGTTATTCCAAATACAGGTACTTCAAATACCCGGCTGATAAATACCCGGAATTTTTCTGCAGGCATATATTTTATACAAATTTTGCAGGCAAATAAAAAGCAAAGCATCCAATTGGTAATACAATAAAGTGCCCCCCCGCTGAAGCAATTATTCCGTGAAAGTCTGAGATTAGTTAAGTGATTTCACATTATTATGAACCAGCATCCATTTAGCGGTTTCGTAAAGGGCAGATGTTTTAACAGAGGCAACTTTACGTATTGAATCTTCCTGCGGTTTTGTCCAACCTGGTATATTATCAGTCACGGGCAGCAGCAGTTCCTGGTTGAACCGTATATTTTTTATGAAATAATAGGAATCTGTTACCAAGCCAATCATCCCTTCATCGTGATGAATAATAAAAGCGCCATTTTCTTTTTTATGTGGGTGCAGAAGATCACGACCCAGGGTAGTATTCAGGTAGGGCTGATGAACGAGGCCGGCAATAGTTGGCAACACATCAATTTGTGATACAGCTTCACTTCTTTGTTGTGGCAGCAATAACTTTGGAGAGTACAGAAGAAGGGGAACATGCTCATCGCTTAGTCGTTGATTCGTCCAGGCATTGGGGTACAGCGCTGTTGCATTTCCGGCGACACCATGGTCACCTACAAAAACAAATATGGTATTGTCAAAATAAGATTGCTGCTGTGCAACCTCGATAAATTTCCGGAAAGCATAGTCTGTATAACAAAAAGCATGGTATTCATCAAGAGATAAAAACCCATATTTCAGTAAAGTGTCCTTTGGTAGATCACGCTTCACAAAATCTTTGTCTTCCTCAGGTATAGTGTACGGACGATGATTATCTGCTGTTTGTATAACCGCAAAAAAAGGCTTCGTTTGTTTTGTAAGCACTTTGCTCGCTTCTAAAAAAAGGTTCTTATCGCTTATGCCCCAAACATTAACCTTGGGTGAAGAAAAATCTTTTTCCTCGTATAAATGAAGCCCTTTAATGTTCTGCAACAAACCCCTGTAATTATTAAACTCGCTGCTTCCACCAATGAAATAAAATTTCTCATAATCCTCAAAGCTGTTAATAATCGTATACTGGTTGATCGATTCAACATTGCGGCTGGAGAACTTTGATAATTGCACGTCAGGAATTCCTGTAAGTGTTGCAAACACTCCGCGGGCTGTACCGAAATGGGGTGAAAAACAACGATTGAAGAATATGCCATCGTTACAAAGACTGCTGAAGTAAGGAGTTGCATTAAGCGGATTGCCACTCATGCTGCTTTTATACATGCTGAACGACTCGCAGATTACCAGTACAATGTTCGGTTTACTTTCGAGGGCACGGCTCGCGGGTAAAACAAGTCTGTTGTAATCTAAGGTAGAAGCATTGCTGTCTAACTGAAGAAAATCAGCAACTACAGGAAAGTACTCTCTTGCCTTTCTGTCTTCCATTTCGGGCTTTCTAAAACCTAATGTCGTAAAAAAATTTTCAAGAGGATTTAGGGCGAGGTAAGATTTAAAGTTGTCGTTAAAAACAAAAGCGTCCTGCCATACAAGGGGCTTTTTTGTAAAGCTTCCGTAAATACCGATAAGCAAAAATGCAATGCTTAATACATACCATCTTCGCCGGTAGACAATTGAATGGTCGTTGTTTTTGTTCTCAACTGTTTTATGGGCCCGCTGGTACAGCCAGTAAAAAAAACACACCACTGCAATAAGCGCAAGCAATATCCAAAACAAAGGATAGGATTGCCAAAGCATCTCTATAGATATTTTTGCATCTTCAGCAAAGTTTAATGCGCTTGCATTTAAACGGGTATTTACATAGGCAAAGTGGCCATAATCAGCGCCGAAGAAGAACATCATTACAAAAGTTACCAGTGCCATGTACGACGTCCAGAAGCGTTTTGCGTTAGCAGAGCTGTAAGGCGTAAAGTTGGGGATGAAACCACTTGCCAAAACGGGTAACAATGTTATACATATCCATCTCACATCAAACAAAACGCCTAAAAAGAAGGAAGGTATAACATCTGTAATACGAACTGTTTTCGGCCTGAAAGCGAGATAAGTTGATAGCCGGAATAATGTAAATATGATGAGGAAGATAATAAATAGTTTTACTACCCATTGTATCGTTTTAGGAACTCTCCACTTTAGTAACATAATTGTTACGCTTTTTGCTTTTTATTATTTTGATAATAACCGCTGTTCCGGATGGTGGATATGATTAGTTAATACGTAAAATTTTTTCCCAGATAGTCATCACTAATTAATCTTGGGGAGTGCAATTTACTTCTTAAAATTATAAAGGGAAAGGAGTACTTTTTATAGCCTGGCTGTTGTATTTGTTATTAGTGCAGTTAAAGAATAAAGCACTATTACAAGTCTGCAGCTACAGAGAAATCACGGATGTCAGGATAGTCTTTAATCCATCCCATGGATAGCGATAAGTCTTTCATTTAATTTAAATTTGATTTGAAATTTTTAATATGGCGTCACCTTTTAAAATGACATGATAGTCACCTTTAATGTAATGAAAGTATTGTGGAAGAATTGCCTTAATCGTGATTCACAGGAGAAGCTAATCATTAACTTATCTAAGCTTATTTAAAATTGCAGAGCCGTTATGGAAATAACATTAGTAAAGCGTAATTAGCAGTTCTTCTTCCAATAGAAAAAGCAATGTCTCATATCATAAGGAGTTCTCAAGAGGGTAGCTATGTGATACCTAAGTAATTACACGGTAAGTACTTACGAACGTCAAAAATAATTGGAGTCGTATAGAAATGCAAGCTTTTCAAAGTATTTATTATACCACTAAAAAATACTTAAATAAATTTTGATTTCAGAGGGAAAAAGATATTGTCGGGCAATGGCGGCATTCATGAAAAACAAAAGCCTGTTTCAAGTAAACTGAAACAGGCTTTATATAAAGGGGAGGGACTGTAATTATTGTTCTACAGTATCCCGTACCTCATTTCTAAACACCACTACACCATCAAACACATCCACTACTACAGGTTTGGATTTGTCGATATCTCCGGCCAATATTTTTTTGCTCAGTTGGTTTACAACTTCTTTTTGTATCAACCTCTTTAATGGTCTTGCACCAAACTGTGGATCATATCCGTTCTCCGCTAAATAATCCAGGGCATAATCGCTGAATTGTAATTGTATGCCACTTTTCTCAACTAATTTATTCAGGTTGTTTAACTGTATTTTTATAATACCTTTTATCTCTTTCTTCATCAGTGGCTGGAACATAATCACTTCATCAATCCTGTTCAAAAATTCCGGACGTATATTCTGCTTTAGCAGGTTTATTACTTCTGCTTTTGTCTTATCTACCACTTCTTCTTTGTTATGTTCATCTACATCTTCAAAAGCTTCCTGAATAATGAGGCTGCCCATATTACTTGTCATGATGATGATCGTATTTTTGAAGTTTACCACGCGGCCTTTGTTATCGGTTAAGCGGCCATCATCCAACACCTGCAGTAATACGTTGAATACATCAGGATGCGCTTTTTCAATTTCATCTAACAGTATTACACTGTAAGGTTTACGACGTACCGCTTCGGTTAATTGTCCGCCTTCATCATACCCAACATATCCAGGAGGCGCACCTACCAGGCGGCTTACTGAATGTTTTTCCTGGTATTCGCTCATATCTATCCGGGTCATCATACTTTCATCATCAAACAGGTAATCTGCCAATGCCTTTGCCAACTCTGTTTTACCTACACCGGTTGTTCCCAAAAAAATGAAAGAACCAATGGGCTTTTTAGGATCCTGTAACCCTGCACGGCTACGGCGGATAGCATCTGATACAGCTTCTATTGCCTCATCCTGGCCTACCACTCTATTGTGCAGTTCGGTTTCAAGACTAAGAAGTTTCTCTCTTTCGCTTTGCATCATTTTAGTAACGGGAATGCCCGTTGCCTTTGCCACGTTTTCAGCAATGTCTTCCGCATCAACTTCTTCTTTCAGCAGGCGCTTGCTTTCGCTGAGCTCGTTCAATTTTTGAGAATATTCTGCAATTACCGTTTCCTGCTCCTGCACTTTGCCGTAACGTATTTCAGCAACCCTTCCGTACTCGCCATTCCTTTCAGCCTGCTCGGCCAGTTGCTTTAAACTTTCAATTTCGGCTTTAGCAGTTTGTATCTTTTCAACTACTTCTTTTTCCTGTTGCCACTTAGCTTTCAGCGTGTCTCTTTCAACACTAAGTGTGCTTATATCTATGGCAAGCTGACGCAACTTTTCCTCGTCGTTCTCGCGCTTAATAGCTTCCCTTTCAATTTCTAACTGGCGAATTTTTCTTTCCAGTTCATCCAATTCTTCGGGCATGCTATTCATTTCTAAACGGAGTTTGGCAGCGCTTTCATCAATCAGATCAATAGCTTTATCAGGTAAAAAACGATCAGTTATATAACGGTGAGATAATTCAACGGCAGCAATAATTGCTTCGTCTTTAATACGCACATGATGGTGGGTTTCATAACGGTCTTTTAATCCGCGTAAAATTGATACCGCATCTTCTTCATTTGGTTCTTCGATCATCACCTTTTGGAAACGGCGTTCAAGCGCTTTATCCTTTTCAAAATATTTCTGGTACTCGTTTAAAGTAGTGGCACCAATCGCTCTTAGCTCGCCTCTTGCCAAAGCAGGTTTTAAAATATTAGCAGCATCCATTGCGCCTTCGCCACCACCTGCACCCACAAGTGTATGTATCTCATCTATAAATAAAATGATCTCCCCCTGGCTTTCCGCAACTTCCTTTACCACACTTTTTAAACGCTCTTCAAACTCACCTTTATATTTTGCCCCGGCAATTAGCTGTCCCATATCGAGAGCAAAAATAATTTTAGACTTCAAATTTTCAGGGATGTCGCCATTAACGATACGATGAGCCAAACCTTCGGCAATAGCCGTTTTACCAACACCAGGTTCACCTACTAAAATAGGGTTGTTCTTGCTTCGGCGCGAAAGAATATGCAGTGTGCGGCGTATCTCTTCATCACGACCAATTACAGGATCGAGCTTTCCTTCACGAGCCATGTTGTTTAGGTTTCTTGCATATTTCTGCAGGGCATTATACTGCTGCGACGAGGTTTGTGAGTTAACTGTAGAACCTTTACGAAGATCGTTGATAGCAGCCTTTAAACCCTTTTCGGTAAGACCTGCATCTTTTAATAAACGGGCAACATCATCATTCACAGAAAGCAACCCGATAAGCAAATGCTCAACGCTAACAAACTCATCTTTAAAGTCTTTTATAGATGCGTTTGCTTTAAGCAATACCGTATTTAATTCGCGGCTAACTGATTGAGCAGGTTCCACACCATTTACTTTTGGAAGCTTACCAATCATCTCTTCCGCCTTCGCTTTTACGTGAGAAACATTCACATTATTTTTCTTCAGCAAAAACTCAACAGGACTGTCCTCATCATCCAAAAGAGCCTTAAGCAAATGGTTGGTTTCAATGTTGGGGTTACCATTATTGAAAGCAAGCTGCTGCGCTTTTTGGATAATCTCCTGAGATTTTATGGTATAGTTGTTCAAGTTCATGTTTTAATTCTCCTTTCTTTTTTACTGTTACGGCAAATGCTAATCCAACCTGATATTTAAGTAATTGTGTCATTAACAGGCAGAGCAATAAGACTGAAAGTCACACAGTTAAAGCTTTTCATGCTATTGTTTCAGCTTAACATAACGGAAATGAAGTGGGGAAAGAATTAGGCTATTTGCCGTGAAATATTTTAGGGGAAGCCTTAACGATAATTATGTAAAAATGTGAAATGGTTTTATGATTTTTACATAAAGAGAAATATTTGATTAGCCCTGCGGTTTATACAAAGAGTATTAAAAATTGGAGTTCGAAACTTGGCTTTGAATTCGCGGCTAACTGATTGGGCAGGTTCCGCACCATTTACTTTTGGAAGCTTACCAATCATCTCTTCCGCCTTCGCTTTTACGTGAGAAACATTCACATTATTTTTCTTCAGCAAAAACTCTACAGGACTGTCCTCATCATCCAAAAGAGCCTTAAGCAAATGGTTGGTTTCAATGTTGGGGTTACCATTATTGAAAGCAAGCTGCTGCGCTTTTTGGATAATCTCCTGAGATTTTATGGTATAGTTGTTCAAGTTCATGTTTTAATTCTCCTTTCTTTTTTACTGTTACGGCAAATGCTAATCCAACCTGATATTTAAGTAATTGTGTCATTAACAGGCAGAGCAATAAGACTGAAAGTCACACAGTTAAAGCTTTTCATGCTATTGTTTCAGCTTAACATAACGGAAATGAAGTGGGGAAAGAATTAGGCTATTTGCCGTGAAATATTTTAGGGGAAGCCTTAACGATAATTATGTAAAAATGTGAAATGGTTTTATGATTTTTACATAAAGAGAAATATTTGATTAGCCCTGCGGTTTATACAAAGAGTATTAAAAATTGGAGTTCGAAACTTGGCTTTGACTATTGTGGTGTTGCAAAATCTGTGAGGTTGGATGATGATGCACGACGTTTGGAGGTGTGGCTTAATGCAGGAATGCACGGCAAGATGCAATACATGGAAAATTATTTCGACCTGCGCACTGATCCTGCCCGGCTTGTGCCCGGCGCTAAAAGTGTTATTACTTTATTATTGAATTATTATCCTTCACAAACTCAAATTAATACCGCTCCCAAAATCGCTAAGTATGCGTACGGACACGATTATCATGAAGTGATAAGAGAAAAATTGAAAGAGCTGCTTATGACGATGAAAGAAGAGATTGGCGAAATAAATGGTCGTGGCTTTGTGGATAGTGCACCTGTTTTAGAAAGAAGCTGGGCAACCAGGAGCGGCTTAGGCTGGATAGGTAAAAATGGAAACCTTTTAAACAAAAATTCAGGCTCATTCTTTTTTATTGCAACCCTTATTGTTGACGTGGAACTTGAGTATGACGATCCTTTTGCAAAAGATTATTGCGGAAGTTGCCGCAGGTGCATTGAAGCTTGTCCAACAGATGCAATATTAGAAAACAAAGTAGTGGATGGGAGTAAATGCATCAGCTATTATACTATCGAACTTAAAGATGCATTATTACCAGATGCAATGAAAGATAAATTTGCCAACTGGATGTTCGGTTGTGATGTTTGCCAGGATGTTTGCCCCTGGAACCGCTTTAGCAAACCACATAACGAAAAGAATTTTACTCCACTGCCGCAGGTTCTTAATTTTTCAACAAATGACTGGGAAGAGCTAACTGAAGAAAGTTTTAAAGAGGTATTTAAAAACTCCCCTTTAAAGAGAAGAAAGTTTGAAGGGATAAAGCGAAATTTAAAATTTTTACGTGGGTAATAAGAGTTTACTTCGCTCCTTGTTTTACTGCAACATTTTTAACAATTTTCCGTTAGCAGACCATCTTATAACTTTTAATTTTGCATTGCGATGCGTAAAACAATTGCTTGCATATTAACGATTATATACCTCAGCTTTACCGCAGGTGCAGTTTGGCATATACAACCCGATGACTCTGATACTGAAAGTGTTGAAACCTCTTATGGAGATAGTACCAATGCTTCAGATAAAGCTCCCCGGAACCCATCTTCTCATATAGAGATTGTTAACTTTCATAAGGCACTTAAACATCTTGCAGCTTCCCGAACGTTTGAAGTGCCACGGCTAAGTTTTGCTAACCTTTCACCGGCAATCCATCTCACTTCTATAGATGCGGCATATAAAACCGTTGCAGCTATTACTTCCATGCCTGCATTGGTCAAAGCTCCTATTTTTATTAAAAATTGTGTTTTAAGAATTTGATACCTCGCCCTCCCTAAATAGTTCTATTACAATTATTGAATGTTATAAGATTTCAGAGAAAGTTAGAAGATATACATTCCACTTAAGCACAAAAAGAAAGTATTACCACTATTCAATTAATTAATTATGAAACCGAAGAACTCAAAAGCACTTGCTTTAATTTTTTCAGCATGCTTTTTATTTATGTCTGCATTTTCATATGCACAACTTAAAACAGACAGAGAAGAAGGACATATATCTGCAAGGCCTGCAATTCCCAAAGGCTACTATTCTATATACAATAATGCCGAAAAACTTAACCCGTCAATTAACAGAAAAACTTCTATAAACGAAGAGGCCGGCATTAAGCCCGGAAGCAGTATTTCTTTTGCACCTCAAAAGGGATATTACTCCATCGGAAGAAATGCAGAAAAGAAGATAGATCAAATGGCAAAGGAAAGCTTTGGTTTACGGAGCAAAACTTCTTCCGGAACAATTCAAAATACAACGTGGCCGGTAATAAATAAAGGATATTATTCAATAGGCAAGAATGCAGGAAAATTGCATCAATAAGATTTACTTCCCTTTGTTGTAATCTTAGGGCTGCTACTATTTTATTAAAAAGAAAACCGGCGCATTGCGCCGGTTTTCTTATAACTGAAACCCCACCTTAAGCACAATCCTTTGATATTTATATTTATAATACTCCCGTTCTCTTGGTGTGGTAACAGGTATAGGCATCCATAGATTCGAGGTAGATTTTTCTTTAGCCTGTTTTAAGGTATAACCTGCGCTTACGATAAAGCTTCGATTATTTTTGCCTGTTAATTTCCATCCGGCACCAAGGTCATAATATATTCCCGGGTAACGTTCTATAGCCATTCTCCGTTCTTTTTGGATAAAATTGAGCCATTGAAAGTAGGTGCCGCCGTCAGCATAAATGAAAGGAGTATTTTTTTTATTTAGCAAATCACGCCTGATATCAAGAAAGAGCGGTACACCTCTTTCAACATAAAAATCTATCCCCACTCCAACGCCTGTGCTCCACCTGTCTTTCTTTATGCCATTAATAGTTTGTATAAGCCACGACTCACGACTGCTTCCAGTTAATACACCTGCCTGGTTAACCGAACTAAATTTTATTTTCCGCCCAGCTGTTTTCATTTCCTGGCTGGTAACCGGAGAAACAATAACAAGTAATACAACCATCGCTACAATTGCTTTCATTTTAATTTATTTATTGTATGACATAGAACTTAACAGTTTCAGATTGCTGCGATTATTATAATCGTATTGATATAAACCATCTTTAGCAACAACAATCGCAAGTCCGTTTATAGTTATTACATCGTATGCATTTATCTCATTTATGGTCTGCAATAACTTAAGACTATTTACATCAGCAGCATCAAACACTTTCAGTCCTGCAGTTCCGTCGCAGACGAATAAAGTATTACCATCTTTACTTAAGCCATACGGATTTGTGAGCGGATAGCTTTTAACCAGTTTTGTGCTTTGAATATTTTTTATATCTATTACGTCCAGTTCATTAGAAGCACCTCCGCAAGTTCCCCCGCCGCGCAGCGTAACGTATGCATAATTATCATCTGCAATAACAGGATCGCAACGGCGGGCATGAGAAAAATTACCAAGTAATGCGGGTTGAGCAGGGTTTGAGGCGCTATATACAAACATGCCTGTTGTAGAACCTATGAACAGGTTAGTTTTAAAAGGATATATAGTTTCTATACCCCAGCCAATATTGATTTTAGTAGTAAAAACAGGATTTTGAGGTTCAGAAATATTAAAGACATTCAAGGCATTATCTGTTACAGTATAGAGGTAATTATTCAGCAAAGTAAAACGGGCCATCGATCCGCTTATGCCTTTTGGAGCTACAGCACTTGCACTGCTGCTTATCGACCTTGCATCCATACTATTAGCCAAAAACAAAACATTCCTTCTGCCCGCCCATTCATTAATATTAGTTGTAACGGTCGTATCCTTTTTTATCCAGTCCACAATTATCCTGTTCGAATCAGAAACAAAGCCGTTGCCATATCTTCTGAAAGGAAAAACCTTCTCTGTAATCTTTTTGATTTTGACCGAAGAAGGATCGCTGATATCAAGTGTAACAAGATCGCTATAGAGATCAGCATATAAAGTATTGCCCGTTACTGCAAGGTCAAGGTTGCCCGGAATTGCAATAAAATATTTGTTTATCGGTGCCGCAGGATT
>MWWB01000368.1_pt1 | contig 11102 bp, 6 predicted proteins | sample 1047291 | NCBI WGS metagenome assembly MWWB01 (sample SAMN06349976, study PRJNA376086) | soil metagenome | isolation source: MS4-1 sample Antarctic (ecotone) soil | place: Antarctica | reverse complement strand
GGGAGAGGGGGACGGGGGGACGCGGAGACACGGAGATCTTGCTACTTCTACCGAGACAGCAGAATCGCCTTTGGCTGCAGACCCGGAGGACAGCGCTGTAATTGAAGGGAACTTAAGGGCCCCGGCGAGATGGGAACGCTTGCTGGTTGATTCAGCTGTAATTGGCGGAAAGGATCGCTGGGTCCGTCGGCTTGAAGGTCTCGCCAATGAGTTACTCCTGCGCATAAGAGAAACTGCGCCTGAAGAGGAGGCGAAGGTTGAGTCAATCAAAAAACAACTTCGCGACTTGGAAGCTCTAAGAACCTACGCGCTCCCGCTAATCGAGCGGCTGGCTGCCCTACCCGAAGGCGCGACATGGGGTGAATGGCTCGCGCATCTGCGGGAGTTGGCTGTAAACGCTCTACGCGCACCGGAAGGCGTTCTGGCGACGTTGGCAGACCTGGAACCGATGCACAGAGTGGGCCCAGTTGATCTGTACGAAGTCCAACTCGTGCTGGGTCCAAGGCTTCACGACTTAAGTGTGAAGCCACCCGCACGTCGTTACGGTTCTGTCTTTGTCGGTTCGGTGGACTCAGCGCGCGGGCTTTCTTTTCAGGTGGTGTTTATTCCTGGATTGGCTGAGAGGATTTTTCCTCGGAAGATTGTTGAAGATCCGATACTTCCGGATGGGCAGCGCGCGTTACGAGCCAGCGCACCTGTCGATGCGGCAGGTGCAGGCGAGTCAAGCACCCCAGCGGGGCTGCCCCGCCGGGGACCCCGCTCGCCTGATGCAGTCCCAGGGAGAGCCGGCGCACCTGTCGGTGCGTTAGGTGCAGGCGAGACGCCTGCGGTCCCAGCGAGGCCAGATAGTGCCATTGCGGTTCTCATGACGCGACGAGATCGATTGGAACTTGAGCGGCTGGCTTTGCGGATCGCTTTGGGTTCTGCACGAGAGCGGGCATACCTTTCATATCCGCGTATCGATGTGCAGCAATCACGTCCTCGTGTTCCATCTTTCTATGCTCTGGAAGCGTTACGAGCCGCTGAAGGTGTTTTGCCAGGTTTCGAGGAGATAGCGGCGCGAGCCGAATCGACGACACGTGCGCGGTTGGGATGGCCCGCGCCCGAGCGTCCCGAAGCCGCGATCGATGAAGCAGAGTATGACCTGGCCCTGCTCGCGAGTTTGGTGGAAGCAAATGATGAAGCGGCCACCGGTCGCGCGCACTATCTCCTGACTGCTAATAAACACCTTGCCCGAGCGTTGCGCGCCCGCAGCCGCCGCTGGTTGCGCCGTTGGACACCAAACGATGGGCTGGTGGAGGCGGACGAACTTGCGCGGCGGGCCATGGCGAGTCATCAATTCTTAGCGCGATCTTTCTCAGCTACGGCGTTGCAGAACTACGCGAGTTGTCCCTACCGATTTTTTCTTAGCGCGATACTCCGGCTTGAAATGCGGCAGGAGCCGGCGGCAATTGAAGTGATAGATCCTTTGACGCGTGGGTCGTTGTTTCATGAAACGCAGTTTGAGGTGCTCACTGCTCTCAAGACGGGGGGTCTTTTGCCGCTTCGTCGAGCGGTAGGGTCTGGTGAGCGGGGGCAAGCCACCCTTCCTGACCTGCAAATTAGCGTGGGTGACCCTACAACTGATCTGCAAATTAGCGTAGGTGCCCCTGATCCGTCCGAGCGGGATCACTCATTAACCACAGAAAACTCATTAGACAGGGCATTCGATCTAGTTGATCGGGCGTTGGATCGACTGGCGCGAGACTATGAAGACAGACTGGCGCCAGCGATTCCACGGGTCTGGCAGGACGGAATCAACTCCATCAGGGCGGATTTGCGAGAATGGTTGCGTCGGATGGCTAACTCTGACGATGGATGGGTACCCGAAAAGTTTGAATTGTCTTTCGGCCTGACTGACCGCGGGCCGCGCGACTCTGATCCAGATAGCGTAAGTGACCCGGTAGAGATCATTGGCGATTTCAGGCTGCGAGGCTCGATCGACCTGGTGGAGCGTCATGCTAGCGGCAAGTATCGTGTGACCGATCACAAGACCGGAAAGGCCCGCGCCGAAAAGGATACAATCGTGGGCGGGGGCAAATACCTGCAACCCCTGCTCTACGCACTTGCCGCTCAGAAAGTACTAGACGAGGGAGTTGAGTCGGGTCGCCTTTACTACTGCACTGCTGATGGTGGCTATGAGGAACGCGTTGTTCCGCTCGATGAATTCAACCTGCAAGCGGTTACTTCTGTCTTGACGACGATCAGGCAGGCATTGGCGGATGCATTCCTTCCAGCGGCTCCGGAAAAGGGAGCGTGTGGCTGGTGCGATTTCCTGGCGGTGTGTGGAAGCCTTGAAGAAATGAGAACTCGTACTAAGCCGGGCGATCGGTTGGTGCAGCTCAAACGGATTAGAGAATTACCATGAATGTCAAAGCCTTACTTTCAGCCGGCGAGAATCGCCGTGGTTTGTAGCAAAACGATCCACGAAATTACACGAACAAAACACGAAAAGTGTTCGTGGCATTTGACGGCTGTCAGAACGGCGAGCGGTAGCAACCCGGTCTAACAACGGCAGGGACAGGCAAATAACGCTGAAAGCGTTCGCTAATTTGAGCCCAGGGTTGCTTCAACCCTGGGTCTACACATATCCAAAGAATTGTAACGCCGAAGGTGTTGGCTAAATCGCGCGCAACGGCCGACTCGCGAACTCTTTCAGAGTTAAGATGTTATTAGGGACCTGATATCCCAGGGTTGAAGCAACCCTGGGCTCGAATTTGCGAACGCTTTCAGCGTTGTCCGCTGCGCGGACTGGTCGGGTGTTTTTTTATGCAAGGCGAACTACCATGGAAAGACCAAGCGCCAGGACCGAGCACGCGCCGTTAGCCGATCAGGCGGCGCGTGACCGCATTCGCGATGACCTTGACACCACGTTGGTTGTTGAGGCGGCGGCAGGCACTGGCAAAACCAGCGCGCTCATAGAGCGGATTTTATCCGGCGTCGCTTCCGGCCGCGTGAGCCTCGTCAAGACGGTCGCCGTTACCTTTACAGATTTCGCAGCGGGCGAACTGAAGCTTCGACTGAGGCTTGCAATTGAGGGAGCCCGGCAGAAGCACGACTCTTCACCGAGGACAACCGAATTACTGACCGGGGCGGTGCGCGAGCTTGAGGAGGCTCGCATTGGCACTATCCACTCGTTCTGCGCCGACCTCCTGCGGGAGCATCCGGTCGAAGCAGGCATCGATCCACTGTTCGAGGTTGCTCCTGATGACTTAGCGTATCCGCTTTTTGATTTGGCCTTCGAGCGATGGTTCGAAAAACAATTGGCCGGCCCGGGTGAGGGAGTAAGGCGAATTCTTAGAAGGCTTCCACGAAGACAATTCGGTGGCAGGCGGAGTGGAACTCTGGCACGCCGACCGCGTGAGAGTGGGCCAAAGCCGATCTTACGGACGGCCGCGTGGGCACTCGTAAGGGAACGCGACTTTAAAACGTCCTGGAAACGGTTCGACGGTTTCGCTCGCGAGGCGGACATAGATGCGCTTGTCCTCGAGATGGAGGAACTAGGTGAGTGGTCAGAAGTTGGTAATCCGGAACAATGGTTGACAAAATCACTTGCTTATCTGAAACGCTTCGTTGGGGAAATTACTCGTCTCGAGTCTCTCGGCAACCCTCGCGATTATGATGGCATTGAAGCACGATTGTTTGGTCTGCTTGGTGGCTGGGGTCGGGCGAAAGATTGGAAAGCCTACTATGCAAGAGACAGTTTTCCCTCAGATGAGATAAGAAACCGTCGCGATGAATTGAAAGTTCGCGTTCAGAAGTTCGTCGACAATGCAGGAGCTGATCTCGCGCCTCGACTGCGTGAAGAACTCTGGCCGGTCGTTGAAGAATTCGAACAATTGAAGGAGCGCGCTGGCTATCTCGATTTTCTCGATCTGCTGCTCCGCGTTCGCAACCTAATCCGGGACAATCGCGACATCCGCGCCGAATTGCAGCAACGCTTCACTCATATCTTCGTGGACGAGTTTCAGGATACTGACCCTCTGCAAGCCGACATCCTGATGTTGCTTAGCGCAGATGATCCAGATCAGCACGATTGGCGCCAGGTACGACCAGTCCCGGGGAAGCTCTTCATTGTGGGTGATCCCAAACAGTCGATCTACCGTTTCCGACGCGCGGACGTTGCTCTTTACCAGGAAGTTAAGCGGCAAATAGTGGCCTCAGGAGGCGCGTTAGTTGAGTTGAATGTTAGTTTTCGCGCCGCGCCGGAGATTCAAAAGGCGGTGAATGCCGCTTTTGCTACAGTTATGTCAGACGAGTCTTCAACGCAGGCCCATTATGTTCCTCTCGCGCCGTTCAAAACCGCTCTTAATACTCAACCTGCGATTGTGGCCCTTCCAGTCTCCCAACCATACGGCGACTTTGGAAGAGTTGTCGATTGGAAGATTGACGAGTCGCTCCCCAAAGACGTAGCGGCATTCGTAGATTGGATGGTGAACGACAGTGGCTGGACTGTTTCTGAGCGTGAGCGTCCGGGGCGAGTGCCACTTCAGCCTCGACACATTTGTCTTTTGTTTCGGCGTTTGCGTCACTACTCCACTGACGTAGCCAGGCCGTATGTGCAAGCTTTGGAAGCTCATCGTATACCACACCTGCTCGTCGGCGGCAGCTCGTTCCATTCGAGGGAGGAGGTGGAGGCCATCCGCAACGCGCTCACTGCGATTGAGTGGCCCAATGATGAACTCGCGGTCTTCGCTACGCTCAAAGGACCACTCTTCGCCTTCACCGATTCGCAGTTGCTGGCCTATCGCAGTCAATGCTCGACGTTGCATCCTTTCAAGCAACCACCCAATGACTTGCCCGAAGCCCTGGGCGACCCGGTCGCTACCACCACCCCAAGCGGGCTGCCCGCTCGGGGACCCCGGTCCGCTCGCGGTTCTGACGAAGTCTCTGAAGCGCTGGGGATCCTGCGAGAACTTCATCGCCGGAGGAATCGCCGTCCGATCGCCGACACGGTGGGAACATTGCTGGCCCTTACGCGCGCTCATGCCGGATTCGCCAACTGGCCTACTGGTGAGCAAGCACTTGCAAACATCATGCGGCTAACCGACATGGCGCGCAGGGCGGAGCGCACCGGATTGAACTCTTTCCGCGCGTTTGTCGACTGGCTTGATGAAGAAGCCGAGAGCGGGGATATCGGCGATGCACCGATCATGGAAGAGGGAGTTGACGGCGTTCGCATCATGACGGTGCATAAAGCGAAAGGGCTTGAGTTTCCTGTTGTAGTGTTGGTCGACATTACGGCGAAAGACTCGCGCGAGCCGTCCAAATGGGTCGATCAAGCGTCTGGATTGAGCGCTATGAGGCTTGCAGGCTGCACTCCGATCGAAGTCCAGGAACATGCAGACGAAGAGATGAGGATCGAAAAGGAAGAGGCGGCAAGAGTGCTTTATGTGGCTGCCACTCGGGCGCGAGACCTCCTGGTGGTAAGTGGAGTGGGAGACCAGCCATACGATGGATGGTTGGCGACACTTAACCCGGTGCTCTATCCACCAGAGGGCACCGGCTTCAAGCCGCAGGCAACGCAGCCTCCGGGCTGTCCTCAGTTTGGGAATGACAATGTAGTTGGGCGTTTTAAGAATGCCGTTCGTCCACGGGGTTCTGTGAGTCCAGGCCTGCACCGGCCCAAAGCGGGCGAGCATCACGTGGTCTGGTGGGACCCCTCTGTGTTCCGGCCCATTAGTCAGGGCAGCACTCGCTCGAGATTGACGGACTTTCTCAAAGAAGATGACAACAAGGTTCGATCAGAGGAGGGAATTCGAGTTCATGAAGAATGGCAGAGGCAGCGCGCGAATGTTCGCGTGATAGGGGGCAAACCGGAGTGGACAGTTGTGACTGCGACTTCGCACTTCGCAATGGCGCTGGGCGGTGAAAGGACTGAGCTTGATGGCGAACAGGTCGACGCGCTTAAAACCCCGGTGGTAGCTGAGGTCGCAGTTGAATCGATAGAGATTGATGTCTCCAGACCCCATGGCAAACGCTTTGGTATCCTGGTTCATGCCGTTCTCTCCGTCGTGCCACTCAATTCGGACCATGAAGCTATAGCAGACGTCGCGCGGGCTCAAGGGCGAATCTTAGGTGCGACGGAGGATGAAGTTGCCGCTGCGGCGGAGACCGTGCATCGTGCCCTTCGTCATCCTCTAATGCAGCGCGCGGCTGCTGCGGCGAACATGGGGCGGTGTCGGCGAGAAGTTCCCGTCGGCCTCAAACTCGACGACGGAGCAATGGTTGAAGGCGTGATTGACCTTGCGTTTCAGGAGCAAAGGCCAGACAGTCCATGGACGGTGATTGATTACAAGACCGATTTTGAGGTTAGAGGCCGGCTTGAGGAATACCAGAACCAGGTTTCGCTCTACGCTTTAGCAATTTCACGAGCGACCGGGCTGGAAACGCGGCCTGTCTTGCTCAGGCTATGATTTTTCCCTTTAGCGGGCTGCCGAGAAAACAGATTTGGACCATTCACAACTAGAGACTTGTTGGGGCTAAGTTGAATCCGCTAAATTCAGCCGTGCAACCCTTGAGATGTCTAGGGTCCTGGTGCTTTTCTTGCTGGCCGATATAGCCAGTCTTTGGTTACTTCAATCTTATTGATCTAGGCTAAGAGATCCTGTGCCTTCTTTTTGTCGATTGCCTGCAGCGTATTCGCGTCGTTTACGCTAATCATGATACTACCGGTGGCCCGCGTTCATGTAGACCCTAATTGCTGGAACTGTAGCCCAATCGCTCCGCGCAATCGCGCAGGATGTCAGCTTCCCAGGCAGGACGGACGGGCGCTCGCGGGTGGGTGCGGGGCGATGGTACCAGCCCGCGTAGGTGTAAGAATGTTGCTGCCGAATGTTTATATGCGGGGACTGGCGCTCGGAAGGCCACATTACCGAGGTGCTGCAAAGAGTCCGAGAGTTCGTAATAAGCGGGTTCACCGGTTTCCCAGAGGAGATCGCGCTCAGCAAACTTATCCGGTGCAAATGTCGCCAGACCAAGAAGGTAATCGGACCCGTATTCGATCATATTTATGCCGAGGTCGTTGCCGGAATAGATGCGAAAGTCCGGTCTCACCGCGTCCCGCAGAGCTAATCGTTGCAACTCCTGGAGCCGATCTAATGAGGAGTGCTTCAACCCCTTCAGTTCGGGGATCTCCAGAAGGCCGCGTACCGTCTGGTCGTCGAAAATCTCGCCGTTCGGAGCGAAGACCGGGTCGAGTTCGAAACCGAGCACTTCTTGATAGCCCCGACATGCGCCGCGGTACACGTTAATTTTCTGTTGGGATTTCCGACCAAGAAGCCGTGCGGTCTGAAAGATGATGGGTATCCCCCCGTGAGCGACGATCTGATCTATCTGTTGGCGGTACAACGAAACAACGTCACCGTCAAGACCTTCGATATAGGCTCCTGCGACGAAGGTTATGCCCGTGCCCAGCGCTTCACGCGACCATTGCAATACTTGAAGTCGCTCTGCCTCGGTCAAGTACTTTACGTACCCGGTATCCATGTTCACCGCGTTAATCAGCCCAGCCTGGTGCGTAGCTCGCACGTGTTTCTGAAAGGCTCCGACGGCGATGCTCCCGTCGGCGTTAAAAGGCAGCAGGGCGGCAGCGATACCCTGAACCTTTCGACGGGGGCGCAGCCGGCCAATGATGTCGTCGATTCTCATCATCGTTCCTCAGTTCGCACTCAAAGTTGCGTCCATACGTTCACTCAGTTGGGTGCTCCGTTGACAGTTGCTTCAACTGCTTGAGTGATGCCGCTGCGGACGAGTGCTTGTAATGGGTGTCAAGTGGATAGCAGCCGGACGGCAGACCCACGCGAGGCGCAGTAGTGCAGTCGCTGAAAGTTCGGCAGATACGCTTTCGTTGCATTAGCTGACCGCGGATCACATCGATTGGTAGCGTGGGATAGGTAAGGACCATTCGCCCCAGCCCGACACAGTCAACCCAGCCTTCGCGCACCGCGGCCTGAGCGACGTACGGCAGAAAGTCTTGCAGGTACGTGTAGGCCGATCCGACGGTTATCAGATGCGGAAATTTTTGCTTGAGCCTGTGCGTAATAAGCATTTGTTGGGCCACTCCCAACAAAGGTTCTTCGGGCGGCTGGTAACCGTCCGAGGGTGGGTAGAATGCTGGGCGTTGAAGGTGGGGATTGTAATAAGGGCTGCCCGCCGAAAGATTCACAAGCTTGATGCCGAGCTCGCCGAGCAGCGAGAGGAATTGCACCGGCTCCGTGAGATCAGGTTGGACAGGATTAGCAGCGTCGACGCCAAAGCCCCAGCGATAGGGAAGCAGTGCAGCGAATGCTTCGGGCACGCCCGGCCCGGGCTTACCCGATGCCGAACGTCTCGGCTCCGGTTTGAATGGAATCGTGTCAAACGCCGAAAGCCGCACGCCTATAGTTAGGCCCGGCGCCGCGGCGCGGACCCCGGCAACAACTTCACGCAAAAAGCGCGTGCGATTTTTGAAGCTACCGCCGTAATCGCCGGCGCGCGTGTGTGCACTCAAGAATTCATGCCCGAGGTAACCGTGGCAGTGCTTAATGTCGACGAAATCGAAACCTGAGTCCTGGGCCACTTGCGCCGCACTATGAAAGTCCTCGACGATTTTTCTGATCTCCCCGTCGGTTAGTAATGGGTAGTCGTTGGGAATGCCAAGTCTTTTGTCTAGTATCGGGTGGCGATACAGGATGCGAGGCTCAAGCCGGTCCTTAAGGTTGGGGCGACTGTAGCGACCCGAGTGGGTCAATTGCAGACCGATCATCAAGTTTGCGACAGAGCCGATTGAGCGCTGGTGCTCCGCGACCAGGGCCTCCCGAAGCTCGTGCAGATCGAGGCTAGCATGCTTATTAATGGCAAGTTGATTCGGGTTGGCGCGCCCGTCGTAGCTCACTGCAACGGCTTCGCCTCCCCAGATGAGTTTCGCACCGCTCGAGCCGAAGCGACGCCAACGACGAAACGTCAGTTCTGTCGGCCGACCGTCGGCAGTCCCGTCCCAACCTTCCATCGGTTGTATGGCGAAACGATTGCCTAAATGAATGGAGTCGCTTCGCAAAGGCTGCCCCAGCGGGGATGCTTCACCCGAGATCATCTCCACGTCACATGGCATGGGGATGTGCAAGTTTCGCAAGTGACGTCGAAACGTTTCTACATCCCGTATCCCCCCGAGATGTAAATAGGAACGCTCATTCATGGTTGTCAGCGCTGCCGACGTTTGCCTAACAACGCGGAAGGTGTGCGCTCCGCCTAAACGACGCCGTGCCTACTGGTTAACGCCACTAGCGAGGAAACCACCATCAACGACAAGAACCTCGCCCGTCACAAAGCTGGCCGCGTCCGAAGCGAGAAAGACTGCCGCGCCTGCCAGTTCCTCTACCTTCCCGAAACGTCTCATGGGCGTGCGCAACAGGAATTCGCGCCCGCGTTCAGTCTCCAACAGCTTTTGATTGAGTGCCGTGCGAAAGACGCCGGGAGCGATCGCATTGATGTTTACGCCATGCACGGCCCATTCGACTGCAAGCGATTTGGTAAGCGATGCGACCGCCGCCTTACTAGCAGAGTAGGCCGTCACCTCGTAGAGCGCCACGAAACTAGATAGCGAAGCGATATTGATGATGCGGCCGTATCCGCGCTCGATCATATGGCGCCCGAAGACCTGGCAGGCCCGCAACGTACCCGTCAGGTTCGTGTCGAGAATAGCGGTCCAATCCTCTTCAAGGACATCAAGTGTTGGCGCTCGTTTTGTGCGCCCAGCAGAGTTGACCAGAATGTCCACTTTGCCGAAGGCAGCAATACAGGCATCGAGCGCGTTCTGCAGCGAGGCGCAGTTGGAAACATCTGAGACGATGCGCAGCGAGCGCCGGCCGCGCTCCTCGATCTCACATGCTGCAGCCTCTACCTGTTCCAAGCGGCGCGAGGTTGCCACGACGTCTGCGCCCGCTTCCGCCAGCCCGTGCGCGATGGCGCGACCGATTCCGGAAGTCCCCCCAATAACTACCGCCGTCTTACCTGACAGTTCTAGAGGTGCATAGCGCATCTTTTGGATTCTTCAGGAAGCTTGAGTCACAGCGTGACACCCGTCTTAAAGATGGTGATTTCACGGAAGCCGTTTAACTCATTCTTCGTTCGCACTTCGCCGGAAGCAACGCGCAAAATGAAATCGAGCAACTCGTCTGTCGACTGTCCAAGAGTCTTCGCGCCGCTTAGAATGACCCCGGCATCGAAATCTATCCACTTCGGCTTCTTGAGCGCTAATTCAGTGTTAGTGGAGATTTTGATCGTCGGCGGAGGGACGCCCAGGGGCGTACCGCGTCCGGTAGTAAAGAGAATCAAATTCGCCCCGGCCACAGCCTCAGCCGTTGACGAGACACCATCATTACCTGGCGATTCCAGCAGAACCAGTCCCGGTTCGGTAGCACGCTCCCCATAGCCCAACACCTGCGTTACAGTCGCCCGCTCGCCTTTCTGAATCGCCCCAAGTGACTTTTCTTCGAGCGTTGTGATGCCGCCCTCTTTGTTTCCCGGCGAAGGGTTTTCGAAAATCGGCTGGCCGTGGCGGCGATAATAATCCTTAAAGCCGTTGATCATTTCAACAATGCTGCATCCTGCGCATTCAGAAATTTCACGCGTGCGGGATTGAAACCCCCGATCTCGTTCACGAAATACTTTATGGCGTAATTCTCGCAACCGAGTCCGAGTACGAGTACGGCGCCGGCGTTTGGATGGTTAAGCAGGCCGGCCAGTACCTTTTGGGTCGCCTTTAGATCATCGCCCAACTGGCTGCATCCGTACGGGTGAGGGAAGGCGTAGATTCCGTCAATGTTGCCTGGCAATTTTTCGATCAAAGGTAGCCTAATTCGCCGTCGACTGCATCCCCATGTTGAACTAAGCGCTGCGCGCAGATAAGACCTCACTCCTGCGCACGCCTCTGAAATAACCCGATCATTCTCAATCTCAAGTCCTGTCCAGCTACACTTCTGTAAACAGCCTTGAGATTCCGACCAAAGAAGCAAGGCTGTTCAACTTCAATCTGAGGAGGCATAGCCATGACCGAACTGCGAAAGAGAATGATCGAGTGTCTG
>MWWB01000367.1_pt1 | contig 11111 bp, 10 predicted proteins | sample 1047291 | NCBI WGS metagenome assembly MWWB01 (sample SAMN06349976, study PRJNA376086) | soil metagenome | isolation source: MS4-1 sample Antarctic (ecotone) soil | place: Antarctica | reverse complement strand
GTGTAACCCATGTCCCTTTACAAAAACGTTACCCATGTTCCTGGTTGCACACGGTTCCAGGGGTCAAAGTATGAATGAATTTAAAGCAGTTGAGTTGCCGAGGTTTTTTGAGATCGAAGCGTTTAGAGCATTAAAGGCTCCAGAGGACTTAAAGAAAAAATTAGCCAGGCGGCGGTGATTGTTTTGCTTTTTTTGGCGTGCCGGTGGGTGGCTTCGATGTGGGTATTTTGCGTTAAAATGGCTCAAGCGGCGCGTTATTATGATTACCCTAGGCTCCCGAATATCGAGAATCGTCGCTTCAAAATATGCTATTATGCGTCAACTTGCTGAGGTAGGATTTTTTATGATTGATTCCTTCGTAGCCGCCAGAGCTGGCCGTATCTCTCAATTTCAAAACCTATTTTTGATCGTCCTTTTCACATTTCCTCTTTTTTCCTTTGCGGCCGAGCCAAAATCACCGCTTACGAGGGACGAGGCTTCGTTGTTGCTCGGCCCCATCGATAAAGGGTTGAAGGAGTTTAAGGCACGGGAAAAGGAAGAGGTCGCCCTTCCCGGGAAGGTTCGTGACAAGGTAGAAGCTCTCCAGTTGGTGGCAAAACAAATTGAAGGGTATGCAAAAAAACAAGAAGCCCCAAAAGGGATCCTTATCTGGTTTAAAGACCGCATTGAACTTACCAAAGAGGATGGAAAATATATCGCCGATTTGACGACTCTCTGTGCACTGTACGTTGAGCATCTCTTGCGGTTATACGCAAAAGCACCGGTCCAAGCAGACGAGAAATTACTCGGTGTGGTTAAGGGTAAGACTGAGCTCTTGGGTCAGAAATTTTCTGACGAGGAGCTAAAAGAGATCGCTGCGTCCATTCGCATGATGGACGATTTCCGGGCCAAAGCGAAAAAGCGCGATAAGTCCAGCCTCTCTCCGCTTGGTGTCCTTTTGCGCGAACGCTGTGATGCAATCGCGGGAATTACGGAAGAGGAGTGGGAAAACGGGCTGGAGGAATTATCAGTGACGGGAAAGGTTATCCGCTCGGTGCGCTGTCGAATTTATCTTGAGCCGGTGTTTGAAAAGTTTCAGGGAAAACCGGTGACTGCTCTTCCCTGATCACAAGTCGACTGGAGAATTACGATGAGGCCTTTAGCTCTATTGTTAGTATGCTACTCAGTTCAATTATGGTCCGCCCCCATTCTACTTAAGCCGATAAGCTTTTCCGATGATCTCAAAAGTTACTTTATTGCCAAAGAAACATATCGAGTCTTGAGCTGGAGGCTTTTCAATCCCTCCCCGGCCCGATTGACAGAAGTGCATGTTTTGGAGGTCGAAGTCGAATTCGCTCAGAGGAGCGGGGATTCTTGTTTGGGACCGGTTTTTGTCACAGCTCCTGAATTAAGCAATTTGGTAGCTTTTCAGAAGACTCTCGAAGAGACGAAAGAGAAAAAAGGAGAGGGACAAAAACTGCTAATAATGGGAAGCGATCTTAGCCGATTTGCAAGAGCCTGCGGGAGTGTCCTGAATTTTGTGTAACCGGCTAAATCATGGGATATAGGGGTCAACCCTATGCCCAAGAAGAAAGCCGGAAAGAAAATGCAAAAAGAAGTGGCAACCTTCGATGTCGAGAAGGTGCAAGAGAAGCTCAGAAACGTTAAGTCGCTATCGGATCTCACCGGAAGCAATGGGGTCATCCAAGAGCTGATCAAGCAGACGGTGGAGAGAATTCTTCAGGCGGAGCAAGAGACTCACCTTGGGTATGAGCCCTACAAAAAGGGCGTAGAGTCCCAAAAAAACAATCGGAATGGCTATTCTTCAAAGCGGGTAAAGACCTCTTCTGGCGAAGTGCAGATTGAGATTCCCCGCGATCGCGACGGCACGTTTGAACCTCAGTTCATTGCCAAGCACCAGAGCTTTGATCCGGACTTGGAGAAGCGCGTAACGAGCATGTACGCGCGTGGGATGTCGGTGCGTGATATCGGGGCGCAGCTTCAGGAATTTTACGGGGTCGAGGTCTCGCCGGCCCTGATATCCAAGATCACCGACAAAGTGCTCGAGGGCGTCCAAGCCTGGCAGTCCAGACCGCTGGAAGACGTGTACGCCGTCGTCTTCATGGACGCCATTCATTACAAGATCCGCCAGGACGCCAAGGTCATCTCCAAGGCGGCCTACACGTGCATGGGCATCAGTATCGAGGGCAAGGTCGATGTGCTGGGAATCTGGCTCTCTGAGGCCGAAGGATCGCACTTCTGGCAAGGCGTGCTTAGCGACCTAAAGACCCGTGGCGTTCAAGATATTCTGATCGCCTGCGTGGATGGCCTCAAAGGCTTTCCGCAGGCCATCGAGGCGATGTTCCCTAAAACCCAAGTCCAGCTTTGCGTCGTGCACCAAATCCGAGCCTCACTACGGTACCTAGCCTCCAAGCACCACAAAGAGTTCATCCGTGACCTCAAAGAAGTGTACCGCGCCGTGAACGCGGAGCTGGCTGAATCGGCTCTCCAAAGACTGGAGGAAAAATGGGGAGCCAAGTGCCCCCATGCGGTCTCTGGCTGGCGGGCGAACTGGACGAATCTAGCGACTTATTTCCAATTTCCAAATGAAGTCAGAAAAATGATTTATACAACCAATGCCGTCGAGGCTCTGCATCGACAGTACAGAAAGGTCACCAAAACTAAGGGGGCGTTCCCCACCGACGACTCACTAAAAAAGATGCTCTATCTCGCTACCCTTGACCTCAAGGGGTCGTTTCGTAGTAAACGGGACTGGCCCGTGATGCTCGGTCAGCTCAAAGTCGTATTTGGCGATCGCATCCCGGAAACGGTGCGGTCATAACAAAAGCCGGTTACACAAAACTTCTTACACTCTCGAGCCTGCAGCGGTCCGCCCTATTCACCGCACTACGGAACAATCATGGAGACCAAGGACTTGATTCCTGTGCCTCTATCCTCGCTAAATTTAACAGGGCCTTGGGCTTCTGCGATTAAGGTCCCCTAGCCATCAATGGGCGCAACCCGAAGCTACAACGCACTTTAAAAATCACGTTCCATCCTGATACCGTAGAGTGAGAAGTGGGTTGTCCTCAAGTTCTTCGGTGCGAACGTTATATCGCATCGTCGTATTGATGTTGGCGTGACCGGCAAGGGTCGCGACCGACTCAATCCTCGCTCCACTTTCCAGTAGATTACTAATCACTGTCCGTCGCGACGAATGCAGACTCCGATTTTTATCGAGCCCCAATTTCCTCAAAGTCGTCTTCAGTAATTCCCCGACCGATTGTCGTCGTAAAGGGGCCGAGTCCGAACCTTCCCCAGCCCCTTTCACGCGAGTAAAAAGATAGTCGCTAGGTTGTTTCCCACGTCGACTAATCAACTCAAGTATCGTTTTCAAAAGCTTCGGGTGCAGAGGCAGCGAGCGAATCTTCTCGCCCTTGCCGCGGATGTGCACGACTTTGAGATTTCCCCGGTCCTCGATATCAGAAACTTTCACCGCGAGAACTTCGCTAATCCGGCAACCAGTAAAAAGCAGAAACGACAATACCGCGCGGTGATTGAGTCCCTGTATGGAATCCGTCGGATAGCATTCCAAAATCCGGTTCACTTCGGAGTCGCTAAAGCCAAGGCGCGGGCGTTTCGCAATCGACTGCGGCCGCTTGACGCCTTCGACGGGGTTGATGTCAACCAAGCGTGCACCTTGCAGTTCTTTAAAGAACGACGACAGCGCCGAAAGTTTCCGATTAATCGAAGTTGGTGAATAGCTCTCCCGCAAATAATCCCGGTACGCGATGACGTGAGTCTTGGTGATGGCTCGGGGGTGTTCGAATTTTCCGAAGGTCTTCGTCACGAATGCCCCAAAATCCCTAAAATCGGTCGTATACGCCTCGCGGGTTCGGTCACTTAAAAAGTTCGAGAGGTACTGCTCGACCACGTGCGTTAGCGCGACGGAGTTTTCGGGGTTTGGCGTTATTTGATTCTCGGCGTCCGGATGATTCGCTAAGTCGATAGTCATGGGGTCGTCCTTTTTGCGTGTGGTCAAAGTTGAAAATCCAACCTCATTCTACCACGCATTTCCCTGTCATAAAAAGTATTAGGGTTGGGAAAATAAATATAAATGGTAGGGCTGAGCTGGATTTATGCAGCGCACTGAGGGCGTCTAAAATCGTCGAGAACTTCTCTAGATTTTTTTCGAAGCGCCGGCAGGAAATTTCTTCCGCCACGGCCGCTTTGCCTGGTATTCCGTAATCGCAGTGGCGCTTTCTCGGCGCCGCGCTAGTAGCTTCGCCTCAAGAAGCGACTTCACCGAAGTTTGCACGGTCGTCATCGAAAGGCCCGTGTACCGCGCAATTTCCCCTGTACTGATTTTCACCGTAGGTTTTCCTGCCCCGTAAGAGTGCCGCCAGATCGTTAAGTACACCAACACATCTGACGAGTGGAGCCCTCGCAGGAAGTTATCGAAGAAAAAATTGTCAACGGGAGTGGCGGTCATTGCTCTATGAAATAGCACTACACCAAAATTTACAGTAATTATTTTACAAGAAGGGGATGTAGTGGTTTAATAATATCATTGAACTTCACATAAAACATTAAACGGGGGTTAGGGTGAAAGAATCCTTCAGGCAGGAGTACTCCATCTCTCCCATCGATGCTGCCCAGATTTTTGGGGTTACGCCTCAAGCAATCTACCAACGCATTAAGGCGGGAAAGATTGGGACTAAGGACGGCCCTCGTGGGTACATCATCGCTTCCCCTGATATTCGTAAGCTCTTTGAAGAGCGAGGGCTTAAGTACAATCACCAGGTTATTTCTTTCCAATGCTGCAAGGGCGGCGTGGGGAAAACTAGTCTCGCCTATTCGCTTGCGGTCAGAGCAAACATGTATGGTGCGAAGGTGCTTTGTATCGATCTCGATATGCAAGGACACCTGACCCTTGGTTTTACGAACGAGGAAAATTCTTCAAAGTTAGTGTCGCAGGAAGTCCCTGTATGGTCGGACCTTCTAAAAGAGGATGTGGAATCAGCAACTGATCTCATTGTCCCGATAACCTCTACCCTTCATCTAATTCCCTCTAATCTTGAAAATTCCACTCTTGAAAGTGTTTTCGCCAATAATCGTAAAATAAATCTTCGGAAAGCCGTCTCTTCTTATCTCGAACCCCTCAAGACTTTTTACGACTACATAATTATCGATTGTGCACCTGGATTTTCGGGAATTAATACCGCCGCTACTTGTGCATCGGATCTAGTACTAATACCAGCGGCTCCCGATCGATACGGAATGGACGGAGTTGCAAAAACGATTGAGGAACTCCAGGAGATTAAGAAGAGCTACGAACTGAAGCTGGACACTAAAGTTATTTTGAATCGTTACGATGCTCGGAAAAAGCTCTCCGTTTCTCAGCTCGTAAAGCTGCAGACCCAGTATTCACAATACGTCCTTACTTGTTACATTCGAGAAAATTCCGAGATTTCAAATGCGACGGCCCAGGGTCTAAGCGTCTTTGAAATGCCGAAAAAGAAAACCTCTGCAAAGGAAGATTTAGACGTCCTAACCAGGGAAATTCTTGGTCTTAGAAATTAGGGGATGGGATGGCCGAGCTAACAGACTTGCTAGGGAGCAAAAAGGTTAAAGAGTTTGTTCGAAAAGACAAGAGTCGCCCATGGACTGTCCTTGGTATGGATGACAAGTCATCTTCTCTGTCCCCGACTAAAGATGAAAGCGCCCCCTTTTCGCTGGACCAGCAAGCCGCACCTTCTTCCTTGGTGATCGAAACCGAGGCCAATTCGAGGCTAAACCGAGTTCAAATCGAGGCCAAACCTGGGACAAAACCGAGGCCAGTTCGAGGCCAAACTGAGGCCGTAAAAAAGCAATCAGAAGCATTGAAACAGCATAATCGAGGCCAATCCGAGGCCAATTCGAGGCCGGAACCGAGGCCACATTCGAGGCCAATTCGAGGCCAATTCGAGGCCAAATTAGGGACAGAACTGAGGCCAAAGTGTACCGTGTTTTCATTAGATGGCTTACAGCGGGAAATCCTTTTGCTCATCTTCAATCACTGTAAGAGAGCGCGCGCAAAACAGAGTCCTCCGATAGCGGTGGATCATATAAGCAAAAGCTGCAAAACCACATATCATGCGGCTCGCAAGGCAATTCAACGACTAGAGCAAAAAGAATTTCTGAAGCGTGCAGAATTTAAAGTGGGCCGATCCGGATGGACTAAATATGAGATTCCAGACTCGGCGTACCAGGAACTTCTTCAAAATGAAACTGAGGCCCATTCGAGGCCCATTCGAGGCCAAACCGAGGCCAAACCTGGGACAGAACCGAGGCCGGAACCGAGGCCAAGCGCCTCTAGTAGTAGTAGTTCTCTTAGATCTACTAATAAAGAAGAACTACTAACTACTGGTGAGTCAGACTCAAACGGAAACGGACTGGATGCGGTGTGGCACGCGATCGATTGTTCATTGCTTGCTGAATTCAAATTCGGCCGACCTCACGTTGCTCAGATAGCTCAAAGCGGTCGTGTTACTCCTGAGCAATTACAAGATTCCATCAATGCTTTTGCATTCGACCTTTCCGAGAATCAAAAGGCCAAGAACATCAGCGGAGATCCGCTGAACTACTTCATGGGGATCTTGCGTAAAGGCCCTTACTCCTCTCCGGCTAATTACGAGAGTCCCGAAGACCGGCAACAGCGGCTTTATCTCGAGGCGAAAGAGAAGCAGCGCCAAAAGCGAAAAGAGACAGAAGAAAAGATCGAAGTTCTGGAGTTTGAGGAATGGGCAGAGAAGCTGACGTTCGAGCAACGAGCAGAACTTGTTCCCCCAAAGGATTTTTCTAAACCGGGCGGGACGGCTCACAACTACCAGCTCCGAGAATATTTTAGAGAGAACATTTGGCCTGCTTTGAGAGAGAGGTCGAAAGGAGTTATCCCATGAACGATTCCGTAAAAAAGAACCGGCAAGTAACATACGACGATATCAAAAAACTTCCCCAAAACATGGTTGGTGAGATTATCGACGGAGAACTTTATGTGAGTCCCAGACCAAGACCCCAGCATGCCTTTGCGGCCGCTAACCTTACGGGGAAACTAGTTCCTTCTTTTGGGGGAGGCGGCACTCCTGGTGGTTGGATCATCCTTGCTGAGCCGGAACTACATCTTGGGACTGATGAGAATGATAAAATCTTTGTTCCCGACTTAGCAGGTTGGAAAAAAGACCGGTTACCGAAACTTCCCGATGAGTCTTTTATTGCTGTCGTGCCAAATTGGATTTGCGAAATTCTTTCACCCTCGAACGCTCGCCTGGATCGGGTGATAAAAGTTCCGCGGTATGCATCTTTCGGGGTCGAGCATCTTTGGCTAATAGATCCTAGGGATAAGACTCTTGAGGCATTTGTTTTGGAATCTGGAAAGTGGGTTCTACTTGGAAGCTACGCTGATGCGGACAAAGTCAGAGTGCCGCCTTTCGAGGCTATGGAATTTGATCTAGGAGCACTTTGGTCATAAACGCCGCTCATGTAAGGCAGTCAACCCTAGAGCGTGAAGAGTTAGGGCTTGAGGCTCACCGAAATGGGAGCGGTCACCGTATCACTCGAGTTGAGTTTGAGCGATGGTGGCTTTTCTTTTTGGAAATCCGCTCACAATCCAGACAATACTCGTACTTTTTTAAATGAAACCGATAACCGTATTCTTTTCGGAAATAGGGAGCCTCCTTTTCCGTTATCGTGTAAACATAATACATAAGGTCACCTACCTCTTGCCCAAAAACTTTTTGCACTTCTTTGAGATTAAAATTGGGCAGTTCAATGCTCCTGATGTGCTTATCCGATTTCTTATCAAAAACGCGTAGCATTCGTCTTACGCGGAACCACTTCATCTTCATGGTTCCACCTTGTACTTCGGATTTCTTGGTTTGGTTTGCTTGCCCGTCTTTGGATCGAATTCGCCTTGATGGTTTCCTCGTCTGTCATATTTCTCTAGCCGTCCGTGTTGGTAATCCCATTCATAGATATTCCCATCGGAATCTATCCACCGAGCGCGCTTTTTTCCACCCGCCATTATCGTCTTACTACGTGTTGGAGTAAGACCGGGATATGCCTGCGGAACGGAGGGGGGAAGCACCACTTGCCCTGGCTTTGGACCGAATTCCTTACTCAACATTTTGCGAAGTTTATCGATTAGTCCTTCAACGTTCACTTGAGTGCTTGCGCCCCATTGTTGGGTGGCTTTTCCTACGGCTTCCCAATCTGTAAATTCAGATGCGATGAGTGCCACCAAAAAAGCCGACACAACCCTGGGATCCGAAACCGCAATCAATGGGATCGCTGCTGCTCCTTCAAGAGGGGTAAAAGAAAGTGGTTGAATGTTGGACGCGCCTGGATCGGCAACGAGTTTTCCCAAATCGAAGAGGATCTCTTCCGAAGTAGAGTCCGCAAAAGCATTGGTAGGCAATAAGAAGCCACCGTTTAGAGAGCTTAATGAGACGAATCGATCTTTTGCGAACTGTGATCGCAGGTCTGCCACCTTGGGAAGCACGTTGATTTCTATTACGCCTGGTTGTTGAAATTGCCCAGTCGTTATAAAGCGTGCAAAAACTCTGGGAGAAATTTCACTCCATGGTACGTTTTTTGACGTTCCAACACTGCCAGATCGCCCCGGAAGTAAAATATTCCGTTCAAAGGTGCGATAATCTGTTCCGATCTCTACGAGTTTCTGGTGGGCAGCTCGAAGTGCCGCTAGTTCTTTACCAAGATCTCCAAGCGAGTTCAAAAATTCTTCTGACGCGGATTCAAAAGAAGGAATTCCAGACGATAATTTGGCTACTTGATTCCATTGATTAATAAACTTCTGGTAAGAGGACGCTTTCAGGTCAGAGATGTGATCTGGAATGAGAGTGCTTCCTATCATCTGGCTTTTGGGATCCATCTCGTCAAAGCGAACACCGGCTTGAAGTTCCCAAGACAGATGCTGAATCTCGGACCAAGAAAAGCGAAGCGGACGCCGGGCTCGCATATTGAGATCGCGGATCATACTCGCGCGAGTTCCCATAAGTGCCGCTAATGTATACCTGTGAGCGGAGGGACTTGAGCCAGAGAGTTTCATGCAATAGGTCATTACCGGAAATTGGTAACTTCCGGGCGTTAGCAGAAAGACACCCCCTCTTGTGATTTTGTATTGGCCTATCTTTTCAGCAGAGGTATTGGGCAGTTCCTTTTGCTCGGGGAAAAGAGTTCGTGAAGGTGGCGTAATTGGCGCTAGGGAATCGTAATATTTTCCAAGAATAGGGGTAAGAGCTCGAACCGCCACCTTTCCCGCCAAGTCTTCTGTGGGAAGTGTTCCCAGTTCACTACAACAGGAAAGGAGCAGCAGCAAAATAGTAAAGCTGATGATTCCTTTCGTTTGCCTGTGACTTCGTTTTGTTTCTTGCATTTGTATTCCTAAAAATTGGGATCTGCTGATGGCGGCGGCGGAATTTCCGGGATCCCCGTTTTTGTGTTCTTCGGCTTCAAAGAGTGGGGCGGAGGAGTCACTTTTGCAAATTGCGTTTTCGTAAGGTCTTTAAGTCTTAGCGGCTGAAGCGACGACTTCGAATCGTTTTGGGTTAAGAGCCGTTTTAAAACGATGGGAACGGCCGCGTGATTGACTTCGATTTCCTCCGGCTTCGGGATCCGGACTTTCTTGCTCCAGGCTTGGGGGTATTTTCCGATGATGACGCACTCGCCGACCTTGAGTGTTTTGAAAGTGTTCGGGTGGATAATAAACTCCTCCACTTCGCGCTCACTTTCCATTCCGGTGTACTGGCGGCCCCCCGATAATAATCCCTGCTCGTTAAGCTGACGCGTGGCTTTTTTAATTTTTTTAGTCCCTGCGATGGCGGCCAAGCGTTCTGCCGATTCCGGCATCTTTTGCAAAAAGCTCACGGTGGTGGCGGTATTTCCCATGACTTGATCCCGCATGGTGGGGGAGAGGGCTTCTAAATCGCTCATCTCCTGGTGGGCGACGATGATGCCAAGCTTCGAGCCTCGGGAGCGGTTTAAAAATCCCACAAACTGTTCGGTAGCTAGGTCCGCAAATTCATCGACGATGATAGCGCACGGCACGCGCTGGTCCTTGGGAATCTCCTCGATGATACGGCTGGAAGCGGATTTCAAATCCTGAAGTATGAGCTTACCCAATCTCTTGGCACTTTCGCCGTAACGTTGGGAATCGAGCAGCACGTAAACAATTTTGTGCGTCTGGATGTCTTGGAATAAGTCGATGCCGGGCTTATTGGATGTCAGAAGCTCGCCGAACTCGGAATCAATGAGAAGCTTGATTTGGGTGCGAAGGCCATGTAGCTCCTTAAAGTTTTCGCGGTTGCGTAAGTAATGGGCCAGGTGGTTGATGTCTTCTCGTAAATTTTCGGGAGCGTTTTTGGTAACCAGTTCCGTTTGTAAGGCGACTAACGTTTCCGGTGCTTGCGTTGTTTGATAAATATCCTCCAAGGAAAAACTGAACTTATGATTTTCCCTTAGCCAAACGAGCGCCTTGATAACGGTTAAGAGAAAACTTTGGGCAGCGTTTTTGTAATATTCACTTTCCCAGGTGAAGCTCCCCACGAGCTTGTCTTTGATTTCGGTGGGGTTGCCTCGGAGTAATACGTTGTAGGGCGAAGATAGCTCGGGCTTTGAACAATCAAATAACTTTAAATCTCCGAGACGGTTATGTCTTTCGCAGAGGGCAACGATTTTGGAAACGGTGTCCGTATCAGCTTTCAAATCGATGAAGACGAGTCCCATGCCATGGCGAATGTGATGCTGAATGAGCTGCATCAAGAAAACCGATTTTCCGAACCCGGATTCGCCTAGGACATGAACGTGGTGGTTTAAGAGCGCGGGTGAAAAGGTTGTACCGTCGTCGGCGACCGAAATGACATCGGCGCGGTCTTTGGGTGCATTGATTTCACTCAAAATGGCGTCGGCGAGTCCAATGACCGCGCCAATGGCTAAAAGGCAAATGCTTAAGTGAACCGTCCACGTGCTACCTGGAAGACGGGGCAAAAGAAAATAAACGACGGCTCCGGGGGTTGCGATTTGAAAGGCGAGCATCCCCAATTTCGACCCCAGGGTGACGGCAGGATCCCCTACGA
>MWWB01000366.1_pt1 | contig 11125 bp, 8 predicted proteins | sample 1047291 | NCBI WGS metagenome assembly MWWB01 (sample SAMN06349976, study PRJNA376086) | soil metagenome | isolation source: MS4-1 sample Antarctic (ecotone) soil | place: Antarctica | reverse complement strand
TCAGATGTTGGCGGCAAAGTTTCAAAAATGTACGACGCAAATTCCTGGCTTCCCGGACGCTCTGCGCGTGCCTTCGTGGTCGTTGATAAAACGGGCAGAATCAGTCATCATCAAGTTCAATCTTTAAGTTTATTTCGTCCGAAAGATGACGAAGTTTTAGAGGCGATTCGGCAGGCGGAAGAAAATTAACCGCAGATGAACGCGGATGAACGCAGATAAAACTAAATCAAAATTTTCTATCTGTGTCTATCTGTGTTCATCTGCGGTTAAAAATCTTCTTCGAAACTGTTTCACACAAATTAACGAATATTTTCAAGGAGAATAAAATGGCTTTATTTTCAAACGACAAATTTAAATGCGCCCGCTGCGGGCAAAAAAACGAACCGCTCGGTTATGCGCCGATTCCGACTGAGCTCGGGCAGAGAATTGGGGCGGAGACTTGTAAGGATTGCTGGAAGGAGTGGGTCGAAAAGCAAAAGCAACTCATCAATCATTTTGGACTGGATGTTTCAAATCCTGATTCACACCAGTTTCTGTTTGACCAGATGAAACTTTTCTTTTATGGCGAAGGCGTCGAACTCGCGCAGATTGACGAGACGAAAGAAGGAACCGTCAACTGGTGATTCGGGGGCATTTGATTGATAAAATCGCTTGTCTGGAATGTGCCGTTCAAGATTGTAAAAAACAAAAAAGCTCCGGTGAAAATTGCTTTAACGACGAGTGTCGAGTGAGTTAAAGCAAAAGATGTCAAAAAGCTAATTTACAAATAGAAAATCTTTCTTTGCGAGACTTTGCGAAAGCCTGTGCGCTCTTTGCGTTACATGTCTGAAGCAAAAGAATTAGTAACGCAGAGGTTCGCAAAGGCTTTCGCAAAGGTCGCCAAGTGATTTTTGAGATTATTTCTAGTAATTTAAAGTTTCCAGAATAGTGGGACGAGAATTATCGAAACGATAAAGACCACAATCGTCAAAATCGTCCCTATTTTGACAAAGTCCATAAAGCGATAGCGTCCGGGCGTATAAACTAAAACGCAAGCCGGTTCAAGCGGTGTGATAAAGGAAAAAGAGGCAGCAAAGGTGATTGCGACAACGAAGGTGCGTGGATTAAGTCCGAGCGCAATCGCGGTTTTGACGGCGACCGGCAGAACTACTAATGCCGCCGCTTGATTGGACATCGGTTGGGTCAACGCCACCGTCAAAACAAAAAAACCTGCTAATACGGCAGTCGCGCCGTATTGCTGAAAATATTCGACAATCAAGCCGGCTAAGTATTTATCCGCTCCGGTTTTTTCCATCGCGATGCCGAAACTCATCATACAGGCAATCAGAACAAGCAGACGAAAATTGATCAGCTGATAAACTTCGTTGTGACGCACGGTTCTGGTCGCAAGCAAAAGTAAAACACCAAGCAGAACCGCGATTGCCAACGGAACATCAAACCCTATAACCAGCTTAGAAAGTGAAAGCGCCAGGAAAAGCCCGAAAGCGGCAATCGCCCAACGGCGTTTTTCCGTGCGCATACTGCTGGTCGAAACGTCTTCCAGAAGAAGCATTTCTCCGACGACAACAAACGGCTCAATCAAGCGGCGATTGCCCTGAACGAGCAACACGTCGCCAAACTTGAGGCGCAGGCTGCTAATTTTATCGAGAAAAGTTTCGCCGTGGCGGTTGATTGCCAGCACTGTCAGATCATAGCTGCGGCGAAAATTTATCGTCTTCAAAGTGTTTCCAACCAGGCGAGAATCGCGCATTACCATAATTTCAAAAAGTTCAATCTCGCCGCTTTCCAAATCACGGTCGTTAAGCTCAAAGTCAGCTTTGATTTCAAGTCCGACTTCAGCTTTGACATTTAAGATGTTGGTCAGTGTTCCTTCAACGATCAGCAAGTCGCCCTCAGCGATTAATTCGTTTGAAGTGGGCGCGATTCTTTGTTCCTGACCGCGAATAATTCCGAGAACGTTGAGGTCAAGTTCTAAATTTAAGTTGGCTTCACCCAATGTTCTTCCGATTAAGTGTGAACCCGGAAGGACCAAAACCTCCGAAATGTACTCGCGGATATGGTATTGTTCGGTAAAAGAGTCTTCGCCTCCAAGATTGGGAAGAAGTTTTCTGCCGACAAAGAGCATATAAACCAAACCGACGGCAACCATAATGATGCCGACCGGCGTTAGCTCAAACATCGAGTAAGGCTCCATTCCGTAACGCTGCATCGCTCCGCTGACCGCTAAATTTGTTGATGTTCCGATCAGTGTGCAGCTTCCGCCGAGAATCGCGCCGAAAGCAAGCGGCATCAGAAGCTTTGACGGCGAAACTTTGGCGCGGCTTGCCAAACCAATCACCACCGGCAAAAACATCGCGGTCGTCGTCGTGTTTTTCAGAACGGAAGCAGAGATAGCCGCAACTATCATTATTAACGCGGTTAGCAGAAATTCATTGCTACCGGCGATTTTGTATAACCTGCGCCCGATTAAATCAACTAAGCCTGTTTTGATCAACCCTCCGGTCAGTATGAAAAGACCGGCGATAGTTATAATTACGTTGTCGCCAAAGCCCGACAAACCTTCCTGAACGGTCAAAACGTTCGTCAACACCAGCCCGATAACAAGCAGAATGCCGACAACATCAACGGGAATTTTTTCCGTTGCAAACAGCACGACAGCTACTATTAACAAAATTAATGTGATGGCGATTGGTGACATTGTGCGTTAGAATACAGAAATTTTTCTCTTTTTGAAAGAAAGAATGTAAAAAAAATTAGCTTCTGATTAGATTAAATCTTATCAAAAAAAAATGAGTATGTTAGTATCATAACTGAATTAAAAATATATTTTTCCATAAAAACTGATGGCTTTCGTTCAGCAGCTAAATTTGATTTTATAACCGTGGAATAAACTTTTCTGCTTGCTGTTCTGATCGATTACTTATTTATCTTATGAGTCAGGACAATTGCATTTTTTGCAAAATAATCAAGGGCGAAATTGCTGCGGAATTAGTTTATGAAGACGACGTCTGCGTAGCTTTTAACGATATCCAACCGCAATCTCCAACACACGTTTTAATAATTCCGCGTGAGCACTTAAGGTCACTAAATGAATCCGGTGAGAATCACACCGCAATGCTCGGACATCTGCTTTTGACTTGTGCCAAAATAGCTCGCCAGCAAGGTCTTGCCGAAAACGGTTACCGAACGGTGATCAATACAAACAGGGACGGCGGTCAAACCGTGTTTCATCTGCACGTGCATCTGCTCGGCGGTCGCCCGTTTATTTTTCCTCCGGGCTAAAATTCTTTAAATTATTCTTTTGGCTTTTTGTTTACTCATTTTTAGAGTCAAACTTTTATATTTTTTATGAAGAAGGTTTTTATAATTTTATTTTTCGCCACGTTTATTTTTGGGCTGTTAAACTGCGCGAATACGCCGACGGCAAATAGTTTGGATTTAACAAATGCAAACTCTGAGGCGAATGTGGCGCCTACAATGGCTGAAAATAATGAAACATTAAATGTAAAAGCGAAGGAAACGCCGCTGCCTATATTTACAGATGCAAATCAAGCGATGGCGGAAGGCGATAAACTTTTCGACGCCAGCGAAAATGAAAAAGCAATCGAAGCATTCAAGCAGGCTGTTAAATTAAACCCGGATTTAGCCGAAGCTTATTTTAAATTAGGAATCACGTATTCTCTTTGGGAAAAAGAAAATACCAGCACAGAAACCCCGGTCGAGGAACCGACTCCGGCGAAGCCTCCGAAAAAAGTCAGAAAAGATGTGCCTGTCAAAACCGAGTCGGACAAAGCCTTTGAAAATGCGGTCAAAGCTTATAAAAAGATTTTAGCGAAAAATCCGGACGATGATATTGCGCAATTTAATATCGGTCGTTCTTACAATAAAATAAATGAAGATAAAGAGGCAGTAAAAGCTTTGCGCCAGGCTGTCAAGCTCAAACCCGAAGATAGCGAGTATCAAACCGAACTCGGTGCAATCTTAATAAAATTGGCTCAGTATCAGGAAGCGGTCAGCGTTTTGAAGAAAGCTTTGAAACTCGATGAAAATAATTCACAAGCCGAACAATTGCTTGAGAAAGCTGAGGCGGGACGCAAACGAATTGATTTCGGAGTGAATAAAATAGTGAATAGAATAAAGCAGGAAGCGGCAGCGAGAGAACCAAGATAGTTTTTCTAACAACTTAAAATCTTCACGATATAGTATGTTTTGCTCTAAATACCGCACTCTTAACTTTAATTTTTAATAACAAAATAATACCTTCCAATCTGTCCAATGATTGTCCGAAACCTGTTTTTCCATATTCTATTTGTACAATGGCACGGTTTTTGCTGTAACATCCACTGACGACAGGCAAGACAAACCATTCTAAACTCCTTTATTTCTTGCCAAAACACAACATAATCTCTTGGAGGATTACAACATTATGAAAAGGCAATTACTTATTTTAGCCATTTTTAATTTAATGACTTTTGGTTTTGCAGCAACGGCAACAAACGTCGCAGCTCAAAATCGTGCATACCGTGTTTCTGACCGAAATGTACAGAGCTTAATCGCTCGGATTGAGTCGAGAACCGATGCTTACAAAAATGAGATGAACTCATCTCTTGACAACAGTAATTTGAATAATACCGATAGTGAAGACTTGGTTTATGGTTACATTTCTGATTTTGAAAACGCGACGGATCAATTAAAACAAAAATTTGATTCGCGTAATTCTGCCGGTGATGATGTCGAAGAAGTATTAAATCGAGCGGCATATATTAACCAATTTATGCAGCAGAATCGTTTAACGGCAAACGCCCAGAGAACCTGGGGTTATCTTCGGACAGATTTAACTACCCTCGCGCGCTATTATTCAACCGGACTAAACTGGACTACCAGACCGGTTAATACAGCGAGCAGCGGTACTTCCACAAACAATAACAATTCGGTCAACAATAATAATTCACCCATTCGTGGAAACACACCGTATCGGGTAGCCGATAGGGAGGTTCAAGGTGTTATATCCAGACTCGAAACATATTTGTACAATGGCACGGTTTTTGCTGTAACATTCACTGACGACAGGCAAGACAAACCATTCTAAACTCCTTTATTTCTTGCCAAAACACAACATAATCTCTTGGAGGATTACAACATTATGAAAAGGCAATTACTTATTTTAGCCATTTTTAATTTAATGACTTTTGGTTTTGCAGCAACGGCAACAAACGTCGCAGCTCAAAATCGTGCATACCGTGTTTCTGACCGAAATGTACAGAGCTTAATCGCTCGGATTGAGTCGAGAACCGATGCTTACAAAAATGAGATGAACTCATCTCTTGACAACAGTAATTTGAATAATACCGATAGTGAAGACTTGGTTTATGGTTACATTTCTGATTTTGAAAACGCGACGGATCAATTAAAACAAAAATTTGATTCGCGTAATTCTGCCGGTGATGATGTCGAAGAAGTATTAAATCGAGCGGCATATATTAACCAATTTATGCAGCAGAATCGTTTAACGGCAAACGCCCAGAGAACCTGGGGTTATCTTCGGACAGATTTAACTACCCTCGCGCGCTATTATTCAACCGGACTAAACTGGACTACCAGACCGGTTAATACAGCGAGCAGCGGTACTTCCACAAACAATAACAATTCGGTCAACAATAATAATTCACCCATTCGTGGAAACACACCGTATCGGGTAGCCGATAGGGAGGTTCAAGGTGTTATATCCAGACTCGAAACACGAACGGACACGTATAAACGAGAAGTTACTGTCGCGCTTGACCGCAGTGTTTTGAACAACACGAGAAGCCGTGATTCAATCGTTGGTTATATTACTGATTTTGAAAATGCAACTGACCGTCTAAAACAAAATTTTGACGCTCGCCGTTCAACATCGGCAGACGTTGAAGAAGTTTTGAACCGCGCGTATTTTATTGACGGATTTATGCGTGACTATCGTTTGACGGCGCGAGCCGAAAACGAATGGAAACTTGTTCGCACAGATCTGGATGCTTTGACAAATTATTATAATGTCAGCTGGAATTGGAATCGTCAGTATTCACCGGCGAGCAAATTTGACTCGATGATTAGCGGAACTTATCGCTTAAACGCAAGTCAAAGCGATAATGTTGCTGATATAGTCGGTCGAGCCACAGTCGGTTATATGGCAAATCAACGCGACAGAGCGAGCAGAAATTTGGAAAGACGACTTGCTTCGCCTGAAATGTTGGCAATTGAAAAAAGAGATAAACAAGTAACAATTGCTTCAAGCGCTTCTCCACAAGTTACCTTTGACGCAGACGGCGTTGCGCGAACCGAAACAAATCCTAACGGCAGAGCTATTAAAGTAACCGCCAATACGTATTATGACGGCGTATCGCTGAGCTATGAAGGTGAAAGAACGAATGATTTTTACGTCAACTTCGTGCCGCTCAGCAACGGTCAGTTAAAAGTCGTGCGGCGGGTTTACCTTGAAAACAAAAACGATACGATAACGGTCGCTAGCGTTTATGATAAGGTTAACAATTCCGCTCAGTGGTCAATGATTAATAATCAAACTACTGGTTCAAACAATCAAAACAATAACAACCGAACAAGCGAAGATTTTGTTATTCAGAACAATACACGTTTGTCAGCTGTTTTAAGCACACCAATTTCAACCAAGGCAAGTCAAAATAGCGACCGATTTTCAATGGAAGTTACATCGCCTTCGGAATTTAACGGTGCGATTATTGAAGGTCGGGTTACCAAAGCCGAGCGTTCGGGACAAGTTTCAGGCAGGGCAAATCTGTCGCTTGAGTTTGACACGATTCGTTTGAGCAACGGAAAGACTTATCGTTTTGCCGGAATTGTTGACGAAGTGAAATTAACAACCGGTGAAAAGGTTACGGTTAATAATGAAGGAACTGTAAGAGATAATAATCAAACTACCAAAACCGTGACACGCGCCGGTATCGGTGCGGCTCTCGGAGCATTGATCGGCGCTATCGCCGGTGGCGGACAGGGCGCGGCGATCGGAGCGGTAGTCGGCGCCGGTGCCGGTGCCGGTACGGTTATTCTTCAAGGTCGCGACGACGTTGAGCTTACTCAGGGAACAGAATTTATGATTACGGCTTCAGCTCCGAACAGAATAAATTCTAATCAATAGTTAAAGTTACAACATTTACCTAAAAAGGATGGACAGATTGTTCATCCTTTTTATTTTTGAGTATACGAATCTGTGTGTTGATTCAATACGTTTAGTAATTTGAAAGCAGTAACTTTTATACCTTAATCTGTAAATCACAAATTGCTCCTTTATTATTTACGAGCTTTCAGCGATTTGTAAGGTTTCTACTCAAAAATATTGTGATGTGTAAAGAGAAAAAGGCTTTGCTCAATTTGAGCAAAGCCTTTTTCTTTACACCGTTTTCAATCATTATGAGCAGCCCGGATGCCCGCAGTCACATCTGATTTCTATAATATCTTTTTCCTTTGCATCCTTACAGTGATCGCTGCAATAAGCCTGATTATTACCCACAGTGCAGTCGCACATTGCGTGGGCGCATTTATTTGCATTGTCATCCATAATAGATTCTCCCTTTGTTACCTGAGATTATATCGGTTGCCGAGGGTAACAAAATAATTCTAAATTATTAGTTTAATTTAGGCAATAATTTTCTGAAAAAACCGAAAGAAAAAAGACTTTGGCGGTATTCTAAGCAAAGTCTTTTTATTGTATATCTTTATGGCACGAAAGAATTTGGAACAGGTATATCTGTGTTTACGCCAAATCCCACACCGGCAAACCCTGCTTGAGTTCTTTGTAAATACCACGTTCCATCACGGAAAACAGCAACATCAGTTTTGCCGTCGCCGTCATAATCAGCCGGAGCCGGTGTATCAGTTCCCAAACCGAAAGCAATTCCGGTAAAACCCGCCAATGAACGTTGTAGGTACCACACGCCGTTTGAAGGTCTGAAGACCGCCACATCGGTTTTGCCGTCGCCGTCATAATCAGCTTGCACCGGCTTATCGGTCGCCTCTCCGAAAGCTACGCCGGTAAAACCTAGCTTTGAACGGAGAATGTACCAGGTTCCGTCTCTAAAAACGGCAACGTCTGATTTACCGTCGCTGTCGTAATCACCGGTTACCGGCTTATCGCCCATTTGTCCGAAAGCTACGCCGCTTGTTTGATTATTTACTAAATTGTAGATATACCAAGTACCGTCGGATGGTCTAAACACGGCAAGCTCCGCTTTCCCGTCGCCATCAAAGTCTGCAGGTTGGGGAATGTCGGTCGGCGCGCCAAAAGCAACGCCCGTGAAACCATCTTTGCTTCTCTGTAAATACCAGGTTCCGTCTCGATAGACGGCAACGTCGGTTTTACTGTCTCCGTCATAATCGGCAGGAACAGCTCTATCTGTGCTTAAGCCGAAAGCCACGCCTGTAAAGCCGTTTTTTGATTGCTCTAAATACCAGGTGCCGTTTGACGGGCGAAATACGGCAATATCCGCTTTGTCATCTCCGTCGAAATCATATAAATTTCGCCGTCCCGCAAGCGCGCTGAGAGCTTCGGGAATTTTTATGCGCGGTTTGACAATTTCGTTGCGGGTATCTGTAACGGGCTGTCCGGTGTTTGATAAAGCATTCAAAACTTGCGTAACCCTTGCATTTGGAGCACTTTGTTTGAGAATCGCCCACGCTCCGGCAACATGTGGCGCCGCCATTGAAGTTCCCTGTTTATTAGCATAACCGTTGCCAGGCACCGAAGAAGTTATCACACGTCCCGGAGCAAGCAAATTAATAAATGTCGCACTATTTGAAAAACTGGAAATAACATCGAGACTCGAACCTGAATCGCCGGTGCTTCCGACACTGATCGCGCTCGAAATACAAGCTGGCGCCCCAATCGAATCTGTATAGCTGCTATTCCCGGAAGAAATAACGGTTGCGATATTAACCGATCGTAAATTATCGATCATAGCTTTGCGGGACGATTGCTGAACATCACAGTTGGAGAAGTACTGAGTAGTACCACCGAGACTCATATTGACGGCAGCAATCTTCATCGTACTGCTCAAAGTATATATGCGCTCCAATCCTTTGATTTGATCGCTTACAACAGAAGTAGTACATGGCGAAGGATTAGCACCGCACGAGGTAGCGCTTTCATTCTTCGTAAAAACTTGAACGGCGATAATATTCGCGTCTTTGGCGACACCGCTAAAGTTTGTCCCGCGACCCGCCGCGATTCCTGCGACATGCGTTCCATGATCGCAGCCGTCGCCTGACGAACAGGGCACGCCTGAATCGACGGCAATTGATTGGGCTACACCGCCCGGGCAAACGCTGGTTAGACTGTTTGCCGTAGAATTTGTTGAGTAACACGCTTCGGAAACTACTTTACCCGCAAGAAAAGGATGAGATTTATCAACGCCTGTGTCGAGAATGGCAATGGTCTGTCCAGCCCCCGAAAAACCGCTGCTCCAAGCCGCCGGCGCACCAATCAAAGCCGTGCTTTCGGCAAGTGTCGGGAAAGATAACTCATCTTCCTCAATACTTAAAATTTGCGGGTCGTTCTTCATTTGCTTGAGCGTCGCCGCATCGGTTTCAAACGCCACAAAAGGAATGTATTCAAATTGTTTTACCTGAGCGACGCGCAGAGATTGGAAACGACTGAGAAAAGCGGTTTGGGCTTGTTTGATGTCAAAACGCTGAAGCGAAGCTTGCGGACGACTCATGTTGCCTTCGGGTTTGAAATCCGATTTGAGACCGATGATAACGCGCACCGTTCCGGTCTGTTTGGCTGATTCGATTAACTTGGTAAAAGTTTGCAGTTTTATCGATTCGGATGGCGAATCGACAGCCGGAGTTTGTGCTTTTGAAGGCGTCCAAAAAACATTACCTAACGCGCCACAGACCAAAATGGCGATAAATATCGACAATAATTTTTTCATAATTTTTTAATGTTGAACAAACCTGCTAGAGATAAAAAGTTAAAATTACTTTTTACTTAAGGAAAAAATCAAATATTTCTTAAAAGAACAATTATTTTTTGACTTGTAATAAAAGCAACAATTATAAGATATAAAAAGATTTTAATGAAAATTACAAAATTGATCAAGAAAAATCAAAAAGAGTTAGCAAAAAATCAAGTAGCTTAGTGTCAATTTTTTTAGGGAATCAGACAACTTAGATGCAAGTTTTTAATGTTTGGTTACTTGTATATTTTTGAAAGCAATATTTGATTAAGGCAAAAGAATACTAAAAAAAAGTTCGCTCAAACTATTATTAAATTGTCGTTAGGCTGTGGAAATATGCTTTTGAGTATATTTAGGCGATTTACCATAAATTATAAAAAATAAAGCGGCTTCAATCTGTCAAGATGAAGCCGCTTGCTAATTTGATAATCGAAAATCAGATTACATTCCCATTCCCATACCGCCCATACCGCCGGGCATTCCGCCGCCCATACCGCCGTGTTCATCTTTTTCCTGAATATCGGCAATCATTGCTTCGGTGGTCAACATCAGTCCGGCGATTGAAGCCGCATTTTGAAGCGCGGTTCTGGTCACTTTCGCCGGGTCAATGACCCCAGCCGCAACGAGATCTTCAAATTTTTCGGTTGACGCGTTAAAGCCGAAGTTTTCGCTTTCGTCTTCACGAACTTTACCGACAATGACCGCGCCTTCCGCACCTGCATTTTGAGCGATTTGTCGAAGCGGTTCTTCGAGTGCGCGTTTGACAATCGTCACGCCGATTTGCTCATCGGCATCTTCACCATCAGTTTTGAAATCGTCGAGAACACGCGAAGCGCGAACTAATGCAACGCCGCCGCCGGCAACGATTCCTTCCTCGACCGCCGCGCGCGTTGCGTGCATCGCGTCTTCAACACGGGCTTTCTTTTCTTTCATTTCGGTTTCGGTTGCCGCGCCGACTTTGATAATTGCTACCCCGCCGACCAATTTGGCGAGCCGTTCCTGCAATTTTTCGCGGTCGTAATCCGAAGAAGTTTCTTCTACTGATTACGAATAAGCTTTACTTCTGTCTCTTATAACCATCTCCGAACCCCCGAGACCGAGGCTGAACTCGTATTCCGGTTTCTTCTTTAAAAAAAAAAAATCGGATTTTCGACACGGTGCCA
>MWWB01000365.1_pt1 | contig 11125 bp, 9 predicted proteins | sample 1047291 | NCBI WGS metagenome assembly MWWB01 (sample SAMN06349976, study PRJNA376086) | soil metagenome | isolation source: MS4-1 sample Antarctic (ecotone) soil | place: Antarctica | reverse complement strand
GGGGATGAACGTGGCGCGCACCGCGGCGATTGAAGCGGGTTTGCCGGTCGAAGTTTCGGCGATGACGGTTAATCGTTACTGCTCATCGGGGCTTCAGACGATTGCGATTGCGGCGGACAGAATCCGCACGGGCGGCGCGGAGATTATCGTCGCGGGCGGGCTGGAAACGATGTCAATGATTCCGATGGGCGGCAACGTCGTGCGCCCGAATCCGAAGGTTGTTGATAATTACCCGGATTATTATCTGAATATGGGTTTGACCGCCGAAAATCTGGCACGGAAATACGAAATCACGCGCGAGCAGGCGGACGAATTTTCTTTGCAATCGCATCAGAAGGCGGCGGAAGCAATCAAGTCGGGAAAATTCAAAGATGAAATCGTGCCGTTCACGGTGACGGTTGACGAACTTGACGAAAATGGTCGCGCTCGCCGCAAAGAAGTTGTTTTTGAAACGGACGAAGGCGTGCGTTACGACGCTTCGATGGAAGGATTTGCGAAACTCAAACCCGTTTTTCACGTCAAAGGAACAGTGACGGCGGGAAACTCTTCGCAGATGTCGGACGGTGCGGCGGCGGTTGTGATTATGTCGGCGGAAAAAGCGGAGGAATTGGGTTTGAAACCTCTTGCAAGATTTGTTGCTTACGCAACGTCGGGTTGTCTGCCCGAAGAAATGGGCATCGGTCCCGTTTACGCGATTCCGAAAGCGTTGAAAATGGCTGGTTTGAATTTAGAAGATATTGACATCATCGAACTCAACGAAGCGTTTGCCGCGCAAGGCTTGTCGGTGATGAAAGTGTTGGAAATGAATCCCGCGAAGGTCAATCTCAACGGCGGTGCAGTTGCTTTGGGGCATCCTTTGGGCTGCACCGGTGCGAAATTGACGGCGACGATTTTGCAGGAAATGAAACGCACGAAGGCGCGTTACGGGATGGTCACGATGTGCGTCGGCGGCGGAATGGGCGCGGCGGGAATTTTTGAGAGATTGGATTAGTAGATGATTCAATCTTTCAAGCACAGAGGTTTACGTGAGTTGTTCGAGAAAGGTAAATCGAAACATATCGCTTCCGATTTTGCGCCGAAACTTTTACGGCAGATGGATGCGATAAATCAAGCCGATGCGCCCAAACAACTCAATTTTCCCAGTTATGATTTGCACGAACTAAAAGGCGAACGCACCGGAACTTGGGTGATGAAAATCAATAAGAATTGGCGTTTGACTTTTAAATTTGAAAGCGGCAACGCCATTGATTTGGATTTGGAAGATTATCATTGAGGAAAGAAAATTATGCCGATAAAAATCGAACGCCGTCCGACACATCCGGGCGCGATTTTGCGAGAAGATACATTACCGGAAATCAAAATATCAGCGAACGAACTGGCTGATATTTTGGGAATTGCCCATCAAAACTTCGCTGAAATTTTGGAAGAACATGCGCCGGTGACGGCGGACATTGCACACCGGCTTGGACGAGCTTTTGGAATGTCGCCGGACATCTGGTTGCGAATGCAGCAGGCAGTTGAACTCTACGACGCGCAAGTAAAAAATAATGCGACCTATTCGCAAATCAAACGCATTGCGGCTTGAGCGGCGGAATGGGCGCGGCGGGAATTTCTGAGTGTATCAGAACGGGATGAGATTTATTCGGCGGAAATTAAAAACGCTTAACTGAATGTCACAACGAATCAAAGCAATTGAAGAAACGGATGCGCCGATTATTCTGAAACCGCTTTATATCGGTTTCAAGCGAATCGCGGGAAAAGTCGGCACTTCGTTGAAAGTGTCGGCGCATCGTCCTTCGATTGCGTGGTTTGGAAATCTTTTCGGAATTGCGATTGAAAAATCGGGTAAAGTCGAGCAACGAATTCATCTTCTGGCGCAACTGCGAGCGGCGCAAATTGTCGAATGCCCGTTTTGTATTGATATTATTCCCGCGCTGGGCAAAAAGAGCGGTGTTTTAACCGACGAAGAAATAAGCGCTGTTTCGCATTATTTCGACAGCGATTTGTTTTCCGTTCGCGAGAAGGTCGCTTTGGAATATGCGGAGGCGATTTCGAAAACGCCGGTCAAAGTTTCCGACGAAATGTTTGGGCGATTGAAAAATTATTTCGATGAAAAACAAATTGTCGAATTAACGGCGAGCATTGCCTTTGAGAACTACCGGGCAAGATTTAATCACGCGCTCGGAATTGAAAGCGATAATTTTTACAAATAAATAAGGAGCAGAAGTTATGGATGCACAAATGGAAAAAGACTTTATCAAAGGCGGCGCGTTTTTGATTGAAGACCGAACGGCAAGCGAAATTTTTACACCCGAAGACTTAACCGAAGAGCAAAGAATGATTGGTGAAACGACGCGCGAATTTGTGGACTCGGAAGTTCGTCCCGTTATTGCCGAAATGGAAAAACACAACTGGCAGATGGCGCGTGAACTGATTGTCAAAGCAGGTGAACTCGGACTTTTGGGGGCAAACATTCCCGAAGAATATGGCGGTCTTGAACTCGACCAGACGACGGGCGTGGTAGTTGCCGAAAATATGGGGCGCGCCGGCGGTTTCGGCGTCGGTTACGGCGCGCAAACTTCGATCGGGCTGCTGCCGATTCTTTATTTTGGCTCGGAAGAATTAAAACAAAAATGGATTCCGCCGATTATTTCCGGCGAAGTCGTGACGGCTTACTGTCTTTCGGAAGCCGGTTCGGGTTCAGACGCGCTCGGCGCAAAAGCCAACGCGAAACTTTCTGAAGAGGGAACGCATTACACTCTCAACGGCGAAAAAATGTGGATTACCAACGGCGGCTTTGCCGATGTCTATATTGTTTTTGCTAAAGTTGACGGCGAGAAAGAAAAGTTTTCGGCGTTTGTCGTCGAGCGCAGCGAGAATTGTCGTCCCGGCGCGGAAGAGCATAAAATGGGCATCAAATCTTCCAGCACGACACCGCTTATTTTGTCAGATGCGCAAGTTCCGGTTGAAAACCTAATCGGCAATGTTGGCGACGGCGCAAAAATCGCTTTTAACATCTTAAATGTCGGACGCTTCAAACTCGGCGCGTCGGTGACGGGCGGCGCAAAACTTGCGCTGCACGATTCGATTCGTTACGCCAACGAACGCCATCAATTTAACAAACCGATTTCCAGCTTTGGCGCGATGAAACACAAACTCGCGGAGATGGCGATTCGCACATGGGTTGCCGAATCAATCACCTACCGCACAGTCGGAATGATTGACGCGCTCATCGGCGACGGCGCTGATAATCAAAAAAAATTGCAATCAATCGAGGAATACGCGGTTGAATCTTCAATCAATAAAGTCGCCTGTTCCGAAGCGCTTGATTACGTCGTTGACGAAATGGTGCAGATTTACGGCGGTTACGGTTATTCGGCGGATTATCCGGCGGAAAAAGCGTATCGTGACGCACGTATCAATCGCATTTTCGAAGGCACGAACGAAATTAATCGAATGCTGATTCCCGGACAATTGATGAAACGCGCGATGAAGGGCAGGCTTGGTTTGCTGCAGGCGGCAAAGGCTTTGCAAGATGAATTGATGAACCCGCAAATGTCGTTTGACGAAGATGAAGGCTTGCTCGCGGCGGAAACCAGACTGGCGGCAAACGCCAAAAAAGTCGCGCTAATGATTCTCGGTACGGCGGCGCAAAAATATATGACCGAATTGGCAAATCAGCAGGAAATTCTGATCAACGCGGCAAATATTATTATTGACGCTTATTCGATGGAAACGGCGATTTTGCGGGCGAAAAAACTTGCGGAAAAAGGTAATGCTGAAAATCAAATTGATATGGCTTCGGTTTTCTGCAACGACGCGATGCAGCGGATTGAAATGGCGGCGCGTAACACGATTGCGGCGATGAGCGAAGGCGACGAAGGCAAAATGCTGTTAGTTGCGCTCAAGCGTTTCACGAAAAACAATTCGCCTGTGAATACGATTGCGGCGCGACAGCGAATTGCCGATACTTTAATTCAGGCGAACAAATACGTCTTTTGATTTTGGGTTTTGGATTACTCTGAAGTTTAACGCTTTGGACTTTTTCTTTTGGCGCGAAAATAAAAAGTTGGCTACTTTGGAATAGATGACAAATGAATATTGCATATTTCTCTGTCATCTTTTATCTCTCAACTGTCATCTATTCGGAAGAGAAAAATCTTTTTCAAATCAGAAAAATTCAATTGAAAGGATGAAAGGAAAATTATGTTCAAGAAAGTATGTCAAAAGTTAGTGACGAGCGTTTTGCTTGCCCTGTTTGTTTTTAGCATTGTCATCCCGCCTGCGACGCTGGCGATTTCAAAAGACGACGTTCGCATTGAGGCGCAAAAGTTTATTGACGAATACTCGATGGTGTGGACGAAGTTGCGTTACGAATCGTCGGAAGCCGAGTGGAAATCAAACACGATGATTATCGAAGGCGACGACACTAATTCAAAAGCGACCGTCGCGGCAAACGAAAAACTCGTCGCTTTTACAGGCAGCAAAAAGAATATTGACGGCGCGACAAAATTTCTCAAACTAGAGAAGAATTTAACCCCGATTCAAGTCAAACAACTCAAGGCGATTCTTTATATCGCTGCGGCAAATCCGGAGATTGCCAAAGCATTAGTCAAGGAGCGCATTACCGCCGAAACCGCGCAGACGGAAAAACTCTTCGGATTTGATTTTAAGATTGACGGAAAATCGGTAACGACGAACCAGATTGATAAAATTTTGAAAGAGTCGAATGATTTAACCGAGCGACGTAAAGCGTGGGACGCTTCCAAACAAGTCGGCATCGGGCTGAAAGACGGGTTGGCGAATTTGCAAAGGTTGCGCAACGGAACGGTCAAACCGCTCGGTTACAAATCTTATTACAGTTATCAAGTTTCCGATTACGGGATGACGGCGGAAGAAATGCAGGGGTTGATGAATAAAATTAACCGCGAACTGCGCCCGCTTTACCGTGAACTGCACACTTGGGCGCGTTACGAACTGGCGAAAAAATATAACCAGCCCGTTCCAGATCAGTTGCCTGCCGATTGGATAACGAATCGCTGGGGACAGGATTGGAGCGAGATGGTGACGGTTGAAGGAATGGACGTCAACGCCGCCCTCAAAAATAAATCGCCCGAATGGATTGTTAAAGAAGGCGAAAACTTTTACGTGTCTTTAGGTTTCCCGCGCTTGCCGCAGTCGTTCTGGGACAAATCGTCGCTTTATCCGCTGCCCGCCGATGCGAAATATAAAAAGAATAATCACGCATCAGCCTGGCATCTGGATTCGGAAAACGATGTTCGTTCGTTGATGTCGGTTGAGCCGAACGCCGAATGGTTTGAAACCTCGAATCACGAACTCGGACACATTTATTATTACATCAGCTATACCAATAAAGACGTTCCCGTATTGCTGCGCGAAGGCGCGAACCGCGCTTATCACGAAGCAATTGGTTCGATGATGGGACTTGCGGCGCTGCAAAAACCTTTTCTCGAAGCTCGTGGATTAGTTTCAAAAGACGCGAAGGTTGACCAAACGCAGCTGCTTCTTCGTGAAGCGTTGAGCAATGTTGTTTTTATACCTTTTTCCGCCGGCACGATGCCCGGATTTGAATACGATCTTTACGAAAAAAATCTGCCGAAAGACCAATATAATAAACGCTGGTGGGAATTGGTGAAGCAATATCAAGGAATTGTTCCGCCGTCCGACAGAAGCGAGCAATTCTGTGATGCCTGTACGAAAACGCACATCAATGACGACGCGGCGCAGTATTACGATTACGCGCTTTCCTACGTTTTGCTGTTCCAGATGCACGACCACATTGCCACGAAAATTTTAAAGCAGGACCCGCGGGCGACGAATTATTACGGCAACAAAGAAGTTGGTAATTTTTTGAAAAAGATTATGAGTCCGGGCGCATCGCGTGATTGGCGCATCGTGTTGAAAGAAACAACCGGTGAAGATTTGAGCGCGAAAGCGATGCTTCGCTACTTCGAGCCTTTAACGGAATACTTGAAAAAACAAAACGCCGGACGCAAATATACTTTGCCTGAATTGCCGACAAACTAAAAAACTTATAAAGATTTAGCTGCGAATAATACGAATAGCACGAATAAACATTAGAGATAATTAACAATAATTCGTGTTACTCGTGTTATTTGCGGCTAATTTTATTTTCCTCTTGAACTCTTAGTGACGTGTGGCAGAATAGATTTATAAGCAAAAGTGTAAAAGTTATTAAGCTAAAAAGCGTTGGTTTATTTAGTCGGTGAAAAAGTTTAAAATACGAGCAAAGGGAAATTATGAATACAGCAAAAACATTAGGCGAATTAAAAACGAATAAATATCAAACGCGTTCGGTCAAAGATGAAATGCGGGCGAATTTAATAAAAAAACTTCGGACGGGTGAAAAATTATTCAAAGGCGTTCTCGGTTATGAAGAATCGGTTGTGCCGCAAATCACGAACGCGATTTTAGCGAAACACAATCTCATTCTTTTGGGTTTGCGCGGGCAAGCCAAAAGTCGAATTATTAGGCAGCTAACTGAACTGCTCGACGAAGAAATTCCGATTATCGCCGGTTCGGAAATCAGCGACAACCCGTTCGAGCCGCTCTCGGCTTACGGCAGACAGCAAGTTCAAGAGAATGGCGACGAAACAAAGATTGATTGGGTGAAACGCGATTCGCGTTTTGTCGAAAAGCTCGCCACGCCGGACGTTACGATTGCCGACATTATCGGTGACATTGACCCGATAAAAGCTGCAAAAGGCGGTCATCTTTTGTCGGATGAAATGACGATTTTTTACGGACTGCTGCCGCGGGCGAATCGCGGAATTTTTGCGATCAACGAATTGCCTGATTTAGCGGGAAAAATTCAGGTCGGACTTTTCAATATTATGCAGGAAGGCGACGTGCAGATAAAAGGTTTCCCCGTTCGTCTGCCGCTCGATGTAATGCTCGTCTTTAGCGCAAACCCGGAAGATTACACGGCGCGCGGAAAAATTATCACGCCCCTCAAAGACCGTATCGGCGCGGAAATCCAAACGCATTATCCGAAAGACATCGGACTCGGAACTTCGATCACCAAACAGGAAGCGTGGACGGAACGCGATCTAGGCGACGGCTTCAATCTGGAAATTCCCGATTTCATTTCCGAAATTGTTGAACAAATCGCGTTTGAAGCCCGCGACGACCAACGGATTGACAAGCGTTCGGGCGTGTCGCAGCGCTTTCCAATTAGCGCCCTCGAAGCGGTTGTTTCAAACGCCGAACGCCGCGCTTTGATCACTGAAGAAAAAGAAATCGTGCCGCGCATCTCCGATGTTTATTCGGCTTTGCCTTCGATGACCGGAAAAATGGAGCTTGAATACGAAGGCGAGCAAATCGGCGCGCAGCGTCTGGCGAAGGATTTAATCAAACGCGCGTGCGGCGTGATTTTTGAAGGCTTCTTTCTGGGAATTGATTTTGAGCCAACCGTTCGATGGTTTGACGAAGGAAATAAACTTCTGCTTTCGGAAACGGCTTCGGCGGAAGAAGGCGTGATGTTGCTTGACGCCGTTCCCGATTTGATTGAATCAACAAGAACGACTCTGGACATTGAGCGCAAGAGCAATGCGAAACTTGTTTCGGCGTGCGAATTCGCGCTTGAAGGACTTTACGCGCACAACAAAATATCGCGCAACGAAGAAGGCGGTTACGAAGCCGTGACCAAAACACGGCGCGACCGGCGCGGAATGATTTACGAAGACTTAACCGATTTGGAAGGCTACAATTGAAACAAATTAAAAATTATTTTATGCGCTATTTTTTATTAATTTTACTGACGGCATCGTTATTTACTGCTTGCCAAAAGTCTCAAACACAAACGGAAACAGTTTCGGCTGATGCAAAACGCTACAACTTGAAAGGAAGAATTATTTCCGTCGATAAAGCGAAAAAGAAAGCGACCATCGCACACGACGAAATTCCGGGTTATATGGACGCGATGACGATGGATTTTCCGATTCGTGAAGACTGGGTGTGGGAAGATTTGACAAAGGACGCGGAAATTCGCGCCGACTTGGTGGTTGACAAAGAAGGTTACTGGCTGGAGAAAATCGGAATTGTCGCCGCGCCGAATCCAAATCAGCCGCCGCTTCCGCCGGCAAATGAAAAATTTGCTCAAATTGGTAAAGAAGTTCCAAGTTTTAATCTGACAAACCAGGACGGAAAAAAAATTTCGACGAAGGATTTTCGCGGAAAGGCTCTGGCGATTACGTTTATTTATTCGCGCTGTCCGCTGCCGGAATACTGTATTTTAATGTCGAAAAATTTCTCGGACATTGCCAACGGGTTGCAAGATAACCCCGAATTAAAAGATAAAATCCGCCTCCTCAGTATATCGTTTGACCCGCAAACCGACACGCCCGCTAAACTCAAAGAATACGGTTTGGGTTATTTTGGCAAAAACGCTAAACCGGATTTTACCGTCTGGCAGCTGGCAAGCGGCTCAGAAAAGGAAGTCAGAGAAATTGCCGACTTTTTCGGCTTGCGTTACCAGCTTAACGCCGATGACAAAACACAATTTGACCACTCGCTTCGCACAATTGTCATCTCACCCGAAGGAAAAGTTCAGGAAATCATTTCCGGCAACGAATGGACGCCAAACGATTTACTGCGCGAACTGCAAGCGACTATGAAATAACAGGCTCGAATAAATTTATGTGGAATTGAAAATTAATAAAGAAAATAAGTTTCTCTAAAAGATAACTTTGGTTTGAAATCTTTTTTAGAAATTAGTAAAAAGAGTAAGATTATACAAAAGATAATTCGGCTTAATACAAAGTTGTGCGCTTTCGCTAATGTAAGTAAAGTGTCTTTATGGAGCAGATACCCGAAACTCAGCTTAAACTTCGTGATGCTGGCAATCAAATGAAGTTGGCATTATCAAATTGGGGCGACGAAGATGTTTTTCGGTCTTGCGTAAACTCCTATATCTCACACGCTCGAAGCGTTACCTTTGTAATGCAAAAGGAAAGCTCTGGAAATCCTGAACTTGTTGAATGGTATGAGAAACAAATGGAGAATTTGAAGCAATTGCCCATTATGAAATTCTTTAATGAGCAAAGAGTTCATATTATACATCGAGGCATTGTCAGACCAGTTTCTCATAGCTTTCCTATTGACGAACTTACAGTTGACGGTGAAAGTCTTGGCAAAGCAACAGCGACAACTTATGTATTTTCAGATGCTCACAAATACATACCAAATTCTAACGGAAATGTTGGTAAATTGTGCGAACAGTATTTTACAATTTTGAAGACTTTGGTGCATGAATGGAGAGCGCAAAAGTCTTGGCTTGAATTACCAGAAGGAGAACGAAAAATGGCTTTAGAAGAACTTGAATAGTTACAAAACCAAAATAGAAAACTTGAAGCTCAAGTTGGAAATATGCGCAGCGTGTTGGAAAACGCGCGAAATACAATTCAGCTTTACAATCAGATTTTGAATCGTCACGGAGACAATTCGCAAGATGAGTGGACACAGCACATGGTTATTGAATTTGAGCGAATGTTAAATCCTGATTATTTTGCTAATGCTCCAGCTATACAAACTGATGATAGCAACTCTTAACTTCATGCGATTTCGTTCCTATAAAGACGCGCACAACAAGTCATTGGATGTGAGCGCAAAACAGCGACTTTGTCATCAACGTCGCTTGTTAGACCTAAACTTGTCCGTAGCGGTTTTGCGCCACGTCATCTCAACCGTTCGGGCGCTGCGCGCAGCGTTGTCGACTGTGATATACATTAATACATAATGAAGTACTCCACGGTAGCAGGACAAAAGCTCGCTTAGGTTGCAATATGACTACTATTACTCTTGTCGAGCGGGAGATGACTGAAGCCGAATTCTCACGCATGAATGCGGGTTTTGACGAACACTCGATGGAACACGGCAACCCAGTTCACCCTTCTCAAAGATATACGTTCGTTGCCATGGATGGAAAGCTCTTTGTTGGCTGTGCCAGCGGACTCACCACCGATAGTGGTCAATGGCTGATTTTAACGAATCTATTCATTGAGCAGCCTTATCGGGGGCAAGGAGTTGGCGCGACAGTTCTGGGGAAGCTTGAGGAAAAGGCGGCAGCACTTGGAGTTAGGAATATGTGGCGATGGACTGCTGCCTATGATGCTCCGGGGTTTTATAAGAGACGAGGCTATGTGATTCTCGCCGAACTGGAACACTGGTATCCCAGCGGACATAGCCAGGTCGGTTTACATAAAGCATTGGAACCTTATCCTACCGCGTTAACACCTTGTCCCGACACGAAATTCATCAGCCGGAACTCCATCATGAGACCTGTCCGCTTTATAGAACGCGAGATAACGGACGCGGAATTACACTTACAAGATGTGCGTTTCAGGGAGGCTTCTAAAGCACATGGCAATCCTCTCAAGCCCTCTCAAAGATGCAGCTTTGTCGCTTTAGAAGAAGGGAATTTCATTGGCTGCGCGTGTGGCTCAACTAACGGCTTCTCAGACAAACACTGGTTTTACTTAGAGGAGTTATTCCTTGAGAAAGCCTACCGCAGGCAAGGTCTCGGCGCGGAAATTCTCAAAAAGCTTGAGGAAAAAGCGGCAGCACTTGGCGTTGAGAGCATCTATACATGGACAGCTGGCTATGAAGCACCAGGATTTTATAAACGACTAGGCTATGAGGTGTTTTGTGAAACGAAAAATTGGTATCTGAGCGGACACAGCCGCGTCGGTTTGCGTAAAGCGTTACAGTCTTAAGCGAAAGTGAATCAACAGCGCCCGAACAAGGCGCTGCACCGAACCGCCTACAGCTTCGTTCACTCGTGCCTCGCTCTCTGCGCTTCCGGCGGCGGGTGAGCTGGGCGTTCGGCTTTTCGTGTAAAATTCGACAGTTTGCTTTTATGGAAGCTGAAAAATTTAAACCTACTCTTGTAACCACTAGCATCGGCATCACAGAATCGGAAGTTGTCGCTGAAGTTGACGGACGCGCGGTTTATTCGCGCCGTTTTTCCGTCGGAATGCAAACCTTCGGCGAAGCAGTTATCGAGCATTTTAGTCTTAACCTAAACTTGCTCATTGGCGAGCGAACTGCCGAAGCCATAACAATTGCTGTTGGCAGCGCGTTTCCC
>MWWB01000364.1_pt1 | contig 11130 bp, 12 predicted proteins | sample 1047291 | NCBI WGS metagenome assembly MWWB01 (sample SAMN06349976, study PRJNA376086) | soil metagenome | isolation source: MS4-1 sample Antarctic (ecotone) soil | place: Antarctica | reverse complement strand
GGCGCCAGGAGGCATGGTTGCGCGGCTTTGACAAGGATCAGGCTGAGGAAGCGGTACGGTTGGCAGCGGCCCGATAATCTCAAATCTACAGTGGCAAACTCATGTGGAGTGACCAAGTTGCCGCCGAATGATACGCTTTGGAGGCAGTATGGAGTACATGATCGCCACTCAAAATGGGTGAATCAGCGATGTTTTGGCCATCGACCAGCAGTCGCTCGGTGCCATTCGCCCCTACTCCATAAAGGTTTCCCACTGTAGTCTCAAATTGCTGACTATCGGTATGTGTGCCCCTGGCCTTCGGGTTGGGGGTACTTTTGTCCCACCGACAACGGGCGGATTGTCCGGTGTGCCAGAGGCGCACACACGATATGGTTATCCCGAGAGAAGGAGAAGTGTGTGCTATGGTTTCGTCTGTTGGACAGAACATCAATCTGGGAACCGCTGATGGCGGGACAATGCATCTGCTCGTGTCCATTGATCGAACACGTGGTGTAACTCAGCATATTCCCAATACCTTAGGATATCCCGTTTGCAAGACTCCTGTCAAGCTTTCTCTGTGGCAACTCGAAGAGCGCCTCGTGGATACGACCCTCATCTGTTACAGATGTAGACAGGAGCGCTCAAAGCGGGCTCGCTCCTGAGCCATCCCACGCGGCCACAGTGGCATGCTGGCTCAGGTCTTGGCGTGACATAACAGGGTCATCTAATCGTAGTTATCAGGCCCTGAGAGCTCGTGTGCGGGGTCTCAGGGCCGAGTAGGGCGCTAGGGCCTAGGGTCCTCCCCGGTACGTTCCACCATGGGGATGGCACGTTTGAGTGCGCAGAGGATCACATTACGCGCATCATGATCAATACGCCCAATGGCGACAAGGGCGTCCATCTCGCGGAGGAACGTTTGGAGACTGTGGAACGACAGCACCGCAGGAGGTGGGGGTTCAGGTGAGGTAAGATTCATCATCGAACTCTTCGTAGACCGTTTCGACTCCTGACAGGATAGCCTAATAGGTGCAGTCTGCCATCATGCAAACATGGGATCTTTTCCAAGCGCAAAAGCATCATCGTTGCCTCTGTGACTCATTCTCTGCCACCAGGACGCGCCGGCTTGTGTCACCTGCCCGGAATCATTCCAGCTTACTGGCAGCTTACTGGCAACTTACTGGTGCCTGCTACAATGGCATAAGCCATTGATGAGAGGTGACCATGACTCTGCCCGTCATCGCTCTGGAGAAACCAAGCAGCTTGGCCTTTCATTGACGGTTGCTAGACGAATTAGGAGGACTTATGCAAAGCGGAGCTACGAGCCAGGCCGACAAGGTGCCGAGATACTCACGATCAGTCTCCACTTTCTTGTTGCTGTCGTTGCTATTGCTGGGACCAAAAGCAGCAAACGCTGCGACAAATCCCGGTCTTGGAACTGCGGGCAGTTTCGCCGTCCTCGCAGCAACAACTGTCACGAATACCGGCCCGACTGTTGTGAACGGCAACCTTGGCGTGAGCCCGGGGAATGCGGTGACTGGATTTCCGCCCGGCACGGTGGTTGGGGGGACGATACATGCCGGCGACGCGGTTGCCGCGCAAGCTCAGGCTGATGCACTCGTCGCCTATAACGCGCTTGCTGGTCAAGCGTGCGATGTCAATCTGACCGGACAGGATCTCGGCGGCCTGACCCTGACTGCGGGGGTGTACTGCTTCAATACCTCAGCCCAATTGACCGGCCCCCTCACCCTTGATGCCCAAGGTGACCCCAATGCGGTCTTCATCTTCCAGATCGGTAGTACCCTCACCACAGCGAGCAGTGCTAGCGTGGTGCTTATAAACAGTGCAGACGAATGCAACGTCTTCTATCAGGTCGGCAGCTCTGCGACGTTGGGAACGACGACGAGCTTCCAAGGGAACATCCTGGCGCTAACGTCCATCACCCTCAACACTGGGGCCACGGAGCAAGGGGGCCTCTATGCCTTAAATGGCGCGGTGACCTTAGACTCGAATGTCATTACTGCTGCAGTATGTAACACGCAGGCCAGTACACCGACCAGTACGCCTACTGATGCGGCGGTCCCCAACACACCGACCAGTACGCCTACTGATACGGCGGTCCCCAACACACCGACCAGCACGCCTACCGATACGGCGGTCCCCAACACACCGACCAGCACGCCCGTACCAAACACGCCCGTACCAAACACGCCCGTACCAAACACGCCCGTACCAAACACGCCCGTACCAAACACGCCGGTGCCGAACACACCTATTCCGGGAACTGAGGTGCCTTTGACACCGGTGCCGAACACGCCCGTACCAAACACGCCGGTGCCGAACACACCTATTCCGGGAACTGAGGTGCCTTTGACACCGGTGCCGAACACGCCCGTACCAAACACGCCGGTGCCGAACACACCGGTACCCAACACGCCCGTGCCGGACACCGAGGCACCCAGCACACCGGTACCCAACACTGCGATGCCCACCACCAACACCACTCCGACGATGCCGACAGGCACGGTCACCACTACTCCCGCACAAACGCCGTCAACTATCAGCACACCGACAACATCGCCATCGTTGTCACCTATCAGTTCACCGACGACTTTGCCATCAACTACTAACACACCGACCGAAGGTCAGGCCCCCGTTGGATTACCTGATACCGGCGCTTCCGCCCAATGGCAACTTGTGATACTGCTACTGCTTGGAGCGAGCGCAATCATTGGCTTTGGATTGGCACTACGACGCCGAGGTCTAGCGCGCTAGACCTCACCATCCGTTTAGATCAACCTTGCACCCTACTTATCACGCGGGATCGATCTAAACGGATGGCTCGATAAGTGGCACTGACGGGCGAGGCAAATTGACTCACGTACGTGAACGAACCGCAGGTACATATCTAGGCTCAGTACCTGGCATTCTCGACAAGCCACTTAACCTTAATGATCTCCAGCATCTTGTCCAGTCTGACCTTGAAGTTCGCTCTCAGCCCGTTCGCCCCTCCTGAGCCATCCCACGCGCTTCGGATGACGGAGAGTGAGCTGAGCTATCAGGATGACCAGGCCGAGGAGGTGGTGAGGTTGGTATGAGCCCGATAATCCGGATTATCGGGCTCATACCACGTAACACAACAGGCCCCCGCTAGCAATCATTCTAGCGGGGGCCTGTTGCAGGAGACGGGGCTGCCAGACCCCGAGGATGACCGGTCAACCAAGTCCAGCCGTGTCGATCGGTTGCATGGCCGCTTCAAGCCGTTGCATGCGGGCCACAAGGTCATGCTGCTGGATGAGGCGGAAGGTCGCGTCCATGACCATGCGGGCTGCGGCGAACCTGGCGCTCAGTGGCGCGCGCGGGTCATTCGTGTTTGTAGAAGGTGTCTATGGGAATCGGACAGATCCAATTCTGGCTCCTGGGACGGACATACGAATTGATCATCTGACGAAGTCTCGTTGTAATGTTAATGGGTAGGAATTGAAGGTTCAAGTTCATCCTGCTACCGTTGATTCTGGCATCAGAGAGTTAGCTTAGCATCGGTATCGTTCTCGACACATTCTGCCATACGCTGACATGGGTATCCCCATCATTGCGAAAGTATACGCCAAGCCTGCATGAAGAACTTGCCCTCGATAGTCGAAACGTAGATTAGAGAACTTTGCCGTGTTCTTCATAGCGGTTCCATCGTTCTTGACAAGCTTCACCTCATACCTGTCAACAATATGCTGCCTAAAGATCTTCTCAAAGATACGACCACAAAAGAGGACATACTTTCTCGGGTATGCTCCAATCACCTCAAGCACACGGTCAATATGAGGCTGCAAAATCTCAGGGGTAAAGCCTTTTGTGCTAAAGGTATCCGAGCCGTAAGGGATAAGCTCTAGTTGCAGCTTGTCATCGATTACCTTCTCTAAGTTGGTGAACTTGTCCTCGCGTGTTCTCTCCTCAACAAAATCAATCACTCCAAATGGTTGAATGAACCGGATTTGCTTTTGGTCAAATAGGCTTTTCCAGGAGCGTGATGTCTGTGGCCCATACGTATGCCTACCATAGTACTGATGATAGCTGAAGTAGTCCTCGAATGTAGGCCACCTTAAGTGTCCCGTATATGTTTCCGCATCGTTTTTCTGTTGCTTGGGATTGAGATGAACCAGCACTAACTCAGCGTCAAGCTTGCCAGTAAAGTACATGGGATATTCGTTGTGATTGAAGTGGTGGCCTGTTGCGTGTTTAAGCTCTCTGGCCTTCTCCATTTTTTGAGTAGCAATGAACTCCTCAATGTCGGCGCGGATGATGCTCTTGAAATTATCCAGCATAACGGCAATACTCTCTAGTAAGGTATGTACAGGAGGCAGTGTAGCATGGGCATACCAGTCGCCTGTGTACCGCCGGCCTGCAAGTTCAAGACGGATACTGCCACAATGTGTGAGAATATTGACAAAGGTGGAGTCAAAAATGAAGCTGCGCATTACCGTTATTACTCTCGGGGTCGATGATCTGGAGAACTCTTTGCGATTTTACCGGGACGGTCTTGGATTGCAGACACCAGGCATCGTCGGTAAAGAGTTTGCGTATGGAGCCGTGGCCTTCTTTGAATTGCAACCCGGGTTACAGCTTGCACTCTGGCCGCGCCAGAGCATTGCCCATGATTCCGGCATTCCCGTAGGACCTTCAAGCTCGACTGAATTCACTCTGGGGCATAACGTGTCTTCAAAGGAAGAGGTTGACGCGGTCATGGAGCAAGCCGGAAATGTGGGCGCGCGCATTGTCAAACAGGCGCACGATACCTTTTGGGGCGGCTACGCGGGCTACTTTGAAGACCCTGACCGGCATCTGTGGGAAGTCGTGTGGAATCCTGATGTGCAAGTGCAAGAATGATGCGCGGTGTTGGGCACCAATTCTTTGCCTCATGCATGGTGGAATATGTGATGGACGAAGAAACCGCGAAAGCATGGAAGGCAAGCAAGAACAACTGATAGAGCGCCCTGGCACACGGTTAGAATCACCAGGAGTGGCCACATGAGGAACCCTCCTGGTGATTTGTTTAGATTCGTTCCCGGTAAAACCAAACAAAAACAAAAAACTAAATGTCTGCCTCCATACTCACCCCATGCAACGCGTGTCGTCGGTACTTGCCCCCAGCCCCTATGCCACCGGGGGTGCAACCCTAGGCGTAAAGGCGGGGAGGGACCGGGAGGTTGCAACCCTAGGGTACTGTTTATTTAGAGAATAGTTCTCTAGGGTTGCAACCTGTGGACGTGGGACGGTCCATTCGGCGGTCGGTGCCTGTGGAATACCTGCGAGGTGGCTGTCCACGAGGCCGGTCATCCACGTGAGGCGCTGGTGGTTGATGCGGTAGACCCACGGCTTATTCTTGGGGCGCTTGGCGCTGAGTTTGAGGCCCATTTGCCTGAGGACGTTTGAAAGCACCTGGACCTCCTGGCCGGCGGCGAGCAACCTCGTCACCTGGAGCCCAAGCACCCGCGTGACCCGGCCGGCGTGATCCGTCAGCCAGGCCCTGAACAGCTCGCGGTCGAGCGCCCCCTGGAAGTCGAGGCCGAGGCCACTGTTCTCGATGACCTCGCGGCGTGTCCTGGCCTGGAGCGCGTGGTGCTTGCGGTGCGGCAGGGCCTGGGTCTCCTCGGCCCGGTCCACGGCCTCGGCCACATCGACCCGGAGGTAGTTCCTGAGGGTCAGCATGCCCTCGGCCAGGTGGCGCTCCAGGTGCTCGGTCACGATGGCCTCATCGGGCTGCTGGTTGTAGAGCTTCACGATGGCGTGGCGCTTCAGCTTGGCGCGTTCGGTCTCGGAACGTGGGCCCTTCTTGAGCAACTCGGCCTCAAGGTCTCCGATGTCTGGTGCATTGATGACGGCACTGACCATCTCGGCGCTCCGGTCGAGCCGGGCCTCCCCCATGGCCCTCATCGTGTCCGGGGCTCGCTCGGCCTCGATGCGCTCAATGCCGATGCCCTCGCGCTTGAGCAACTGGAAGAGGTGGGCGGTGAAGTTGTTGAGCGACCTGTGGCGCGCGGCCTCCATGTCTGACCAGAAGAAGAGGTATGGCTTGTCCTCGTCCCGGATGTCTTCACTTCCCCTCTTGAAGGGGAGTCCCTGTTTCCGCGCAACTGAGACCGTGTCGGCCCGTAAGACCTCGGGGTCTTCCTCGCGCACCGCGCTTCGCTCACGGCCAAAACAGAGCCAGAGGGTGTTGTCAATCAGTGTACGAACGCGGCCCAGTTGTTGAGCGGCATCGGGCGCGGTGGTGATATCTCGCTCGAAGTACCCATAGGTTGCGTCGAAGGGCACGTCAATGCTGACACCTGTGCTGACGGTTGGCGAAGTTATCAGGATGTCGAGGTCGGCAGCTCCGGGGCAGCCTGGAACATCGAGCAGGGCGCGGACTTTCGGATCCTTGCTATTCTCGCTGGTGATGCAGCCAATGCGCTTGTCCGGGAAAAGCTCCTTGAGGTAATGCTCAAGGTCGAGCGCCTTGGCGCACACGTTGGTAACGATGTTCGGGCGCTTCCCTTCACGGATGGCGTCAACGATAAGCTTGACCCACTGGCCATAGTTCGACACAATCATGGCGTGCTTCGGGGACTCGTGGTACGTGTTGATAACGACATCCACGTCGGCGTCATCAAGGTCGGCCAGCTCGCGGAGCCAGAAGACCCCGGTCCCGGTGGCGTCTGCATCGGCAGCCACAATGCGCTTGGCCTTCGCCATGAGGTCCTGAAGTACACAGAGGCTTTGGAGGCGGTTTGGGACAAAGCTGTCGGCGGTGAGGTGGGCCAGGCCCTGCTCGGACTCGTCAATCAGGATGACGTCATAGCTTCTGAGGTCCGGAGCAAGGAGCGGCAGGCTGTTGAAGGTGATGGCCAGGCGTGAGGATGCACTGAGATCCTCGGTGTCCTCGTAGTAGTCTGCCTCAAAGCGCGCGGCGTGATTTCGTAACAGGGCGCACCGGTGCCCAATAATCAAGATACTCAAGCCCCGACAGGCCTCCACTATGGCCTGGGTTTTCCCGGTGCCCCGGTCACCCATCAAGACCAGGAGCTTGCGGCTCGTGGCCAGCGTGGAGGCTGGGAGGTAGCGGTGGCTGACGGTCCGGCCCTCGGGTTCCTGGGGCAGGGCATAGCGGGAGGCGATGTGACGCAGGGTACCGACGGCTACCGGATTCGTGACCTCTTCTCGGAGGCTGTTCCACTTGGTCCGGAGCTCACCCGGGGCGCAGTAGGCACCGGTCCAGGCCTCGAGGAGCCCGAACCCCTCATCACCCAGCTCATGCTTGACGGCCGCGATGACCTTGAACCACTCGTCATAGTCGAGTCCGAGTCCGGGGATGTGGCTCAGGAGCTGTTGGATTTCACGGCCAGTGGCAGTCTTCGCCCTTGGCTGAGATGTTTTGCCCCCCTGGCGCCTGGTGGTCTTAGGCCACGCGATGGGGAGCACGGCTTCGATGTCGGCCAGGGCGTACCTGACTGCAGGGTCCAGGGACAGGAGCTGGGTGGGCCGAGGCTCCCCGGTCTTCCAGTTGATGGAGCCGGGGATGCGCATCGTGCGCGTGAGGTCGAAGACTGAGTCCACCTTGTAGGGGCTGTGCGTGGTCACAAGCTGCCCGAAGTTTTGGGCCACGGACTTCAAGTGCCCGCGGTTCTTGTTGGTAACGTGGACTGGCTCGATGAACCACCACACCTGCGTGCCACCACCAGTTGAGACGATGGCGGACGGGCGAAGGGGGAAGGTGTCCAGGAACCGGAGGGCCTCCTCAACACTTGGCGCGAGGTTTTGTTGCTTGTGGCATCCGTCGGCGATGTCGATGTCCGTCTTGAAGGCGGTCACCAGGGTTACGTCATCGCTGGTTCCACGCTGGTGCTTGGGCACTGACTGGTGAACGGGACTGGCGAAGTAGATATTGTGCTTCGGGTTGCGCGCGATGACTCGCACGGCCTCATCCACGGAGCGACATCGGTCGGGTATCCAGAGGTCAGCACCGTGGCCAATAGCAAAAGTCGGCAAGAAGGAGCCGGCAGGGACTCCAGTGGGCAGGGCAGCCTCAAGGAACTGCCTGGCGGCGATCTGGTCCATTTCGTTCTCGTGAATACATGCGGTGGATGCCCGCGCCGAACGGACGTTAGTTGTCGGCCGACCTCCTTAGTGACTCTCCCGTGGGCGGTCAGTCCCACAGGCCTGTTGTACATCTCGATTCAAACAGTGTATAATCTACTCATACACTCGTGAATACGGGAAGGGCTCTCTCAGCTGGTCACTGAGGGGGCCTTTTCTTTTCCCCCCAACCGTGGCCGACGTGGCGTGACGGTGCTGGCAGCGCGCTCCAGATCGTCGGCCTGGACCACATGCACCTTGCCAAGCTTTTGCCCTCGTAGGAGGCCTTCCTCAAGCCACCGATAGACGGTAACCCGGGTCACCCCTGCGCGCTCGGCAGCCTGCGCCACGCTGATAAGCTGTTCCATAGCGTCCTCCGAAGTACCTGTTTCCTATATATTGATTATATCAAAAAGGGCGACCCATGTAAAATTGTAGTAGGCCCACTTTAGGGCTTTGCGATGCTATAAACGATAACGATTGTCATCTCCCTGGCCTGGGACCACCACTCCCGTGAAACTGTGTTCACATGAGCAATAGCGTCGATGAGTATGCGTGACGGGAATTTCCAATAAATCCCACCTTCTGACGGTCGAGTTCCCATTACATAATTACTCCCAAAAAGCCCCTGGTCGATTCCCTTTCCGTCTATAGACACGCCCAGACAGAACCCTGAGATGACTTGAGCGGGCCTCCACGGTGCCGAGCTGTATAAATATATGGTCGAGGAAATGCGCCTCCTGTTCCCTGCAAAGTTCCACGTGGCAAGGCTCCCTTTGGGCTCCGTAATTGTACAATTATATCATAAATACAAAACGGTTCCGCGGCGCTACGAACACCACGGAACCCATGGAGCACGGAGGTATCCCATGCGCCACCCTTCTATCTTATCACCAGGCGCGGTCCTGGCTGTCCACCACGAGCTGTACTGGCTGGCTGTTGAACTGATGACCGACACCGGCTGCGACTGGTTCGAAGCCCAGTCCAACGCGCTCGACCTCATCCTCACGTGCCTCTTCGATGTCCAGGACGATGTGCGCTACCGGGTGGTGCAGTCATGACGAGCATTCCGCGCGAGGTCATCGACGACCGGGGCTGGGAGGAACAAGAGTCCGTGTACCAGCTCCGGCTTCGCGAGGCGCATATCCTCGACTTGGGTGGCGGCCCCTGGGTCACCATCTGCATCGAGGCTGGCCGACTCATCGGCGCAGAGGTCCACACGACCTTTCCTAGCCTGGGCTACGTGGCTCAGCTTAGGGCCAACGGGTACGCCATTCGTTGGGCGCTCGTGAGCCCAGCCTAACGGTATCGGGGCCGTTGGGCGACTGGCGCCCCCTTGGAGGTTCCATGGACATCTGCTTTCATTGTGGCGAGGAGATTCACGAGGATGACTACGCCCAGGAGGAAGTGGTCGACCTGCCAACGGGCGATGGCTGGGCCCCAGTTCACGCGAACGGCTGCCCCAAGGACCGGCTACCGGCGCTCACCCTGCAGTACCGTGAGGCCAAGGCGCGGGCTGACCTGGCGGGTGCGGACGTGGAACGCATCAAGTGTGAGATTGACCTCGCGTTAGGAGCCAGGGCGCTGATGACCGTGGGTGGGTATGAACTCAGACGCGTGGAGGGGTCGCTGATGCGAAAGTGGGAAAACCGGCTGCTCAACGACCTCATATATGCACTTCGGCACTCAGATAACGCGGAGCTAGCGGAGGCCATCGTGGCCTGTCGGACCGAGGAGCCACGGCGCGGCTACTTGCGGATAGGCCACACGAAGTAACCCCTCACGGAGTGCCCCTGGGTGCAGAGCCTGGGGGCATCCCCGCCTGTGGTATCGTTGCTGGCCAGTTGATAGGAGGCACATCATGGCCAAGGCAATCACGAGTAACACCCTGTTTTACGGTGATAACCTCGAAGTGCTGCGGAAGTATCTCAACGACGAATCCATTGACCTCTGCTACATTGACCCCCCTTTCAACAGCAAGCGCAACTACAATCAGATTTACAACAATATCGGCGGTGAAGACCAAGCACAGGCGCAGGCATTTATCGACACCTGGGTGTGGGATAAAGATGCTGGTGAGGGATTTGTAGAAATCCAAGCGAATGATGCCGGCCGCTTCACGACACAGGTAGTTGACCTCATAGTGGGGCTGGAGAAGGTCTTAAAGAAGGGGAGCCTGCTCGCCTATCTCGTTAGCATGACCTTGCGGATTACAGAGATTCAGCGCGCCCTCAAGGAAACTGGAAGCTTTTATTTGCACTGTGACCCTACGGCCAGTCACTACCTCAAGCTTGTTCTTGACGCTATCTTCGTTGCCAAAGGTGGCGACTATAAAAACGAGATTGTTTGGCCACGGACGAACTCACATAATATAGCGTCGAAGTACTTCTCCCGTGTTCAGGATACGATTTTCTTCTATACCAAAACAGATAAGTACACCTGGAACCCGCCCTACACAGACTTCTCTCCGCAGCAACTAAAAAGATATTTCCGCGACCCTGAAACTGGGCGTATGGTCACAGGCCAGGATCTGACGATGACCGGAAATGCCCACAGGAACTTCACCTGGCGAGGCACAACACCACCCCCACAACGCGGCTGGGGGTTCCCCGAGGAACAGCTGGAAGCGCTATGGGCACAAGGGCTCATCCTGAAGAAGCAGGACGGCACCCCTCGGTTGGACGGCCGCAAGGTGTTTCTCGACGAGAAGAAAGGGAAGCCGCTTGGCACCATCTGGGATGACATTGAGCGGATAGGCAACACATCTGGGGAACGGTTGGGCTACCCCACACAGAAGCCTGAGGCTCTGCTAGAGCGCATCATCACGGCCTCTACCAATGAGGGCGACGTTGTTCTGGATACCTACTGCGGGTGTGGCACGACGATCGCTGTCGCCGAGCGAATGAAGCGAAAGTGGATTGGCATTGACATCACCTATCAGAGCATTTCGCTGATTCTTCGTCGCTTAGAAAGCCAGTATGGGAAAGTTGTCCTTACAAACATCACCCTCAATGGTATTCCACAGGATATTGCATCGGCCAGAGC
>MWWB01000362.1_pt1 | contig 11154 bp, 10 predicted proteins | sample 1047291 | NCBI WGS metagenome assembly MWWB01 (sample SAMN06349976, study PRJNA376086) | soil metagenome | isolation source: MS4-1 sample Antarctic (ecotone) soil | place: Antarctica | reverse complement strand
CGCGTTCTCAGCGAATCGGATCTTAGAAAAGAGATGAGAGAAGCGGGTTTGATCAGAGCGCAACAGTTCACATGGAATAAGGCGGCGAAAGATACATTGTCAATTTTTAATGAACTGATGAAACGATAAGCAAATTTTTGATAAAGACGGTGAGGATAAAAGCAGTGCGTTTTGGTCTGATTGGCGCAGGCGGCATTGGTCAAATTCGGGCGCAGGCTCTCAAGGGCATGAAGGACTGCGTTCTACCTGCTATCACAGATGTGAACAAAGATCAGGCGCGCGCCATAGCAGCAACATCCTCTACTAAAATGCACGTATTCGACGACTACCGACGAATGTTGGCTTCCGATGATGTGGACGCGATCATTGTTTCTACACCGCCGCAGTTTCACGAAGAGATAACGGTTTCAGCCCTCGAAGCCGGAAAACATGTACTCTGCGAGAAACCTCTGGCGAATTCGGTTGATGCTTGCCGGAGAATGGTCAAAGCCTCACGAAAGACCGGGAAAACTCTTGCCACTGGATTTAACCATCGATACTTTCCCGCCATCCAGTTTGTGAAGCGCACATTGGACAGCGGTCAGATCGGAGAATTAGATCATGTGCGCGCTTTTGCCGGACACACCGGGTTGTCCGAGTTTAAGGCTCCATGGATGTACGACAAGCAGATTATGGGCGGCGGCGCGTTGATGGATAACGGAATCCATATCATTGATCTGACGCGCTATCTTTTAGGCGAAGTTGATGAAGTCTTCGGCATTGCTACTTGCAATATCTGGAAGCTTGACCGCGCGGAAGACAATGGATTCGCTTTGATGCGTAGTCCGCAAGGAAAAACCGCCGTTCTTCATGCGACATGGTCTGAGTGGAAGGGGTATCGTTTCCATATCGAAGCTTACGGCGATAAGGGAATGGCGCGGGCATACTATGCTCCGATGATGAGCATGGCTATTTACATGGATAAACCCGGAGGGCTGCGCAGCCGCAAGTTTGACGTTTACCCGACGAGTATTGTTAAGGAAAAGTTATACGGCTGGCAATCAACCACGGTGAAAGCATTCCAGCAAGAATTCAGAGATTTTGTCGGCTTGTGTGAGGGACGAAACGGGATTATCGCCGACGGTTTTGCCGGTCTTCGCGCCGTCGAAATCGCTGACGCAGTGTATCGTAGCACCGACCAGAAAAGTGCGATTCGTCTGATGCCACCGTTTTAGACGGCAAAAACCAAAGCGCCACGATTCGCGTGAGACTTGAGCGGCAAGAGACAATTCAATCGTCTTTCAATAAAGCGATCAGGCAGTAAATCAGACATGGAGCAGCCCCTTAAATTCTGCATGGTGACGACATTCTATCCTCCTTACAACTTTGGAGGCGATGGAATATTCATTTATCGGTTGACTAATGAGTTGGCTCGGCGGGGACACCACGTGGATGTTGTTCACTGCGAGGACGCTTACTCACTGCTTCAAACCACCGCAGCAAAAGGCGACTATCCAAACCACGCGAATGTGGAAGTGCATCGCTTGAAAAGCCGGGCCGGTTTCTTGTCACCTCTATTGACACAACAGACCGGCATGCCGTTTCTTAAAAGAAAGAAACTCAAAACCATATTGGAGGCGAACCAGTATGATGTCATTCACTACCATAATATGTCGCTGATCGGCATCACCGCGCTTCACTATGGGAGTGCCGTCAAACTCTACACTACGCATGAGCATTGGTTGGTATGCCCGATGCATGTGCTTTGGAAATTTGATCGAGAGGTATGCACCAAAAGAAGTTGCACGATTTGTCAACTCGTCGGGAAAAGACCGCCTCAGTTATGGCGTCATACGGGATTGCTTGGTGACATGTTGCGTCATGTAGATTGTTTCATTTCGCCCAGCAGATTCACTTTGGAGAAACACCTCGAACTCGGTCTTGATATTCCGCTCAAGCACATACCGTCTTTTCTACCGAGACCTAAAGAACAAACAGACCAAAGCGAGACCGAGAATTCGCCCGCTAATGATCGACCGTACTTTCTTTTTGTCGGTCGTTTGGAGAAAATCAAAGGCGTCCAAACTCTGATTCCTGTCTTCAAGAAACTTTCTGCATACGATCTACTTATTGCAGGCGAGGGTGAGTACAGCGATGCGTTGAAAGAGTTAGCCGGAAACGCATCTAACATAAACTTTTTTGGGCGATCAACTTATGAGACGCTGCAAAAGCTTTATCGGGGAGCTACGGCGGTGATAGTTCCTTCGATCTGCTATGAGACATTTGGAATTATCATCATCGAAGCCTTCTCGATGAAGACGCCTGTGATCGTCAATAATTTGGGCGCTTTGCCGGAAGTGGTTCAAGATAGCGGCGGCGGGTTTATATACAACGATCAAAACGAGCTCGTCAGCGCGATGGAAAGATTGATTGATAGTCCACAGCTTCGAAACGAACTCGGAAACAAAGGTTACGATGCTTACTTGAAGTATTGGACGGCAGAAGCGCACATGAAACAGTATATGAATTTGATTCAAGAGCTGATGATGAAGCGCGCTAACGAAGCTCGTAAACTGGAGGCAGTGACTGATTGAGTGTTTATAAAGACCAATAGAGTATCGGCGCGAACACCCGCGGCCGTTCTGATTTACTAACGGCACGACGGCGATAGAGTAATCTGATGAGTGTTTTTACACTACAATTATGAATGGCGTGCGAGCAATCAATCCCAAAGTTTCAATCTTGACTTATCACTCTATCGATGACAGCGGCTCTGTTGTATCCACTTCTCGGAAGACATTCCAGAAACAGATGCGGTCTCTGAGCGAATCATCCTGCAATGTCATTTCACTGAACGCGATCATGGATTGCCTCCATGAAAATCGTCCTCTTCCCTCAAGAGCATTGGCGATTACGTTTGATGATGGATACAGAAACGTTTATACCGAAGCCTTTCCTATTTTAGAAAAGTATGGATTTGGGGCAACCGTTTTTTTAATTAGTGATTACTGCGGCAAAGATAACGATTGGCCCGGCAATTCACCGCCTTTTGAGCGACGCCCGTTGCTTTCATGGAGTGAGATTGAAGAGATGCGCCGACATGGATTTGAATTTGGAGCGCATACGGCAACTCATCCCGATTTGACTCGGGTTTCGATTCAGCAAGCGGAGCGAGAGATCACAGGATCGAAAGCTGAAATTGAAGATCGTCTCGGCGTCGAAGCCCGGTGCTTCGCTTACCCATACGGAAAGTACAACTCAGAGGTTGAAGAGATCGTCCGAACACAATTTCTTGGAGCGTGCTCTACTAAATTGGGAAAGGTCAGAAGCGATTGCGATCCTCATGCGTTAAGGCGAATCGATATGTATTATCTTTCTCACCCTGCGCTATTCAGTTCGCTCGAAGCAGATGCCCTTGAGTGGTACTTAGGAGCGAGACAGATTCTTCGTGATTTAAAGGCGAGGCTTATATGAACCCGCTTCAGGGTCAGAACGCTCAACGCCGCTCGACTTTTGCTGTCGTGATACCAGCCTACAATGTGGCTCCCTTCATTGCGACCGTAATCTCCCACTTGCCTCACTGGATAGATCATATTATCGTTGTGGACGATTGCAGTGCGGACGGCAGTGCAGATGCCGCTCGCGCAACTGGCGATCCAAGGCTACACATAATTCGCCACGACGTTAACGGCGGTGTCGGGGCAGCGACGAAGACTGGCTATGGCGAGGCTATTCGGCTTGGAGCCGATGTCGTGATCAAGATTGATGGCGATGGTCAGATGGATCCCGCGCACCTCCCCGCCCTTGTGTCACCCATTCTGCGAAATCAGGCCGATTACACTAAGGGTAATCGCTTTCGAAACAAAACGGCTCTCCGCGACATGCCAACGATGCGCCGGATCGGCAATCTGGTGTTGTCATTCCTGACGAAACTTGCGTCCGGCTACTGGGACATCTTCGACCCGACAAACGGTTATACCGCGGCGCGCCGCGAAGTGCTCTTGGCACTTCCGCTTAATCGCGTCGCCGACCGATACTTTTTCGAGACATCCATGCTTGTCCGACTCAACGTGCTCAACGCCTGCGTTATGGACATCACGATGCCATCTCATTACAGCGACGAGAATAGCTCGCTCAGGCTCGGTCAGGTGCTCGTATCATTTCCGCCGAATCTCGCCGCGAGCGTTCTGACGCGCCTGTGGAACAAGTATTTTCTCTACGACTTCACCGCCGTTTCCCTGTTCATTCTCGCCGGCATTCCCCTCGTCCTCACGGGAGGCATCCTCGGGGTGAAATACTGGTCTCACTCAATCACCAGTGGCCAACCCGCCACCGCGGGGCAGGTTATGCTTTCCGTTCTGCCATTGTTGATTGGCTTTCAATTGCTGCTCGAAGCGTTCGTCATCGATATTAGTAACGTGCCCAAGAGAAGCGGTTTCGCTCCGTCAATTGACTTGCCCGTAGAGGCGTTACCGAGCGATTCGAGCGTTTCTCTTCCGGTCGATCCCTCGGCTGCTTCAGCCGCTGCGAGGTCAGAGCAATAAAGAAGATAAAGACGCTGCACCATAAATCTTCTCGCCCGATATGCAAGATCGGGTAATCGCAACAGTGTAGGGTTGCGGTCAACGCAAGCTGGTTCACAGTGGGAACCCTAGGATTCGCGCCGTGCAGCGCATCCATATGCCTGACGGTGAAAATAAGCATTTCTTAACAACCAGTAATAAGAAAAGAAATTATTCGTTTTCAACCGAGAGGAATTTCAAGCATGAACCGAAGTGAGTTTCTTTCTTATAAGAATCGATTTGTCAACGCAAAGCAACAAATTCTTTTGCGAGAAACATCCAAGACGCTTAGCGAAGCAGCCTTCCCAGCATATACCAACAGAAATCCTTTGATCAGTTTCCTATTCTGGCACCGTGTTCGGAAGGTGATGTCTTATCTTGGGAGCACCATGCGCTTTGAGAGGGCAATGGATTTTGGTTGTGGAGGTGGGGTCATGTTACCTTTTTTGTCTCAAATATCTCGGAGCGTCATAGCGGTAGATATCGATCTTTCGCCTCTAAAAAAAATGGAGTCTTATGTTACCTTCCCCGATAACATCGAAATTCACTATACACATCAAATAAAATCAGGCGATTTTGCACATTCATTCGATGTCATCCTTGCCTTGGACGTTCTCGAACATGTAGAGGATTTAGATAACACCCTGGCTAATCTTTGTCAGCTTCTCGCTCCTAAAGGCCAAATAATCATCTCTGGACCAACCGAGAATTTCGCATATCAGATAGGGCGTAAAATTGCCGGCTCTGATTATTCCGGCGAATATCATGTGCGAAATATTTATGATATTAGAGAGATCTTGGCCGCTTACGCAGAAGTGAGCACAATAGCCACATTGTTCTATCCAGTGCCCCTATTCAAAATATATTGTGGAAAAATTTCTACCGCCGCCAGTTACAATTTAACTTCAAGTTTTCACTAAAAGTGCGACCTCATAGGATATTTACGACTGCAAAAGAGTTTAGATGGCAAAACATAATATTACTCCAATGACTCAGCAGAGCTGTAAAACGCAGAGCGTTGTGCCTGACAGTGGATTCTACCGCTTCAGTGAGCGACAAGTAATGGTTGCTATCCTGACGCTGGCTACGCTCCTGCGACTCATCGGCGCTAACTCAGAGTTTTGGTTTGATGAAATTGTCGTCGTGCAGAATCAAGTGCGGTTGTCCGCATATGAAATCGTCACACAATACGATTCGGCGGGTCATCATGTGATGAACGCGCTTCTGGCGCATTTCTCTGCTGCCATCTGGGGAGAACAACCATGGGCGGTTCGTCTGCCTTCGATTCTCTTTGGCATCGCCGGTGTATGGGCATTCTATTTTCTCGCACGTCAGCTTTGGTCAAGACAAATCGCGTTGCTCGGCACTCTCATGTACGCCGTCTCGTACCATCATGTGTATTACACTCAGAACGCTCGTGCATATACGGCCTTACTTTTCTTCGCTTTGCTGGCGAGTGGCCTTTTGCTTCGACTACTCCAAGCTAGCACAAAGAGGTCGGCTCGATGGTACGGAGTGGCTTATGCTTGCGCCATCGGACTAGGTACATATGCTCTGGTAATTATGCTCTTCATTATTGCGGGCCATGGCTGTGTGCTGCTTGTCGCCAGACGCTGGCACGCACTGGGCTGGCTTTTGGTGGGGATTGTATTTGCCCTGTTGCTCTATACTCCAATGCTGTCCAACTTAGTTGTGTACTATGCCCAACATCTAGAAACCGGCCACGCCTTATTTTCCATTGGGTTTATTCGTGAGCTCAAGCCTGTCATTCCGCTGCTTTTGTGCGGAGCAGTTGTCGCACCCGTGCTGCTTTGGCGTCTTGCGCAACGACATCCTTTAGCTGCTGCTTTGCTCGTCATACCGTTGGTGCTCAACACGGTTGGGCCTGCGTTGCGCGGGCAGGGCCTACATCCTCGTTCATTAATCTATGGCCTTCCAGTGGCGTATTTCTTTCTGATGGAAGGTTTGGATTGGGCGCGCTTACGTTTTCGCTGGGCTACATGGATCGCCGTCGGTGTTGTGACTGTCGTTTCGCTCGTGATGCTCGTGCGATATTATCCATTACCCAAACAGGGCTTTCAGCAGGCGCTGCACTATATCGCCGCACATCGCAGCCCGAATGACGAACAGATGGGTCTCACTCTGGGCGGAAAGGCGGCTCGGTTTTATGATCCATCCTTAGTGATAATCGAAACCCCGGATCAACTGCGCCAGTGGCTCGAAAACGCACGCGATCCGACTTGGGTTCTATTCACCTTCGAGAGTGAGTTGCGGAATACCACACCCGAACTTCACGACTGGTTGATGACCGCCACCACGCATCAGGCAATTTTTCCCGGAGTCATTGGAGACGGAGCGGTACAGGTTCGTCTATGGCTTCCCAACGCCGGAGGACAGTCCGGTGACTCAAATGAAGCGGGTAGTGTGACGGCGAACAAACATTAAAGTTCAAGAAAAATCTGCCCTTTTAAGCATTTTAATAAGACTATAACTTTGTCTCTTTATCGCTTTTCGAGTGGTAGGAATCGTTTGTCTAAGGAGAGGTTAGGGGTGTCGCAGTTTCCGGTCTTCTGCTGTCCGCAATGTAAAGGTTCGTTGAACTTTACGGGGGAAGAATATTCATGTCCACATTGCGACAAAAAATACCCGGTGGTGCTGGGCATCCCGGATTTTCGCGTTTTTCCTGATTCATATATCAGCTATGAAGATGACTATCAGAAAGCAAGATTTTTACTTGAAAAAGCTGAGGCCGACAACTTGGATTTCAAGGGTTTGGTGCGACTTTACTGGAGTATCACGCCGGAAGTTTCGGAAGATCGCGCCGAACGTTTTATGAAACGCACCTTCGCCTTGGTTGAAAAGGGAGTGGAAAACCTGAAAGAGATCGAGACGCAAAGCAGGAAGAAAGATCAAACAGGTTTTAAAGCTGTATTGGAAATAGGATGCGGAACAGGAGGATTTCTTGTTGCAGCAAAAGAGAAATTCAAACATGTGGTCGGAATTGATATTGCTTTTCGCTGGTTGGTTATTGCCAAAAAAAGGCTTGATGAACTGAATTTGGATGTGCCTTTGATTTGTGCCTGCGCAGAAGCTCTTCCATTCAAGGAAGAAGCTTTTGATTTAATTGTTGCTGAAAACGTCTTGGAGCATGTGAGAGATCAAGAGGACATGCTCAAAGAATGCCGTCGTCTTTTAAATAGCAATGGAGTTCTTTTTCTTACGACTCCAAACAGGTTTGGTCTCACGCCGGAACCGCATGTGCGTGCCTGGGGGGTCGGGTTTTTACCTCGAAAATGGATGGGCAGATACGTCAAGCTGATTAAAGGAATTCCTTATCGACACCTGAGGGTGCTGTCTTTCCCTGAAATAAATAAGTTATTAAAACATGTTTCCTTTCAAAACTACCGGATTTTATTTCCCACCTTACCTCAAGAAGAACTCAAGAATTTCTCCGCTCTGGAAAAATTCCAAGTTGCGATGTACGAGGCGCTCAGAAAAACTCCTTTCATTCGATCTTGCCTCTACATCATCGGCCCATCCTTTCATATTCTCTGCTATGCCAATAAAACTCGTGATAGGAGAGGGAGTTGAAGAAGTCAAGAAAGTTGTAGATGGATAGACGCCCATTTATATCAATCATTGTTCCCGTATACAACGGCGGAAAGTTTCTCGATCAATGCTTAGGCGCGTTGACCGCATCTTCTTATCAATCCTACGAACTAATCGTTGTCGATGATGGCTCGACGGACGATAGCGCCGAGATCAGCCAACAAAACGGCGCGCGCGTGCTTCAGACAGCGCGGCGTCAATCAGGTCCGGCTGCGGCGCGCAATTACGGTGCCCAAAAGGCACAAGGAGGTATTCTTTTCTTTGTCGATGCCGATGTTGTGGTTCAGCAGAAAACCGTGGCGCAAATAGCTGCTGACTTTTTGAAGTACCCTGACATCGCTGCGGTATTTGGTTCTTATGATGACAGCCCTGCGGAGAGCAACTTCTTGTCACAATATAAGAACCTCTATCACCATTTCGTTCACCAGCAATCAAGCAGTAATGCTGCTACTTTCTGGGCTGGCTGTGGAGCCGTTCGTCGAGAAGTATTTACCGCAGTTGGTGCATTTAACGAGCGTCAATATCCCAAGCCTTCGATTGAGGATATTGAATTGGGCTATCGAATTAGGAGTCTGGGCTGGAAAATTCTCTTAGATAAGGAGATGCAGGTTAAGCATCTTAAGCGATGGACGGTGGGGTCGTTGCTTCGTGCAGACATCGTCTATCGCGCCATTCCTTGGTCGAAATTAATACTTGAAAGTCGGCAAATGGTTAATGACCTCAACCTAAAAACATCTGATAGGTTAAGTGCCGGCTTAGTCGGTCTTTCGTCCGGAACTCTTTCATTAGCACTCTTCGATCCTCGGCTTCTCTATCTTACGTTATTGTGTTTTGTCATTGTTTTTATTCTCAACTATAAATTGTATAGTTTTTTTATCAACAAAAAGGGGTTGGTATTTGCTGCCTTAGCATTTCCATGGCAGATCCTATACTACTTTTATAGCGGCGTTACTTATGCGCTGTGTTGGGGTCGCCAAGTATTTCTCGGATGGCGGGTAGAACTTAAAGGGAATGGCCGATGATGGTAGCGTATACGCGCTTCACTGGTAAGGAGTCTCGCGGGAAATGCCAAAAAAGCAGGAAGATCTCGCAGAGCTAAAAAGAGCGGCAAGTCTTGGCTCCGAATGGTTTCAGTATTAGAGAATAGTCTCGGCCGAATCGCACGACGGCGCACCTTGTCAATTGTGCTGGTCGGACTCGTCGCATTGATGATCAGCGCGTCCCTTTCGCTACTCGTGCGGATGCCCCAGCCCATGATTCACGATGAATTCAGTTATCTCCTTGCGGCAGACACGTTCGCGCACGGCCGGCTGACTAACCCACCACATCCGCTGTGGGTCCACTTCGAAAGCATACATATCATCCAGCAGCCAACCTATGCTTCGAAGTTTCCACCCGGGCAAGGGCTGATGCTGGCGGCAGGTCAGGTGATCGGCGGACATCCGGTCGTTGGCGTATGGCTGAGCACGGCGTTGGCCTGCGCAGCAATTTGCTGGATGTTGATGGCATGGATGCCACCTCGCTGGGCATTGTTAGGCGGTTTACTTGCAACGCTGCACCCGATCATCGTCGAGTGGAGCCAGAGCTATTGGGGCGGTGCCGTGGCGGTGGCGGGCGGCGCGGTTGTGCTCGGCGCATTTCGGCGCATTGTGAAGCGGCCACGTGCCCGCAATGCCTTTCTGATGGGGCTCGGGATAGCGGTGTTAGCCAACAGCCGACCATACGAGGGGATGGTCTTGAGCCTGCTGACAATGGGAGCTCTGCTGGTATGGATGTTGGGGCGAGATAGGCCGGCGGCGCGTGTTTCACTGCGGCGGATAGTGTTCCCGATCTTGATAGTGCTGGCGTTGACGGCAGCGGCGATTGGTTATTACAACTGGCGAGTGACCGGTGATGCGCTTCGGATGCCATACATGGTACACGAAGAGACATATGGGGCAACAGCGATTTTCCCATGGCAACACGGCAGGCCTGAGCCGAACTACAGCCATAAAGAGATTCGTGACTATCACAGAGGGGCGCCGTCTACTAACACTACCGGCCGCTCAGACTCGGCGCCATCTACTAACACTACCGGCCGCTCAGACTTAGGTCTAGTGTATAAAATCGTGGCCAAAGCTCTGTATCTGCCTAAGAAATATTATGAACCAATTCTCCTGGTGGCTCCGCGGCGAGACCGTTATCGGTATTCTGTGCTGGTGATTCTGCTGGTGATGATGGTGTGGATACTAAGGAGGGATCGGTGGATGCGAACTGCGCTGCTGATATGCGGCATGTTCACGGCAGCGGTTATGCTAACCTGGATGCTCCTGTATTACACGGCGCCTGCTACCGGCTTATTCTTCATGCTCGCGTTGCAGTCGCTGCGGCACCTGCGACTGTGGCGGTGGCGCAAGAGCCCGATTGGGCGCTTCGTTGTGGGGGCCATCCTGATTTTGTGTGTTGCGTCATTTGTGTTTTCCTGTGTAAATTTGCCACGGCTTAGTAACAAATGGTTGAGGTTCCCACGGGCGCGCATACTTGCTCATTTGCAACAAGACGGAGGCCGTCACCTCGTCATCGTGCGATACGGGCCTAATAAGTCGCCACATGATGAATGGGTCTATAACGAGGCGGATATTGATAGCGCGAAGGTGGTTTGGGCACGGGAGATGGACGCGACTCAGAATCGCAAGTTGATAGAGTATTTTAAAGACAGGCAGGTATGGCTGTTGGAGCCGAATGCGGAGACGCCGAGGTTGATTCCGTACTCCGGGGATAGTGGTGCGAAAATTATTTTGAGGCGCGAAAAGTTACTGAATCCTTTCGTTGTGCCGTAAGCTGAAAAAGTTCCGTTGCAGCGCTGAATGGCGTATTCTGCTTCGCTGAAGCGCTTACTTTTAAAGGAGAAGTTATGAGTGAAGAGTTGCAACCCAAACCGGTCAAGTCAACCCCTTTAATGCAGCGGATACTGGTCTACGCGGGGGTGCTAGTCATCGTCTTTCTGATCGGCTTTGTTCCTATG
>MWWB01000361.1_pt1 | contig 11179 bp, 13 predicted proteins | sample 1047291 | NCBI WGS metagenome assembly MWWB01 (sample SAMN06349976, study PRJNA376086) | soil metagenome | isolation source: MS4-1 sample Antarctic (ecotone) soil | place: Antarctica | reverse complement strand
TATATTGTTGCTCGGCTGCCGTTTGTGTTAAATTATTTTCGTTCATATTTTTCTCCATTTGAATTGCAAAGTGTGAATGAGTAGAGAGGCTTTCCTATAACTTGGCGGTTTAGGAAAGCCTTTCGTATTTAGTTATAGACCGGCAATCTTACCGATCCGTATTTTTCGACTCTGATCGGCTCGCGTGTATTCGGCAGATATGGAATTTCATTCGGTTCCAGCTTTTCCGCGTTCGGAAAATTCGGCGCGACGTTTTCCGGCAATTCGAGATAAATCCTGACCAGCCGGGCTGCGGCGCGATGCCAGCAAGCCATTCCGCGCTCGAACGCTTTGCACTGGCAAACGCCGTTAGCCGAATAGACTTCATTTGATTTCTGACTCCAGATAACAAGGTAATTATCTTTTTCGTCGTAATTCATAAACGCGCCGTTTTCTTCGATTTCGGCAACGGCTTTGGCAATCGCGTTGACCCAGCGTTTTTTGTTTTGCGCGTCTGTCACCGTCAATTCAACTTTGGCAATCGCGGCGGCTGTAACTTTTCCGAATTTGTTTGTGTCTTTGATTTCTAACATTTTATTTAATCCTTCCTATTTGTGAATTTGATTGAATGTTTCAATCTGTAATAAACAATACATTATATTGTATTGTTTAGTCAAGTCAAGAATACAACTTGACGAATACTTTTTTAAGTTGTATTTTTTAAGTATGAAAGTTTTAACAACACGGGAAGTGTCCGAAAAACTAAACGTCTCAGTCCGCCGCGTGCACCAATTCATAAAGCAGGGGAGACTGCCAGCCGCAAAACTCGGGCGCGATTATATAATCCAAGAAAAGGATTTAAGATTGGTTGCCGAAAGAAAAAACGGCAGACCGGCAAAGAAAAAAACCGAATAAAAAAGAAGGGTGTCATTTCGCGCCAAAAGGTCACGATTTACGGCAGACCTGGCAGACCGAAGAAAGACACGGCAGACCGAAGAAAGCGGCGAATGAGGCAGCCGCGAAAGGCACGAATCGAAGCCGCGAATAACTTCGCACCTTTCGCAACTAATGGCAAAGGCACGAAAGCCACGAAGCAAAGATGCGAAACCGTTCGCGCCTTTCGGAACTAAGATAAAAAATCAGGCATTATGAACAAAAAAGAAGCCGCCGAATATCTTGGAATTTCATCACGGCAAATTGAAAATTATGCCAAACAAAACAAACTTTCCGTTCGCAAGGAAAAAGGAAAAACAGGCGACATTGCCGTTTATGATGAAAAGGAATTACGCCGACTCAAAGCGGAACTCGATTCAAAACGCATTATGCGCCCGGCAGTTACAACCGAAACGGATGAAAGCAACGAAAGCCGCGAATTAGTTCGCGCCTCTGATTCGCGCCTTTCGGACGTTTCCAAAATCTTCGACCTGGTAAAGGCATTAACCGATGGTAAAAAAGCTGACACAATCATTGCAATTAGCCACAAACCACTTCTCAAACTAGACGAAGCCGCCGCATTAACCGGGCTTTCACGCCAGGTTTTGCGGCAGGCTATCGAGGACGGCAAGTTGAAGGGCAGGATTATCGGACGAGCTTATCGAGTTAAGCGCGTGGACTTAGATGAGTTCATTAAAAAACTTTAACGTATCAAAATAAGCGGTAAGTATAAGGACTAAAAGATGTCAAATAAAAATCAGGATATAACTGCAAACGAAAAAAACGTTGAACTGACTGAAAAAGCGCTTCGGCTCGCCAACTCAATCGAAAAAGATGTTTACAAATTCACCGAGGAACTGTTCCCCGAAGTTAAAATCCCTGAAGACTGCGACCTTTTAACTTACGCAACGATCGGCAAAAACCACCTCGAACTAAATAAACTGCTGAATAGGCGGTCATCTCCTGAAGAAATACAAAGTGTAACTGCTAAGAGCAGGCAGCCACTAAAAACCGTTATCGGCGAAAAAGATTTCGATGGAAATCCATTTGCCCTCCTTATCCGCGACAGGCTGCGCGATGAAATCGAGCGGCGGAAACGGGAAGTAGAGAAAGTTAAAAATCTAGACCGCCTTGAACTGGCGCGCCATCAGCCATTAGCAAAAGGGATTAATCTTAGATTTTCCAGCACAAATATAAATAAGCTCTTTGTTGAATCTTTAATGCCGGGTGCGATGAAGGAATTTACAGCTGTGCAGGATTCGCTGGAAGGTCTAAAAAACAAAACATTGCTCGATGCGCTTCAATTCAAAACAGCATATATAGGACGCAGTAAAAGTGACTTGGAAGGCGTTGTCGGGTTTAAGTATGACCTCGGTTCTGAAATGAAAGATATACTTGAGAATGAAAGCGCATTGCTTACCAAAGCACATTATGTGCTTTCCGAACGTTTTTATGAGCAAACGGGTGGCGAGGGTAGCGGACAATCTGCAATTACACTCAATCAATTTTGCGATGATTTAGGAATGCCGCGCAAAAATAGCGCACATACGCCAAGGAATAAAGAGCGAGCACGAAGTGTTTTTGAGGTTCTTACATCAACCAGAATCTCCGCATTGGCATATCTAAATGGAAAGAAAAGCCCGTTGAGAATATCTGACAATATGTGGAAACAAGGTGCGGAGATAGAAGCGCAAAAACGCGGACGGTGGCACGAACATATTTTAACATTTACGCGTGGAGGTTTTGATGACGAATGGCAGAAGCAAAATAAAAAATTTATCGGTTACATTCATAGAGGTTTCTTAGAACTTAAAGCAGACAACCAAGACAAATACGCAATTTTACTGGGCGGGTATTTGGCTTCATTCGCAAAAATGAATCAATACCAAATCCAGCCATTGAAACTTCTGCCAATTCTAAAAAGAGTTGGGCTATGGAATGTTTATGCCGAAGCGACGCCGGGAAAAATGCGCGAAAAACTCGAACGATCTTTAGACAAACTCGTAAGTGTTGGAATTTTAAGAGAATGGCGAATCGAGGAATTATCTAACGTAACACGGGTTGTTAAACAGATGAGTAAAGCGATTAACTATGAGGAAGATTACGAAGAGGTTGGCGACAACGAACACGAAGCAGAGCCGGATAAATGGGTGAAGGTTTGGCTGAACAAACGACTCGTTATTGCTTACCCTTTTGAGTTTGATGAGCGAGGTAAAATTAATAAAGAAAAACGGGTGATCTACATTAAAAACAATCAAAAATTAAAAGAAAAAAAACGTTTATCTGCCAACAAAGGGAGTCAGACTTTTTGACTCCCATCGTTGGATGCTGTGACTCCCATCGTTGGATGCTGTGACTCCCATCGTTGGCAGATACTTTTTTTTTGTCATTTTTATAACTAATTGCAGCAACGTTGTTTACGGACATAAACTCGTTGCTGTTTTTTTCTAATATCCTCTAATAACTATAAGGCGTGCGTTTTTTGCTAACGCCAAACGCAGCCATTGAGATAATCGAGACATACCGCACACCGTGCGCTTTGAATTATGACCGAGACAAAAACGCCCATCGTTACACAACTAGCCGATTTGGTTGATTTCTTCGTTGCCGATGCTGAAGCTGCGGCACTCGCACGCGAAACGGGAAGACCGCGCGGACCTATAACCGGCTTAGGAAACCTTGACGAAGCACTAGGCGGCTACCTTGCGCCGGGTGTGCACATTTTGCAGGCAGCGCCGGGAGCAGGCAAGACAGCTTTTGCGCTTCAAGTCGCAAGCGACTGCGTTTATCCGTGTCTTTACGTGACAAGCGAAATGGGGTTGCTTGAACTTTTCCGCCGACTTATCGCACGGCAGACGAAGACATATTTAGGCAGATTAAAAAGCGGCGAACTCGGCGGAACTGAATCGAGACGACTCGCCTTGCAAACAATCGAAAAGTTGCCAAAGTTGGCTTTTATGGACGCAACGCAGGCTTACGCATCGCCGCTACTGATTGGCGAGGTTGCAAACGCTTTACGCGATAGACATAAAAGCGATCACGTTTTGATTGCCTTGGATAGTTTGCAGATTTGGGCAAAATCGGCTCGCCGCGCTGAAAGAAAAGACACTGACAAAAAAGACTTTGCGCCGGCGACCGAATACGATTTGATAAGCGCCGGACTTGATAGCATTTCGGGTATAGCTTCAAGGCTTCAATGTCCGATTTTGGCAATTTCACACAGAAATCGAGCGGGCAATAAGTCAGACGGCGGACTTCACGCCGGGAAAGGAAGCGGCGATTTGGAATATGCAAGTGAGACAGTTATTGATTTGACCCGCAAAGATGAAACACCGGACGCCAACGGCGAAACGCGCATCAAGGCAACGATGCAAAAAAATCGGCACGGTATTCCGGGCGTGCCTTATGATTTCGCATTTTCCGGCAGGCTGCAAACTTTTCGTGATGTGTAATTTATGATCGAAGCGCTATCACTGGCAGACTTAGAAAGTTACGACCCGCACGCACGGCGGCACGGGGACGAATGGCGGTTTCTGTGCCTGAAATGCGGCGACGGCAAGCCGCGCGATAAAGAACATCGCTCATTTGCCTTAAACAAGCAAACGGGCGCTTATTTTTGCCACAGGTGTAAAGAGAAAGGGTTATTAAAAGATAATTGGACTAAGCAGGTATTCACACCGCGTAAAGCTCGCACAGCACGCGCGATTGCACGCGTTTTTAGCGTTGAAGCCTTACCATCCCCTGCATCGAAAAATAAAAACGTCTCAGAGAGCAGCGACCAGGCAAAAGCGCTATCGAAGCTAGAGAAAATGCGAGCGAGAATGAAAAACTGGCAAGCCGCATTTGCCGATTCACCGGCGCAAGATTATTTACAATCGCGCGGTATTGACCCGGCGACTGCCAAAGCATTCGGCTGCGGTTATGCGGCAGCTTGGGAGCATTGGGAAAAAGACACAGCAGGGAACTGGCAACTGCGCGGTAATGATCGGCGCGTTGTGTTTCCGGTCACTGACCGCGAAGGCAGCGTCATTGCGTTTCACGGACGTGCAATTGATAAAGATTTTATTGATTCTCCGAAAATTTCAAAAGGCGATAAATCTCTCGGACTTTTTCAGATGCCGAACACGCTCGAAAGCGAAGTTATAGCAATCTGTGAAGGTCCGATAGATGCGATGGCGCTTTATCAAAGCGGATTGGACGCCGCAGCACTAATCGGAACATCGGCGGGCGCTTGGGTGCCATCGGCGCTTGCCTTCCGAAAAGTATTTATTGCATCTGATAATGATTCTTCCGGCGAAGACTGCGCAGAAACGTTGGCGGCTTCTTTTCAGGCGTTCGGGGCGCGTGCCGTGCGGCTCCGCACAGAGGATTGCAACGATTGGGGAGAATACCTCGAAAAACACGGCGGCGATGCTCTGCGGGCTTTTATCGCGCAGCAATTAGCCGATAGTTTTAATATCGGCAAGCCTATTGCCATTAAAAAAACAGAAATCGTTTCTCCGATAACCGAAGATGTGTTTTCACCTGAAAATGAATCCGGGCAGATGGCGCTTGGTTATCTGTTCGCCGCAGCCGAAAAGTATGGCGACGATTTTCTTTTGAGTATGCCGACGACTTACGCATACGACACCGAATGCGAGCTTTGCGCCGGAGTTGTTAGTCACTCCAAAGGCAAAATGACAGATGCGGCATTAAAGACGCTCACCGACCGTTTTATTGACGCGCATTTACACGCTAACAGCGTTTCTTTGCCGTGGACAGGTGATGACTTGCCTTTGTTTCTACTAATGCTCAAATTGAACGGCAAGCGCGTGGAATCGGTAACTTGTAACGAAATACAGGCGTGGATTCTTCGCGAATATTGGTTACGGCAAAGCCCTGAGGCAGAATTTGGGGTGATGAATCTGTAAAGAGTAGTAGCGATGGATATTAAAATTACAGTTACTCACAGCTCAGAAGGCTATGGCGTAAAGATTAGCTCCGCTGACAGCAATGCTTTCACATACGCCATCGGCGAACTAAAAAATACTGTCCCTCCGAGTTACCGCACCTACGACCCGACAAGGAAAATTTGGACAATCACGGATTCAGATTGTCTTAACGATTGGCTGTATGAGACGCGCCGCGTTTATACGGTTGAAGTTAATTACGCCGACGCTTACCAACCGCCGCCGCCGCCGCCGAAGCAACAAATCGTTTCACCGTTTACAACTTTGCACTTATTGCCGTCCGCACCGCCCGAATTAGTCAAAGCGGCATACAAAACCTTAGCAAGAATTTACCACCCCGACGCGCAAGGCGACGCGGCGAAAATGATTGAAATTAATTTAGCTTACGAGACATTAACGCAGGAGGGCGGATGATAGGCGCGGAGTCCGATAACAGCCTTTATGTAATTGCTAATCCTCAATGTTTATCGGTGTTTCAATGAAAAAGGCGTGTTACAAATCAATTATTTTCACTCAAACCACAATACCTTGCGGTTCGCGCTTGCCGAAAAGTCACGAAAAAGCACGAAAAATTTATTAGTGATTTTAATGATTTTGTGCTAAGCTGATTAGCGGTTGTAATAATTTTATACAACCAGTTTTACAAACTTCTCACGCTATGAAAACCGAAACACTCACTCAAAAACAACGTCTTTTTGTTGAATCATTTATCGGACAGGCGAACGGGAACGCTCGAACAGCGGCGCGGATGGCTGGCTATTCCGGTGACGATAACGCCTTGTCGTCTCGTGCCTTTGAATTGATGCGCAACCCAAAGATAGCGGAGCTTATCGGCGTGCGGGTGCAAACGGCTGTAATGGCTGCTAATGAAGTTTTATCCGAACTTTCGGCAATTGCTAAAGCCGACTGGCAAAACTTTCTTGAGATTCGCCGAGATAAGCACGGCGATGTTATTGACGCGACATTGAAGCTCAGCGACAAAATCAAGTCACTAGAGCTAGTAGGCAAATACCACAAATTATTTAGCGACCGCGTTGACTTAAATCTTCAGGTCAATGATTGGCAAGTCGAAGCCGCAAAATATGGATTATCAACCGATGACATCATCAGACAATTACGCCCACTTATCGCAGAATCCGCTTTGGACTCAAGCGATGCGAGCGGCGATTAAAGAACGCCTCGAACTTGAAAAAGGCGACGCCGTGCTGATGGCTCAAAGGGCTGGCATAGTCCCGGATGCCTGGCAAGCCGACCTTTTACGCTCTCAGGCTAAACAGATGATTCTGCTTTGTTCGCGTCAGTCGGGCAAGTCAACTATCACTTCGATTCTGGCATTGCATCAAGCCATTTGCGCGCCGAACTCTTTAATCCTTCTACTTTCTCCGTCGCTTCGTCAATCTCAGGAGCTATTCAGAAAGCTACAAGATTTTTACAACGCGCTTGAATCGGATTCATTGCCGCAAGCCGTCGAAGAGTCGGCTTTGAGAATGGAGTTGTCGAACGGCTCAAGGATTATCGCTTTACCGGGCAAAGAAGCCACCATACGCGGTTTTTCGGGTGTTGCCCTGCTCATCATTGACGAAGCCAGCCGCGTTGAAGATGCGCTTTATCAGAGCGTCCGTCCGATGCTTGCCGTGAGCGGCGGGCGAATCATTCTGCTTTCAACTCCATTTGGCAAACGCGGATTTTTTTATCAGGAATGGGCGGACGGGCAAGGCTGGCAAAAAGTAAAGATAACCGCCGACCAGTGTCCGCGCATTGATAAAGAGTGGCTAGAACGCGAACGGCAAATGATCGGGGATTGGTGGTATTTGCAGGAGTATTTCTGCGAATTTGTCGAAACCAACGACCAGGTTTTTTCTTATGACGACATAAACGCGGCACTCAGCTCTGATGTGCAGCCGTTATTTCCTACAGGAGCAAACTAAAAACAGAGCAAGTGAAAAATAAAATTATGAATGAATTTGAAACGAATAACCAAATGGAGCAATTAGCACGATTATCCGAAAAACAACCGGACGCGATTTCATCGGAGCAGCGAATGTCACTCGGTCTGTGGCAGAGCAGCCAGGAACTCGCCACAACCGGACTGACGGCGGGCGAACTATTGCGTTTGCGCGGATTAAAACTAAGCGTCGCTCGGGACGTTTTATCACCACAGGAACGGATAACCAAGTCCGTCGAAATCTTAAATTTAGAGAAAAAAAACACAGGAGAAATTAAATAAAATGAAAGTAATCGAATTATCATCGAGAAGCTCAAACGGCAGCTCAAGCATTGTAAAGGCGGACGGCGGCGAATTCGCCCGCGTTCAATTGAATATCGTCGGCGTGTCAGGCACGAGCCCAGCGTTGACCGCCGTTGTCGAGGATTCGGTCGATGGCGTCAACTGGAATACACTCGCATCTTTCCCGCAAAAAACGGCGGTGGGGCGCGAAGTAATAAGCGTTTCACAACCGTTTGCCGAAATCCTCAGGGTTTCATGGACAATCACGGGAGGTAGTGCAAATTTTACGTTCGGCGTCGATTTGTCCCTCGCGACACGGAGGGGAAATTGATGGCACAAACAACCGAAACAACTAACGTCGTCGAATCGGCACAGGCAAAAATTTCAAATATCCAACAAGCGATTGTTGGCGGCGACACGAAATTAACCGCAGCCGATTTATCAAACGCACGGGCTGCACTCGAATTTGCGGAATTGCAGCAAGCGGCTCGGGAGATAATCGCAACCGAGACTGTCGAAGCCGAACGCAAGGCTCACCTGCTCGAACTTCAAGCGCGATTGAAAGTCATCGCCGATTCGCACAAAGTCGTGGATTCAAAGTTCACAGAGTTTTCGAAATCTCTGGCGAATTATCTGACAGCCTGCACGACATTTCAAACCAATCTAAACAATGTCAGAGGCGCGCTGCGAGAGGCTGACCTGTATCCGGAAACGGACGTAATCATAGCCGGAGTCACGCCCGGTAAAGTCGCCTATGGCATTCAGATACAGGACAGGTTGCGACGGCTCTCGATTGGTGAAATTTCAGCCGAAAACGTAACACCGGATCACGAAATTAAACCGCTTATCGAAGCATCGCTGGGCGAATGGAACAGGCATTTCTAAAGGTTGAATCGTATGAGCAACGTTTACAGTTACGGTCTCCGACCGGATGCGAGCTTTGATGAAAAGGCGGAATGGCTTAACGTCCGCCGTCATCGCCCGGCTTATTTTGTCGGTCTGGACTTAGGGCAATCTCAGGATTACAGCGCGTTAGCGATTGTCGAGCGGAGCAGCGACGCAGGCTCGCTGGCTTCGAGTGCTATTCAAACAAAGGGCAAGTATCAATTTAGTTGCACGCACCTTCACAGATGGGCACTACGGACAAGTTACACGAGTATTGTTGATGAAACCGTCCAAATTATGCAGAAGCCGGAGCTTCAGAGCGGATCGCAGCGCCCGATGCTGCTGGTGGACGCGACCGGATGCGGAGCGCCTGTGATTGATTTGCTTAAACGCACCAAGCACCAAAGCTATCTTGAGCCGGTTCTTATCACGGGCGGAAGTGAGGTTACAAAAGCAAATGGAACCTGGCGTGTGCCGAAAAGAAATCTTGTTTCGACCGTCCAAGTTTTGCTTCAATCGCAGCGGCTCAAGATAGCCAGTAAATTGCCCGAAGCCTCGACATTAGCTCAGGAACTGCAAAACTTTCGCGCAAAAATCTCAGATGCCGGGCATGATTCTTACGGCGCGGGCGATGATTGGCGGATCGGTAACAATGACGATTTAGTTTTAAGTCTGGCAATGGCTTTGTGGGGCGCAACCGAAGTTCCGGTTTCAACCTACGGACACGCTTTCCGCCTGGTCTGATGGTATTACCGCACGCGGTGCGTTGCGGTTGCGGACGGGACGCGGAGTCGGTTGCTCGACTGGTGCCACCGCGCCCCGTTCTACACACACGAATTTTCTTGTATCACCCCAGCACCCACCGCAATTTAATCCGCAGCCATCCGCCGAACAAAAAGCCACAAGCATTAAAACTTGCGGCTTTTTCCTTTCCAAGCCATAGGCAATCACTCGGCGGACATACGCGGCAAAATAGCAACAAGCTTTAGTGTTTATCAAGTGTTGAGCCTATGCGCGGGTGGTTGAATGGTCGTGCTTTGCGTTCTGTCTATAAGACGAATAGTTGAGCCTATGCGCGGGTGGTTGAATGGCGAAAACTGGCGGCAATCATATTCGATGCCTGGTTGAGCCTATGCGCGGGTGGTTGAATGTCAAGAACGTAACCATAGTGTTACGTTTAACAGTCGAGCCTATGCGCGGCTTTGTCTCACCTCACCAATGATTAGACACCTTTTCGAGATTTTCTTTTCGCACACGAGTTTTGAAACACGAAATCAGCTCATTTCGAGACATTTCGAGGCACTCTTAGCTGTCTTGTTTGACAATCCTATTTGAGACGCAGACCAACCCCTTTGAGCCCTCCGCAAATTTTTGCGTAGGGCTGCTATATTGGTTAATACCTGCTTTCATTTCCTTTACATCTTTGACGTATTTTCGATTGGTTTTTAATTCTTGAGCGGCGAGGTCTACCGATTCACCTTTTGAACCCTCCGTCATTTTTGACGTAGGGTCATCTTCAACTTTTACACCTGCTTTCATTCGCTTTTCTGCTTTGGTCGGCTCATCCGCTTTTGCTTGAATCTGAATAATGCGGCTTGCTGTGTCGGTTGAAGTTTTTAGTTCATCGGCTAATGTTTGAGTAGTGTTGACGGGTGTGAGCAGCTTTCCTGAATTCAGGAAAGCTGCTCCAGCTAGATTATTTTGCGCGGTAAGTATATTTTCTCTTGCCTGTTCTTTAAGTTGTGAGAATTTAGCCCGTAGAGGTCGGGGGCAAAATTGACTCAGACCTCGTATGTTGGTTTGCGCCGGGACTAATTCGCTTTTCTGCTTGAACAGCGAAGTGTCTTTCAAACCTCAACGCGCAAATTCGAACCTAGGTTCGAATTATTACACCCACGCGGACAAACTATATACAGTGGGTGCGCAAATTTGCGCACCCACATTACACCCACGCGCGCGCGGAGACAACCAGGCATTTCGCCGTGCTGTGCGCGATTCCGGCATTACACCCGCGCGCGCGCGGAGACAACGAAAAGCCGTGAGTTTTGACGCTTACGGCTTTATCTTATGACCTATCAATGACCTTTATTCTTCGTCACTAAGCACAACGCGCTTCATTTTGACAATGCCATCACGAACCCCCGTGCGTTCAAGTTCTTCTTCGTATTTCTCTTGTAGTAGGAAAGTTTTCTCTTCGAACCGATTT
>MWWB01000360.1_pt1 | contig 11207 bp, 21 predicted proteins | sample 1047291 | NCBI WGS metagenome assembly MWWB01 (sample SAMN06349976, study PRJNA376086) | soil metagenome | isolation source: MS4-1 sample Antarctic (ecotone) soil | place: Antarctica | reverse complement strand
GATGTGAGGGTGCCGCGCAAGATGCGCAGGCCGACAATGAGGGTGGCGACGCTGACGACCAGGGAGCCTCCGGCCAAGAGGACTGCAAGCAACCCGAGGCTCACCCGAACCACCTCCGCCACCAGCTTCGCCGCTCCGGGCTCTCTGTGGCCTCGTGGGCGTCTGTGGGGGCATCGGGTGGGGTGTCGGCAGGGGCCGAGATCTCGGACGCTTCCAGGGCCTCCCTGGCCTCCCGCAGCTCGCGCTCGAGGTCCCCGTTCCTGCGCTCCGCGGCCTCCCTGCGCTCCCTCTCGCGGCCGAGCTCCTCGCGCACGTCCCCAAGCTCCCTCACAAACGGCTCCAGCACGGCGCGTATACCCTCCCTAACATCTGGTAGGGGTTGTGACTGTGAGGAGCTTGGCAGCCTGTTGGTAGTCGAATCCGACAGCTCGGAGCGCGGGATCATGTACGTTTTCCCGCGTTCGGTTATCACCTTCTCGGCCTTGTAGGCCCCCGACTTGATACGGTTACGGACGGTGTTGGGGTGGCAATTTAGCAGGGTTGCGACCTGGCGGATTGTGAGGGTGTCTCTCTCGTTCACAGGGGCATGTTAGACCCTTCGGGACCGCTGCGCAGGCCGTTAGACGGCATTCTCGCCGCTCTCAGGGTTCGGAGAGGTCCTCCGCGTCTTCTATGAGAGACCGCCGCATGCCGCGGAAGAACTCCCCGAGCCAGGGCGAGCCGTCCGACTTGTTGACCATAAGCGACGGGTCGTGCTCGTGCTCGGCCAGCTTGACCACGGCGGGGTCGGGGTGTACCCGTTCGGTAGGCGCGCCGTGAGTTTCGCCCTCGTGGCCTTTGTCGTGGCCTTGGCGCCACCGGAGGACGAGGTAGTCCATCGCCGGGTCCCCGTACAGGGTGAACGTCTCGCCGCACGTCGGGCACTCTACGACCGTCTTGTCTTCTTCGGCATCTTTCTCCAGGCGCTTTAGCCGTCCCCACAGCCCGCTTATTCGCTGAGGTCTTCCGGCGGGCTAACTATCGTCGCGTCTGCGGAGTACGCGGACTTGCTCCAGGCAGGGTCCGGCGACGCGGCGGCAGCCAGCGCGAGTGGGTGCAGCGGGACGTCGCGGCCGCGTAGGCGTTCGAGGTTGATCAGGAAGGCGGTTTCCAGCTCGCCTGCGGGGAACCTCGCCACCGTCCCGCCCGGTTGCGGGATTTTCACCGTCCCACCGCCGACGCGCTTTTGCAGTCTCCTAAGCTGGTCCCTAAGCGCCAAAACCACTCCTTTCATTCTGATGCTCCAAGAGGGTTTCGAGCTCCTCCAGGCGGAGGACCAATTCCTCCTGTTCTCTTGCCGCCAGCCCATCCCGAACGCACGCACGAGCGCCGTTGAGCAATTGGCCCGCGACGGCCGCATCGGCACGCTCAATCTTGCCCGACAAGACCGCATAGGCCAGAGTCTCAAAGCGCTCTTTGAGCCGGGCCAGCTCTGTCGTGGGCCGCCCACGGCCGCCGCGCTTGCCGCCCCTGGACGCGTTGCGCCGGCGCTCCTCCGCCCGGCCCGGATCGTGGGCGTAGCAATGGCTTTGCCCCGGTCCAACCACCACGGCGCAGCGCCCGCCGTCCCGCTTTATTCCCGCGCATTGGGCCATCAGCTACGGCCCCCCCCCCGGTCTCCGTCATGTTCAAGCCCCCTAGGCCGCCGGGGGGCCGTAGCGGAGCGAGTCGGGGCCGGGGTCGTGGACGAACGTCTCCGCCTGCGCCTCTTGCTTGTCGAGCTCGTCCGCGGAGGGCGCAACCTGGTACTCGGCGTAGAGCTCGCCGGCTTCGGGGTTGGCCCTCTCCAGGTAGGCGCCCACGACGGCCTCCGCCCCGCGCCTGTGGGCCACCGCGAGCACTGCCCGCGCCTGGTCGGGGCTGCCCCCGATCACGGCCGCGTCCAGGAGGTCCATGAGCCCCTCTTCCGTGGCCGTGGCCGCGTGGGGCAGCATGGCCTCTCCCGGGGTACCCCCGACGTTGAACAGCGTCTTGTCCAGGAACGCCTTTCGGGACTCGACGCGCCCGCGGTGCGTCTCGGCGGCCTCGCGGTATCGCTCCAGGGCACGGCTTCGGGCGTCGTCTTTGGCCGCGGCCTTCTGCTCGCGGAGGATCTCCGCCCGCCCTTCGGCCGTCAGCTTGTCCAGGTAGGCGACGCCTTCGGGGTCCCTCATGGCCCGAACCTCGTCTATCTCGCGGTAGTAGTCCTGCAGCAGCCCCGTCATCTCGACGCCGTGCTCGTCCTTTATCTCGTGGATGCTCTTGCCTTTCATGCTTTCCTCCTTAGTCTTGTGTGTTGGGCTCGACGTAGTAGCCCTCTCGCTCTTCTGCGCACTTCGTTGCCAGGGACTCCGGGACCCCAGACGCCTTCCCCCCCCTAAAGCGGAGGCCCGTGGCGAGGTCCACCACGTCCCCGTGGTCGAAGGGCCCGGCCAACGTCACCAGTGGCTCGCCGGGGCCCGTCGCGTGATCGTGTTGCTCGGTCATCCCGTTCTCCTCTCGTCGGTTGCTTGCAGTCTCTCGACCTCCGCCTCGTGGCGGTCTATCAGGGACTCCAGGACGGCCCTGTGCCGCCCTGCCTGGCCCCGGTGATACTCAGCGCCCACGCGGCTCTCATCGCCTCCCGTCTGCCGACATCGTGGCGCCGCTCAGACTCCATCCAAGACGCCTCGGCCGGGCGCTCGCCCTCGTCGACCACGCGCCGGTCGTGTTGCCGGGAAACGAAGGCGACCAGCTCGTGCTCGACGGCCTCCCCCCGCGCTATGTCCCGGCTTATGCTCCGGCCGGGCTCCCTCATAACGTCCACGATAATGCTCCCTTCTCTCACTTACAAACATTTGTTTGCACACTGTAGTTTGCAGTAGCGGGCAAAAAAGAGATGGCCCGTCCCTGGCGCATAGGACCGGCTCCGCTTGGCGCTCGTCCAGACGCCCGGACAAGTCGTGCCGGCGTGACACTTCGGCCCTCATTCGTCTCCTCCCGGGTGGTTCCTAAGCCAAGCCTCCCTCAGCTGGGCGGCGCGCTCCTCTCGACTGGGGCCGGCGAGCTCCCTGATGCGCGCCTCCAGGCGTTTGTCCCGCTCGAAGGCCTCCGGGTTGCCGGTCATGACCTCGGGGGCCAGTCGTAAGCGCTCGTCCTCTAGTCGCCGTACCTCATCCCGCACCTGGTCGGGGTTCACGCCGCGGCCCTCCTCTCCGCGGCCTCGAGAACGTCCAGGGCGATAGCGAGCCCACAGTCCAAAAACTCCTCTACCTCCCGAAGTCCCGACCCAGGTTCCCTAGCCGGCGGCCACTCCCCGCCGCACCACTCCTCGAGGAAGGCGACCAGCTCGTCGCGGCGGGCCTTGATGCTCGCGGGAAGGGGACCGGCGAGCGGCTGCGGGCCCTCCGTCTCTAGCCGGCCTTCCACCACGCGGGCGGTGTACCTGCCGAGGGTGAGGCAACGGAGGATCTGGATCGTGGTCTGCGGCTTCACCAGGACTCCCTAACCAACTTGCGGCGGGCTTCGGACTCCTCGTCCGGTGACGGCATGACAGCAATGTCAGCAATGACAGCGTTTTCTAGGGTTAGGCGGAAAGCCCGACGGGTCTCGGTCCTCTTCAGGTTCTCGAAGCGCAGGAGCGGCGACCGTTTGGCTATGGCCCTCACGGACTTCGCCAGGTCCTCGGGCCGGGCCGGCTTGTACTCGCTCTCGAACGCCGAGTGCAGCTCCGATGCGGTCCCTTCCCATATGTTCCCTTTGTCTATAAGAAAACTTCTTATATCGGCTGCTAGGTTATCGACAGTGCTGTCCGCGTAGAGCCCCGTGTACACGCGGCGGGCGTGGTTCTTGAAGTAGTAGATCAAGGCCGCCGCGCCCTCCACGTCCTCCCGCCCGACGCGCTCCATCGTGGCCCCGCCCGTAGACCTGGCTTCGGCCCTCCGCGCCATTGCGAGAACGAGGGCGAAGCGGGCGAGGTAGCCTTCCAGCTTCCCGTACACGGGGCGTAGCCTCTGTGGGAACCCGGGGGTCTCCAGCTCCTCGCGGAGCCTGTTGTACTCCCGGACGAACACGGCCTTGCCCTCGTCGCTCATGGCCACCGGGGAGGCGAACTCGTCCCCCTCGTGCTCGGCCGGCTCGAGACGGTAGAGGGCGTCTATCAGGGCCTTGTACCCTTCCCTAGCCTCGTCGGAGATCTCGTCGTCCGTCCACCTTCCCACCGTCGGTGCGGGATAGGCTGCGATGAAGCGGTCTATCAGCCCGTCGCCGCGGTCTTTTCCGAAGTCGGGGAGGATCTCGGGCTGGATGCCGCCGAAGATGCTGACGAACGGCCTGGGTATGATGATGGGCTCTTCCGAAGACTTGCGGTCCACGCTGATGGGACGGTTTGTGTGGATCTGGAGCCACTTCTGGCGGTCCCCGCCTTTCCCCCCCTGCTTGTACTGGTCCATGCTCCCCAACCACCCGGAGAGCTCGTCTTTGATAAGGGCCACACCGCGCTGGTTCTCTTTGAGGATGTCCGCCAGCTTCTCTACCGTGGTGTCGTCGACATAGGTACGTCCCATGACGGGCTTCTCCGGCTTCTCGTCGTCCTTGTCGCAGCGGGCAAGCGCTATCTCGTACTCTTCCCGCTGGCGGTCGTACTCGGCCTTCAGGGAGAGCTGGCGCATCAGGACGGGCCTCATTGCCTCGTACAGCGCCGGGCTCTTCTTGCTGGCCGGGTCCCCCACGATCATGGCGTAGACGGCCGCGCCCTCCGTCCAACCCTTTTTGATAAGGATCTTGCGCGTGTCCCCGATGGCAGCGGACAAGCCGGCGAGGACCCCGAGCGCCAGGAAATCGTCCGGGCACCCTATCGCCGCCGCGGCCTCCCGTACCAGGCGGGCGGCCGACGACGGGAAGACCTCGACGGGGAAACGTTCGGGGTCCGGTAACTCCCTTAATTCTCTGAATTCGCTGTCATTGCTGTCATTGCTGTCATTGCTGTCATTCCGATTCTTGCGGGGAGGCCGGATGACTTCCCGTAGCCACCCCAGCGCGACGGCCAGCTCGTTGAAGAGCCCCGGCGTGATCTCCTCCATCTTCGGTACGCCGGTCGCCCGCCCCTCGGCCATGGCCTGCTGCGTGGTGGCGAGCGTGTTGGTAATCTCGCCCGTCGCCGCCCGCTCCGATAGGTCCCCGCCCACCTTGCCCCACGCGGCCGTCAGGATGTCCTCGGCGTCCACCAGGGAGACTTCTCGGCCCAGCAGCACGCCGCAAAGGTGCCTCAGGTGGTCGTGCCGGCCGCCCTCCGGGGCGTCGGGCTTTATGCCCCTGACGTGCTCCGCGATGATGGCCGCTGCGGCGTCCTTACGGTCCTGGGGCATCTTCCGCTCGCCGGGCGTCGGCCCCTTCGTCTTGGTTCGGAACTCTTCGGGCAAGATGGGGAGGTTCTCCGGCCGCGGTATGCCGTTCGTCCACTTCCGCCCCTTGCTTGGGGGAACCACGACTATTCCCCCGTCGCCCTTTCGGTCTAGGCCGGGCGCGAACTTGCTGCTCTTAACCTTCCCGTTGCGGGGGTGTCGGAAGAGCCAGTGCCCGCCCCTCTTCGTGGTGTAGGTCGGCGGGCCGTACTTTGCCTTCATCTCCTCGAATGCTTCAGGGGTGTCGGCGTCTATCGCCACCACCTTGGAGTAGTGTCCGGTCCCTATCGCCAGGTCGTGCGTCCCGTGGCCCTGTTGGATCCACTCGGCGACCCCGCTCATCTCGTTGCTGCATCCGTAGAAGGACCCGTCAATCATCGGGATCTTCCCCCGCACGGGAAAGACCCAGTACCCGGCCTTCACGAGATCCGGCGCCTCCCAAAACGGCCCGGTGCGCACTTGCTCGGTGCTCCTCATGCGGCCGCCCTGACTTCGCCGGCGCCGCCCGTCGGAATGGTCAGCACGTAGAGGCCGTGCATCAGGTGTTCGACAGTGGAGCCGGGGCAGGATTGGTGCCAGCTCTGGAGCCGGTCCCAATCGTGGCGGCTGATGATGCGGAACATCACCATGACCTCGGCGCGCTCCGCGTGGTTATCGGTTATCATGTATGCACTCCTTGTGGTGAGGGGTTTGATCTGGCCGGGCTGTCGGGCTCGGCCTTTTTCTTTGCTTGCTATCCACTTTCGGCACAATCCTGTTCGATCACCATCTGCTCGCGTCGGTGACGAAGCCGCGCCAGGTCCGAATCTTCGACCTGCTTGGCCCCTGCTGCGATGAGCGGGTTGAGCAGGGCTAGCAGTCGGTTCATGGCCCCGCCAGCAACGGGGCCGAACGTGTACGGGTACTCCGCCGGTTGCTCCTGCTTCTCTTCCAGCGCCAAGCGCCCTAGGACAGGCCCCAGGTCCCCCAGGACGTCGGCGAACTCCATCATGGAACCGTGGTCGAGGACTCCCCCAGCTATCTTCTGTTCCCACCGCTCGGCGAAACGGTTGACGAACTCCGCCCACGGCTCGTAAACGTCTGCGCGCCGCTCCGGCCGCTCTTCAGGCCACAGCGGCGCCTGTGCTTTTCCCAACAAGTCCTCGACGCCGACGCCCAACGCCCCGGCTATCGCGCGTCCCGTCTTGGGTCGGACGCTGCCTTCCCCCCTCTCGATGCGCTGGACCGTAAACAGCGAGACTCCGGCACGGTCCGCGAGCTCCTGCTGCGAAAGCATCCGGCGTTCCCGTAGGTCCCTCACGCCTTCTATCGGCCTCAACTATTCCTCCTCGTCCGATCCATTGAGGTAAGTATAAAGCCTGAATCTAGTAAGAATCTAGGCACCCGGCGAAAATACCCGGCGTAAACGCAAGATGTAGTGCATCGGGTTAAAGCGGCCGCTATGCGTAGAGGTTACTCGCTGCCGACGAGGTCGGCAGGATCCACCTCGAGGGCGTGGGCGAGCTTCCGGAGCGTGGTCATGCGCGGCTCGATCTCGTCGCGCTCGATCCTGGCCACCGTCGCCGTGGTGACGCCGGAGTGTTCGGCCAGCTCCGCCTGGGTTAGCGCCCGCCGCGTCCTCTGTTTCCTCAGTCTCTCCCCGATATGAACCATCGTGGCCGGCATCCTAGCAACCTCCTAGCTTGGGTTTACTCTACTACCGATATTATACCAACAAATGACTTGCAAAGTACCAGTAAGATGCTAGAATGGTTCCTAGATAACAAAACGGCCCTTCGGGTGAGCCGCCAGCTCACCCGAAGGGCCTCGACCAAAGGGAGATGACCCCGATGACCGTAGCGACCACTATACCGGCCCCGACCGCCCCCGACACCGACGAAACCCGCGCCGCCCTCCGCGCCCGCGCCCTCCGCGGCCTGGAGCTCCACGAGGCCCGCGGCTCCGAGATAGTCCGCACCGGCCCGTTCACCTACCTCGTTCCCGGCAGCGGCCGGCCCTACGCGGTCAACTACTCCCGCGAGACGTGCGAGTGCAGGGATTACGAGCACGCCGGCCTCGGGTGCTGCAAGCATCTCTTCGCCGTCGGGATACACCGCGCCGCCCGCCGGTCCGCTCCGGGGGGGCCGTGGCGGACCGGCGGGCACGAGGCCGCCGCCCGGAGCATCGCGGGCCGGACCTACGTCGCGGACTTGAAGCGCATCTCGCCGGCGGCTAACGCTGCTCTCAGCAGCGAACTCGAAGACGAAGAGCTCGGCCTCTAATGTCTCCCACGGGCAACATCCGCGGTCCTCCAGGCGCCCGGAACTGTCCCGCCGGCATGACAATCACCCCGCAACCGTTGCGGGGTTAGAGAAGAGGAGAGAACGAATGCTTATTGAGTTGTGGCGAAAAGAAATTGCGGGGGGTCACGCGATCACCCTCTGCGCGATCTGCGGCAACGACTTCGAGTTGGGGAGCGTCTACCCGGTGGTGGCCGGCGACCGAGGGCAGGAGCTCGGGGAGATGTGCCCCGCGTGCCTGGATTACCTTAATCGGCGCAAGGCGGACGCAGAAGACCCGACGGCCGGCAACTGGCCCGCTCGGGACTGGCCGACGCTTGGGGACCTGGAAGACGCGCGGCGTCGCTACCCGGAGCCAATGTTTGAGAGCCGCGAAGCGTGGAATGCTGCGTGCCCGGACTTCGAGGTCGAGGAGGAGGTCCTCGCCACGCTGATCGTGTGGCGGATGGAGTGCGAGACGCCCGCCTAGCGCCAGAACCTACCGGGCCGGGTATCCTTTAGGGTGCCTGGCCCCTGTCTTTGCCGGGCGGGGAGGTTAGGGTGGAAGACAAGGATCGCAAGAACCTCACCGTGGTGGAGGTGGCCGAGTATCTAGGCATCACCCGTTCGACGGTCCAGAAGATGGTGGACCGCGAGGAGCTCAAGGCCGACAAGTTCGCCGGCGCAGTCCATATCCCCCGCGAGGAGGTAGAGCGCATAGAGCGCGAGACCGCCCCGTGAGCCGGCCCTACCGAGGAGAAGGGGGCAGAACCGTGGAGGACGTGCACGTCTACGTAGACAGGCCGACGGGAAAGGAGGACACGGCCCTTGAGGACCTTGGGGAGGCCCTGAGGAGACTCGACCACGTCTCCGGCGTCGACCTCAACCCGTCGGGCAACGTGGTGGCCGTCTCGTACGAGGGAGGGAAGGCCGAGAGGGACGCGATCAAGCGCGCGGTCGAGGAGGCCGGCTACGCGGTCTCGAGGCTCTCCGTCAGGTCGAACTTTGAGGAAAGACAAGGACGCGGCCTCTGGGACATCTGAGCCCCCGAGACGACGGGTGGCGCAGGTAGGAGCAGGAAGGTCGCAACGCTCTTTCTGGCCGGGGTCCTACGGGGCTCCGGCTTTTTGCTGTCCGGACCTCGTGGGTATACATCCTCATATCCGAGGAAAGGGGTGTAGTGGTTAAGGTGTTGGTAGGGAAGAAAGAAGGTCCAAAGTACCTTGGCTTCTGGGCCGAGTTCGAAGGCGAGAAAGTCAGCTCCTACGAAGACACCAGGAACGAAAAGAGCATCGTCTACACGCTCTACAGGTGCACCGCCTACGACTGGGAATGTTACCGGGTCCACATAGCGGACGAGAGCAACCCTGCAAATCCCGTGTACGAACTGCTCCCGTATACGGAAGACTCGCAGATCCAAGGGCTAGGGCCAGATTACACGGAGCCGTACGTCAAGGAGCAGGTAGCAGGGAAGTATCCTCTGTTCCTCAAGGATATGGACTATTTCCGTGAGCGCCGTGTGGACCCGACCCCACGCAACTGGTAGCCGGCAGCCTTGCAATACATTTACCTGGATATCGTCCGCCACGCCGCCGCTATCCTGGCCGCCGTGGAGCAGGCCGGACAGAACGTCGGGTGTGAGGCTGAGCTGCTAGAAGACGAGCTGCCAGAAGGCGGGCTTCCCGAAAGCGCCCTGTGCGGGCGACCCGCCGCGTACCTCGTGCCGGACGCCACCCGACCGGGCGGGGGCGGGCAGGACGTAGAACGGCGACCGGCCATGTTCTGTAGGGAGCACCTGGAGGAGATGCTGGGCCACGCGCCGGAGGAGCAGCCGGTGTTCCGCCGCGTCGAAGGCCCGGGCGAGTAGGCGACAAGACGCCCATCTAGCGCGAGAATCTTCACCACGGGCCGGGATCCTTCGGAGTCCCGGCCCTTCTTGTTGCCCCTATTCACCCAATGTCGTGGAAGGGGTTTTCCACGAACTTCGGGCGTAGGGGGTTCCAAGAAGTTTGCTACCCCAAGCAACGATCAAGCCACACCAAAGATACGCGCTTTGGGGGATACGCCGGAGGAAGCTTCGTGACTATAGTGGCTTATACGCCGGGAGATACCCAACCGAGAAGGGGGACAAGATGCCCAAGTTCATCCTAGCCACCGTCGCGCTCTTCGTTGGTCGGCAAGGACCGTCTGGGGCCGCCGCCCACGACGCTATGCACGCCAGGACGCGCAGCCGAGACGCCACCCGCCGCCTGCGGGCATCCCGCACGCACGATCCGTACTTGCATCTCGGCGCCCTGGGGTTGAACCAGCGGCACTAAGGAAGCAGCGCTTAGGGCTTCTACCAGGGCCTGGAACGGCGCACCTCCGGCCCTTCTCAGTGCCCTATTCACCCGACTGCCTAGAAGGGCGATTCCCCGAAGTTCGCACCGGTTCTCAGTAGATGGCATCATGTCTGACGGTGGAAAGGGCTAACCCGCCGGGTTCTCCGGGCGGGAGGAAGGAGCGACGGCGTGTACGTGCGGGTAAACACGATAGAGGGTTCTCCGGACAAGATGGACGACGTCACGACCCACATACAGGAGCAGACCCTACCCCAACTGCGTCAGATGGAGGGGTTCGAGGGGTTCGTAGCCCTGGGCGATCGCCAGAGCGGCAAGGTGCTCGGCGTGGCCTTCTGGGAGAGCGAAGAGGCTTTGCGGGCCACCGAGCAAGCGCTGTCTAGCGTGCGCAGCGGGGCGGCGGAGGCCGCCGGCGGAACGCTGGCGAGCGTGGAGCAATACGAAGTCCTCGTCAACGAGGCGCCCTCGTCGGGACCGGTAAGCGGGGTCACGGACACATTAGGCGGGGTCACGCAGCCGGTAAGCGGGGCCACGGACACGGTGGGCGGGGTGACGGACACGCTGGGCGGGACCACGGGCAACCTCCTGGGGGGCGGGGAGAAGAAGAGCTAGGAAAGAAAGAGCGGGCACCCACCACCAACGTAAGAAGGGGCGAGGGCCGGGGTATATTAGCCCCGGCCCCCCTCTTATGCCCCTATACACCCGAGTGCGTGGAAGGTGGGAGTTCTCGGAACTTCGCCCTGAGGGGGTTCTCGGAAGTTGGCATAACCCCGGTCCTACACTGAGGGTTTTCTTATGTACAAAACGAGGCGAACACAGCGCCGTACATAAGAACCGCGTAATACCCCCAGGGAAGTATTATGGCCTCCGCCGGGGTAGGCCGTCTGGACCGGGGCGTTCCGAGAACCCCGTACAGAAACTGTCTGAAAAGTCCCAGGGACACGGACGCATGGTCTTCAGTAAGGTCGAAATGCTCCTGTTTGGAGCTCTCCGGCCTTCGTACACCGGTCAAATTCACTGCCGAGACGCTACTCGAACTACTTTTCAGACAGTTTCTGTACGGGGTTCTCGGAAGTTGGCATAACCCCGGTCCTATGCTGGGCGGGCTTCTCTTCGGTGTAAGAGCTTGTCACGCAGGGTAGTGATCCCGTCGTAAACGAGCATGAGAAGAGAGGAACGTAAACATGACGGACGAACAGGAGAAGCGGGAG
>MWWB01000359.1_pt1 | contig 11218 bp, 7 predicted proteins | sample 1047291 | NCBI WGS metagenome assembly MWWB01 (sample SAMN06349976, study PRJNA376086) | soil metagenome | isolation source: MS4-1 sample Antarctic (ecotone) soil | place: Antarctica | reverse complement strand
GCGTAAAAGTGGCGCTTCAAAAAATTGGGAAAAATGAATGTCCTGTGCAGCTACTTTTACTGATGTAACAGCTATAATTAAAACGAGCAGTATGCTATATACAATTCGCCTTGCAATTTGCTGCTTAAACTCATGATATTTTGACGTTAACTTTTTCATTTTATTACCCTTTCTCACAGTATTTCTTTTACTTCAAAACAAATTATTTTATAAGCGTAACGTTACCTTTTACCGGAAAAACTTCATTGTTATCACAAATAATTTCAGCCTCGTAAACAAACACATCGGGTGTTAATGACTGCCCGTTATACCTCCCGTCCCAACCTGCACCAGGCTCATTTATCGAAAAATTAAGCTTACTGAAAACAGCGGTTCCCCACCGGTTAAATATTCGTAATGATTTAATTGCGGCAATACCTTTTCCCCTTATATAAAATACATCATTCATTCCGTCGTTATTGGGAGAGAACGTATTTGGTACATAAACGTTACCATTATTGCAAAAAACCTGTATCGTAACATTGTCTTCGGCAGTACAACCTGCAGGATTTGAGGCAATTGCTTTATAAGTAATATTTGTTTTGCCGGTAACAATGGGTTGAGCACAATTATAACAACTTAAATCCGTGGGAGGTAACCATCTCCACGCATTAACATCAGGAGAATTTTTAGTGGTAAGCGTAACTTGGTTACCAACTGCAAGCGTCATTTTATCGGGGACAATATTAAAATCAGGATTGGTGTAAACTACTACAGGAACCAAAGCAGTATCGGTAAAACAACCGTATCTATCAAAGCCTACTACAGTGTAAACAGTTGAAGCAGCAGGTTTTGCTACGGGGTTTTCGCTATTGACATTATTTAAACTTTCAGAAGGAGACCATGTATAGCTTTCTGCTCCTCTTGCCCATAGATTTGCGCTTTCACCTGCACACAAAGTATCGTTAGCAATAGTTCTAAGCTTAAAAGGTTGTGTTACCTGTATGATAACTGAGTCTGTATTTCTGCAGCCTATATCGGTTATACCTGTTACTACATATTTAATATTGAAAGCAGGTGTCGCAACCGGATTACTGCATAAAGTACAACTAAGAGAAGAGTCATAGTTCCATTGATAAGAGTTTGCACCGGACGGTTTTAAAATAATAGGCTGACCAAGGCAAATTATTGTATCGGCACCGGCATTTACAAGTGGTAAACCAGAAACTTTTAAAACAGTTGAAGCTGTGGAGTTGCAACCCGCCGAATTAGAAACTGAAGCAGTAATATTATAATTACCTGGCGAAGGATACGTTTGGGGAGCAGGAACAGCACTTGAAGATGTTGCACTATTACCAAAATCCCATTTCCAGTTTAACCTTAACGTATCGGGTAGCAATAAATTAGCGCTAAAATTGACAGCCTGATTAATACAAGCTGCAGTATCGCCGGTAATATTGAATTTAGGGCTGATGAGGATAGTGATATTTGATGGCGCCGTTGTATCACTGCAACCGTTTTGGCTGTTTACAATAAGCCTGACTGAATGTTTGCCTGCAGTTGCAAAAAGATGCGAAGGGTTTGGAAGATCAGAAGTAGTTGAGTCGCCAAAATTCCATTTAAGAGATGTAAGAACATCATTTTGAACAAGACTATTGCTTTTAAATTGTACTGTAGCACTATCACAATAAGAAGCGGTAATGGTATCCATCCTTGCCTGAACACCGCTTATAAATAAAGGCGATGTACCGATTAAAGGTGTTTTGCATCCTCCATTCACCAGCAGTAGGTTTGGTATAAATTTTCCAGCCGTTTTATAAATATGCGTAACCACTGAATCTACTGTTACCTCGGTGGTTCCATCACCAAAATCCCAAATAAACGAATCATTATTTTTAGCTTGCGCTTCAAAACGAACTGTTGACGGAGCACATTTTGCTGTAGTATCGTAAGTAAAACTTCCTTCGGGCCCTCTAAGATTAATTGTTCTGGTAATAGAATCTGTACAACTGCCATAACCAAAAGCTTTCAGTTTAATATTGTAAATACGGGGTATTGAAAAAAAATGAGAAGGACTATCAAGGTTTGAAAAGCCGCCGTCATCAAAGTTCCATGAAAGCGAAGATGCATTTGTTGATGTGCTTATCAACGTAATTAATACGGGGGGACATGCACTGTTAGAGTCGCTTAATTTGAAATCGGCTTTTACATTATCAATTGTAAGAACATTTGGTTTAGTAATGCCGGCTTTACAACCAAACGTATCGGTAACATTTAATGTTACTGTGAAAGATCCATTTTTTGTATATCTATAGGCTGGGGTACTGTCAGTACTTGTTCCGCCATCACCAAAATCCCATAAGCTACTTAAGCCTGCTCCTTTTGACGTATTTTTAAATTTAATGGCCGCATTAGCACAGCCAATAGAATCATCCAAAGCAAAATTTGCCACGGGGTCTGTTATAATTATAGCTTTGGTTTTTACAAGGCTGTCTGTACAACCGTTGTCAGAAATAAGTTTAAGGGTAAGATTGTAAGTTCCAGCTTTTTTGTATTTATGTAAAAAAGGACCCGTTGCCGAAGATTCAATAGTACTGTCCCCATAATTCCAGATGTACGTTTTAATGGTTGATGGTGCATCTATCGTAGACTGATTTGTAAATGTAACAGTATCGCTTAGGCAACTGCCGGACGGATTAGTAAATGCAGCCTTAGGGCCGGAGATTTTAACGGTTATATTTTTAGAAGCAGTATCCGTACATCCCAGGCTATTCGTAACAACCAATGAAGCAGTATAATTGCCGCTAACCTTATAAGTATGAGTAACCGAAGATGAAGTAACGCTACTTGTACTTCCATCACCAAAATCCCATTTATACGAAGCAACATTACTCATAGTTATATTCGAAACTTTAAATGTTACGTCGGTAGAATTACAACGTACACTATCACTTGTAGTTAAGGATAACCTTTCATCTAAAATGGATACAGTAGCGTCTGCAGTATCGGCGCAGGTACCGTTTTTAACTTCAAGCCGTACTGCATATTGCCCCGTTTTCTGATAACGGTGCTGGGGGTTTTGGAGCGTAGATGTAGTGCTATCCCCGAAATCCCATTTCCATTCTTTTGCTCCAACAGATTTATCTGTAAAAGTTCTGAAAAAAGGATCGTTACAATTTAAATCTACATTATACCTTGCCACAGGCGGATTGATATAAATATACTTAGGCATAGTTACAGATGCTTCACAACCATTATTTTTAATAGTCAACGTAATAGTGAAGAAGCCTGTATCTATATAATGATGCACGGGATTTTTTTCTCTTGAAGTAGATCCATCTCCAAAATCCCAGATATAGTCAGTAATCGGCCCGGAAGAAAGGTTTGTGAATTCTATTTTTTTCCAGGCACAGGCATTTGTAGGGTCAGCAGAAAACTTTGGAGTTGGTTGGGGATCTATCTTAATTGCCTCATTAAATTTTTTGGTAACAGAACAGCCATTTGCGGTTGTAATAGTTAAGGTTATATCAAAACTTCCGGAGGTATTGTAAGTATGAGAAGGCTTTGCGGATGTAGATGTAGTGCCGTCGCCAAAAGACCATAAGTAAGTTGAAACCGGTTCAGGAGAACTAATGTTAGCCGATAAATTTGCGGTATAAGGAGCACAACCTTTATATGGGATGCCGCTGACATCGTTTATTACAGGGGCAAGAAAATTTAAGAGGTTTCGCTTTACTAAAGTATCAGAGCAGCCATTTGCATTAAAAATAATCAAGCTTACTGTGTAAGATCCGGGGTTTGTATATTGATGTGTTGGATTAGGCAAATTAGAAGTTGAGTTATCACCAAAATTCCATTCGTACCTGTCAGCATTAGATGTGGTACTGCTAAATGAGATACTAACAGGAACAGCGCAACCATTAAGTGGAGAATTTACGTTGAAGCTTGATACAGGCTTAGGCAAAACACGAACTTGTTTAGAAACAGAGTCCTTGCATCCCTCAGCTCCATTTACCAGCTTAACTGTAAAATTGCCCGCAGCAGTAAAATATTTTACAGGATTTACCTCTGTAGAAGTTGATCCATCCCCAAAAGTCCAGAAAGAAGTACCCGCACCAGGAGTTGAGGCATTTAAAAATTTAGCGGGAGTACCAATGCAGGTTTCATCAGGGCCAGTTAAAGCGGCCTTCGATGCACCAAGGGTAACAAAATTTGTTTTTGTCATGGTGTCAACGCAACCTAATTGCGTTTTAACTACAAGGCTTACCGAGTAAGAGCCTCCGGTTGTATAGTTATGAGGTGGGTTTGTAGCTGTGGAAGTACCTCCATCACCAAAAGACCATTCATTACTTATAATACCTGCGCCGGTAGATGTATTGGTAAAATTTGCTTGCGCTGGAGGGTTGCAGCTTGTTATTCCATTAAGAGTAAAGTCAGCCTTTACTCCGCCCTGGATATTTATTAAATTCGGTTTACTTGCTATTTTACTGCAGCCATTGCTATTTTGAACTTTCAAAGTGATAGTGAATGTTCCGGCAACTTTATAAACATGTGAGGGCGAAGGATCGATCGAGGTATTGCCATCACCAAAATCCCAAACCCGGGATGTAATGGTACCTGAGCCTGGAGTGCTTTTATCAGTAAATTGAACATTTAAAGGAAAGCAGCCTGTTGTAACGCTTGAAGAAAAATCTACGGTTGGCGCATCATTAACGGTTATATATTGAACTTTACCAACCGAATCAGAACCTGTAGCCGTCTTTACAATAAGACTTACTGTATAAGTACCAGGATTAAAATATATGGTATTAGGGCCTTGTTGAGTTGAAACATTTCCATTTCCTAAATCCCAACGCCAGCTTGTTGGATTTCCGGTACTTAAATCTTTAAAATTAACTACCAGCGGAGCACAGCCGCTTGTAACATCAGAAGAAAAGTTAGCTGAAAGCTGGGCAAAAGCCTCCTTATTCAGAAACAGCAAGCAGAGAAAAAGAAAAGCTCTCCCCCCAGTTATATATAACTTCAAAAATTGCAATTAGTTGATAGGATCTCGTAGTTCTTTTTAGATATAAGGATTAAAAATTTTGTAGTGCTACTTCTAATACTATTAAAGTATTAGAAAATACCTGTGTAAAAAAATTCCTCTAATGTTAAAAATCCTACCTATTTGAATTATCTTATCTATTGAATTATTAATCTACCGTTGCTGCTTGCAATTAATTTTGTTGTATTTAGTGGTTATAACTAAATATAGAAGTTTTTCGAAGGATTGGCATAAAAGCCCTTGATGACAAACTCAAAAATATGAAATAAATGTTAATGGAGATGGAGAACTTTCTTACTCGTAATAGCTTCGTAATGAATATTATCAAATTACTTCTTAGTTAGTTCCATCCTATAATCCATACCCGATTTGGTCTGTGAAAATTCTCCAACAGTGTAGTTAGCCTTAATAATCTTCCATGTTCCGTTTATTTTTTCTAAAGGAACAGGACTACCGGCAGGAAATTGGCCGGTAATAGTTTGAGCAGAAGTACTTGAATTCCATGTACCGGCAACCTTTTGAGTACCTTTTCTTGCTTCAGCCTTTAAGTTCGAATAGAACTGGCACTCCCACCCTGCGAAATCCGTTGTAATATCATTTGGTCCTTCCAGAAACTTTGTAACGATCCATGTACCGTCAGTCATCAATTTAATTGCAAGATCTTCCACCTTTTGCTCCACTTTAGCCTTTGAGCACGAAACAATTGTTGTTACAGTTAAGAATGATACAACTATTGCCACAAATAGTTTTTTCATCGGTAAATAATTATTTTTAAAAGGTCTCAATTGTAACTGCATTTAAGTATGCTGTAAAAGCATCCTCCAGTTCGCTATCATTTCATCTTGAAAAACTATAAGTAGTTTAATTTTTGCCTTAAATAATCAACAAAAACTTTACTATCTAATTGCTTTCCGGTTACTAAATTACATAATTCTTCGCTGCTGTAGTACTTTCCCTGAATATGAATGGAAGAGCGAAGCCATTGCAGCAATGATCGTGTATCCCCTTGTAAGGCAATTTTAGAAGATAATTCCGGAATTTCACTTTGCGCTTTTTCCCAAAATTGCGCTGCATAAAAACTTCCTAAGCTGTATGTAGGAAAATAACCAAAGCTTCCATGGCTCCAATGAACATCCTGCAGGCATCCCTGCTTATCATCCGGCACATCAACTCCAAGTAAATTTTTATACTGCTCATTCCAATAAACCGGAATGTCCTTAACCTGTAAAGAACCTTCCATCAGGTTCTTTTCCAATTCATACCGGATCATAACATGAAAATGATAGGTAAGCTCATCAGCATCAGTTCTTATTAAAGAGGGCTGCACTTTATTTATTGCCTGCATAAATTGTTGAACAGATACATCATTAAACTGATGGGGAAAGTATTGCTGCAATTTTGGAAAATAAAATTGCCAGAACTCGTGTCCTCTCCCGATGCAGTTCTCCCATATTCTTGATTGCGATTCATGAATACTTAGTGAAGCATATTCTCCTGATGGCAACCCATATTCGTCCGCAGGTAAACTTTGTTCGTACAATGCGTGCCCCACTTCATGAATAGTGCTCCATGTCATATTTTTAAAGTCATCCTCATCAATTCTTGTGGTAATCCTCACATCCTGGCTGCTAAAATTAATTGTGAAAGGATGTTCTGAAATATCCTGGCGGCCGGCTTCAAAATCAAAACCTAATTGTTTAGCAAGGTATATGCCCCACTCCCATTGTTGCTGTTTAGGAAATGTTTGATGTAGAAACCGATCTTCTGCAAAAGGCTTTTGTTTAACTTCATCTAACAAGATGAGTAAAGGCTTTGTTACATCTGCAAATATTTTATCTGCCATAGCAACTGTGGCTCCTTTTTCAAACTCATTTATTAAGGCATTATAAGGATGAGCATCATATCCAAGTATATTAGCCTCTTCCCGTTTTAAACCAACGAGAGCAGAAAGAGCAGGCTCAAAAACACTAAAATTATTTTGCTTTCGTGCTTCTAACCATGCATGAAAAGAAGCAGAAGTGATTTCACTCATTTTTCGTACAAAGTCTGATGAGAACCTGATGAGCTTATTATACTCTTCCAAAGAGAGCTGTACATTCTTTTTCTGTTTTGCATCCAGGTCCTTTGAGATTAACTCATTCAATAACTTTCCGAGCTTTTCATTGGTAAACATGTTGTGAGCAATTTCACTAAGAGTTGCAAGTTGCTGTCCTCGAAAGTGTGCCCCTTTTGGCGGTAGATAAGTTTCCTGGTCCCATTGCAAAACTGCTGTAGCATATTTCACATCTGCAATTTTTCTCATGGTTGCTTTATAGTCGTTATAAAGCAACTCTTTGTCTGCTGGCATGTATTCTTTTATGTGAAGATATTTAACCCCTGCTGATTATATAGCAAAGCCGAACAAGACTTAAAATTGCGGTTAAGGTTTTTTATTTTTTCTTTTGTGCAAAGCAACAAACGCTATATTTGCAGCCCAAAATGGCGAGGTAGCTCAGCTGGTTAGAGCATCGGATTCATAACCCGAAGGTCGGCAGTTCAAGTCTGCTCCTCGCTACAAAAGCTCAAGATTGGTTTCCAATTACTTGAGCTTTTTTGTTTTTAGATTGTAACCGCCCGCAATAGCGAAACCGTTTGAAATCCTTACCTTGTTCCATCATAAGCGTTAGTGCTTCTTAAGGTCTAATAGCAAAAAGTATATAAAATCACTTTCACATGTTTTAACGTGTTTTACTACTTCAATAATTGGGCTTGAATATCTGTTCCAATAGTCCAAAAAGCTGGGGGTGATTTTCCTTTAACAAATCAGGACGTTCAAAAAAGTATTCTGACACCACAGCAAAGAATTCGGCCTGATTGGTTGCACCATAGGGATTAATATCCGACTCACCTTCTCTTATACGCTGTATATTTTGCTGCATAAGGTTAAGCCATGGCAAAACATATTGTTTACCAATAAGTGTTTCAGGTATTCCGTCTACTGCTCCATCTGTTTTATCAATCAGGTGCACAAACTCGTGAATTGCAGTATTGTGCTTGCTATCGCTATTAATAAAGCCTTCTCTCATTTCTTGTTTTGAAAGGATCATTATATTTTGATAAGGGCCATCACCAACAATACCGGCCCTGGTACGTTCATCTCCTTCCTGGTTGAACATCTCATCAAAAGAGCCTGGGTATAACAACACTTCATTAAGGTTCATATACTGCCAGTTATGAAAGCTAAAGATGGGAATGATAGCACTTGAAGCAATAAGCAATTGATCTAACCGTTCTACTTTAGTGTTTATACCCGTTATTCTAACGGTGCATAAAAAATGCTCAATTCGATTCTCAAACTCACTCTGCTTTTGCTTATCAAGTTCATTATAGAAAGATACATATTGCTGTAGCAGGTTTCTATCCTTCTCTTGTATTGGTTGAAATTGCTTAGCAGGTTTTCTTCTGTATGAAAGACTAATATATAGCAATACCAGGGCAACTACGAAAGCTAATATGATCATCACTACTGTTTCAATCATGCAATGAATGTTAAGCCCGCTGCTTTTATTTTCTTATTTGAAAATCTTTTTATTGTGTAGTGTTTTTTGCTGTAAGACTGAGGTAGTGGAAACTTTAAAGACTATATCTCTTTGCTGTTTACTTTGTCTTTTTTTGCCGGGTTCATTTGATATGTAAGGATATCGCCATTTTTCATTACTTCAAGTATCCTGTATCCCTGGTATTTGGTACCCCAATTTCCTGCCACATGAGAGTCGAAAAAATAATGGCGCCCGTTTTTTTCTTTTACGTTATCCTGGTCGTGGTCGTGCCCGTTAAAAATGGCTTTAAGATTAGCCTGGTTATTAAATAAGTTAACAACTTCATGACTATCGATGCCATTATCTGTCCACTTAATTGGCGTTATGTGCATGAATACAAACAACTGTTTATGCTGTTCGTATTTCTTCAATAGTTGCCTTGTCTTCTCAACATCAGGGCTGATGTAAGTTCCTTTTTCATCTGCTGTATTTAATACAACAAAACCAATATCTTTTTTCTCAAAGCCGTAGTGCCAGCTATTGTTCCATGTTTTTGTCCAGCTTTCTTCATCAATCATATCATGGTTACCGTGAGATACATAGTAGGGCATCGAAAGCTCATCCCAATGTCTTTTTACCGGTTCTAAAAAAGAAATATCATTATGAAACAGATCATCATTTATAAATGCAAAATCAACTCCCCTTGCTGCTTTTTCTGCATTAATCCATGAGATCATATCGGAATGCCTTGCAGAATATTCGGTTTGGGGTTGCCCATAATGACCATCTGATGCAATAGCAACACGCAGTTTTACCCTTTTTCTTGGAGGCAGGACAAAATTGTTACCTGCAAAAGCTTTTAAAGAATTCCCTGCTCCTATCCATACAACGGAAGTTAATGCCTGCTTTAAAAAATGTCTCCTGTTATATTCCATCTTTGTATTTTAAAGTGTTTACATGCTGTCCCTTTATCGGAAGTCAATTTACTGTAATTGTATCAAAATGATTTGTGAGCGCACCTTTATGCTAGAAATAATGTTGTTGTGAAATACAAATCCTTCTTACAAGGAAAGCAAGTCACTTTAATTTAATAAGATCCAATTATTTGTTTTTCAACATTGGAAAAATATTGCGGATAGCATCATCAGAAGGTTGAGTGCCGTATTCACAAATCTCGAATGCCTCTGCATGTTCTATCGTTCCAGCTTTCTCGTTGCCATACCATTTAGCAAGAGATGTTCTTACATCAGGTGTAATGTTTACTTTTCTTTTCGCAATAAGCCACTGTAAACGTTCACTTTTACCGTTAGGTACTTCTTCTAAATAGTGACCTATCCACGGCAACCATTCATACATTTGCGATTCGTGTGCATCTAAAGCATATATTTTCTTAGGATAGATGCTGGTAATATCAATTGCTATGTCCGGACGAAAAGGATTTGGACGCTGAAAGTTATCCTGAAAGTATAAGAAGATCGGGTTCTGCTTTAAAGGACTTACCTGCGGCGCCACATTAGGAACTGCAACCATATATGCTGCATCCTGAACAATAACACCCGTATAACGATGGTCGGGATGATAATCATTAGGCCTTGGCGCTATAACTACATCAGCATTCCATTCGCGTATCTTTATTATTACCTGCATCCTTACTTCTAATGAAGGTAATAACTGGCCATCATGATTATCTAACACATCGTAAGTAACACCGAAACGTTTACCGGCTTCCTGTGCTTCGAGGAATCTTCTTTTAGCCAACGTTACTCCTTTATCCTTTTGATGACCTGCATCACCATTTGTTACCGACACAAATTTTACGGCGTATCCCATTGATGCAAGCAGAATAGCTGTTCCGCCGGCATCCTGGTCACAATCATCAGGATGAGCACCAATTACAATAATTCGTGCCTTCTTGTTTTCGTTCTGGCTTTTAATTGTAGTTATAAAACCCAGCGAGAAAGCCAGAAGTAATAGTATGAGTTTACAATTCATAAGTTGACTTGCAGCGGTATTGGCTGTATTTTAAGGTTATCTAAAGGGAATGAACATTATCTAAGTTAGTAACAAGAATTGGACTTACCGCAAGGATAACAAATACTAATCTTCCCCAGGTAAAATTTTCTTTACGAATACTTCTTCCAGCTAAGCTTTAACCAAAAAGGAACAATACTGTTATTAAAACAGTTAAAAGCAAAAATTATTCTGCAAGCAATACCAATAATTTATGAGAATATTAAAATATTCTGTTTTTGGCATAGTTATTTATTTGTTTAAACAAAGAGTTGAAATGACAGTAGAAGAGTTTAACATACTTTCTGAGGTGGGAAAGAAAGAGTTATTAATAGATGCAAAAAAAATTACGGAATATGAAGATGACATTGCAAAACATGAACTTTTCAGGATCGACAACTTTTTTGTTGAAGTAAGTATAAGTGTTACATATAGGTTTAGAAAGATTACCAATACTTACTCTTTATAAAATACCCTGGAAGCGGAAACAATACATGCTCTAATTTGCATGATTATTTTTACATTTTGTTTTCCTCTCTATATTATTTGTATTAACTGCTTGTAAGGTCAAACAGAACTATCCCTCTTTGTAAATAAACCAGCATAATAATTACTCTATAATTTTGGGGATCTTAATAATAGCTTTAAGGCTTTATTAATTTTTATT
>MWWB01000358.1_pt1 | contig 11227 bp, 7 predicted proteins | sample 1047291 | NCBI WGS metagenome assembly MWWB01 (sample SAMN06349976, study PRJNA376086) | soil metagenome | isolation source: MS4-1 sample Antarctic (ecotone) soil | place: Antarctica | reverse complement strand
AATGTTTATCAACAGCAGATGAACATCTTTCTGACTCAATTTATTTTCACTTCAGCAGCGCATACTTGGTGCAGAAAGGCGGCAACCTTTAACTGTGCCGGCCAGCCATCACTGCTTGTGCTACCAATATTTTTCTTTAAGTAACTTCAATTATCATTTATCCGTAACAAAAATCATCATGAAACGTAGAGATATTATTAAAAGCCTTTCTGCTTTGCCATTTGCCGGCAGTATTCTCGCAAGTCTTGTTCCGTCTAAAAAAGTTCAGGCTGCCCCACCACCGGCAAAGCGGGATCTTTTAAAAGAACTTGGTGTAAGAACATTTATTAATGCAAGAGGTACCATAACTTTTATGACCGGCTCTTTAATGCACGACTACGTTTTAAATGCTATTAATAATAGTTCAAAAGATTATTGCATGCTTGATGAATTACAGGATAAAGTAGGAGAGAGGATTGCAAAAATGGCTCATGCTGAAGCGGCTACCGTTACCTCGGGAGCTTTCTCTGCTATAACTTTAGGCATGGCAGGAATACTTACGGGAATGGATTTAAAAAAAGTAGAGCAACTGCCTAATCTTGAAGACGGAGGTATGAAAACAGAGGTGATTATTCAGAATGGCCATAAGATCCATTACAATCATGCGTTGGTAAATTGCGGGGTGAAACTGGTTTATGTAGAAACAGCAGAAGATGTAGATAAAGCGGTAAATGAAAAAACGGCTTCGATGCACTTTTTAGGAAGTGCAGTTTTTCAGGGAAAAATACAACATGAGGAATGGCTGGCTTTAGCTAACAAACATAATTTACCGGCGACCATTGATATGGCTGCAAACGTTCCGCCAGTGGAAAACTTATGGAAGTTCAATGATATGGGTTACAGTTTTGTTGCCATGTCTGGCGGTAAAGCCATAAGAGGGCCCCAAAGCACTGGAATACTAATGGGCAAAAAAGAAATTATTTCGGCTGCACGATTAAGCGCACCGCCAAGAGGGGCTACCATAGGCCGCGGAATGAAAGTAAATAAAGAAGAAATTCTGGGCTTGTATGTAGCATTAGAAAGATATCTAAGCAACGATCATGATAAGGAATGGAAAGAATGGGAAGACAGGGTTGCAGTTATAGAGAAGGCTGCTAAGTCGGTTAAAAATGTGACAACCAATGTGACTGTACCCCCCGTTGCCGATCATACCCCAACGTTGCAAATATTATGGGATACCGATAAGATCAAACTATCAGGAGACGAATTACTCCAGGCTTTAATAAAAGGTTCTCCTTCTATTGAAGCTTATGGCGGCGGAAAAAATTCTATAACCGTTTCTCCGTGGATGATGATAGCGGGACAGGAGAAAATTGTAGCAGCACGAATTAAGGAAGAACTGGTAAAGGCGTCAGTATAGTGCAGCGTATTATTGCTCGTCTGGTAACTGTTAGCAGTAGTCCTATTACTGTAAAGAGTATTTCTTGCCATAATATTTAAAACCAACTATACCGTTATTGTTAGCAATCATTACTGAGTCTACTGTATCTGGTGCAGAGCTACTACGAAAAACCACGATCACTTCTCTATATGTTTTGCTACCAATTAAAAACTGAAAAAGGGTTTTTGCTTGTACTCCTTCTTTTGCCTTACCCAAAACGTCCCACATTGAAAAAATATAGGTGTTATTACTTACTGCCCTTCCCTCAAGATTAGCCTTATTAAAAAGGTTAAAGTAAATAGAGTCTGTTCTTGCAGTATTAAGATAAAGGGTATTAGTGATGTATTGATAGTTGTATGTGTCCCCGCATTCACTTGTGTTTACTACTGTTGTGTCGAGCGCCCGAATGGCAAAATTTGTTACATTACCCGTATTGTCAACAAAAGCTAACTGAGTTGTACCTTTCTGTGGCAGCCAACTTTTACTACCATCTAAATGCATATCTCTCACATTACATTTACTACATTGAAAGGAGGAAGCAAGACAATGAATTAACAACAGTGTCAGTACAATGCCCTTAATTTTCATTTTATTTTGTCTTTTTAACCTAATGAATTTATCGCAATTTAAAATACTATTCGATAGAAATTTAAAATCTGCTCCTCATTCAACGCTATGCTGTTACTTACAGTTGAATGCAAAGGATTACCGCTAACATGATTGTAAAAGAATTTTACGCTTTGCCCCGTTATCTATTTTATATCTAAAGTCTTTCTTACTGCCCGTACATCACTTGCAGATACTGCCGGTGCTTTATTGCCAAAATTATTACGGATGTAGGTTAAAACCTTGGCGGCATCGTCATCACTTAACAAACTAAAGGCAGGCATTGTGTTACTGTAAGGTTTGCCTAAAACTTCTATCTCTCCTTCAAGGCCTTTTAGAACCGTCTTTATCAGCCTTTCTTTGTCCCTCATACTTCTTCCGGTTACTACCCATTCAGAACCTGCGAGCGGAGGAAAACGGTTTCCATCGCCTTTACCATTTAACTGGTGGCACGACATGCAATAGGTTGCATACACTTTTGCACCTCCGGCCGACATTCCACTTATCAGGTTGTCTTTAACTTCATCCGGACTTTTGAAGTGAGGCAACATCTTCCTTTTTTCCATTGCGGCCAACTGAGGTGCCCCAAAATTATTCTTATCTCCTCTATATCTTATTTTCCATATTTTACCTTTCTCGGTATCACTGACGTATAAAGATCCATCCGGTCCCATAGCTAATCCCATTGGGCGGTACACAGCATCGCTAACACTTATCAGCGGCTCTACCTCAGCAAAGTTGTCGGCAAAGATTTCATAAGGGCCTGAAGGAACTCCATTTTTAAAAGGAACAAAGGCGATAAAAAAACCGGACTGAGGGTAAGGAGCACGGTTAGTAGAACCGTGAAAAGCTATAAATGCACCATTTTTATAGCGCTTCGGAAATTGATTGCCTTTATAAAAAAGTAAATCATTGGGAGCCCAATGACCCGGGAAACCAATGATAGGTTTTGTAAGTTTTGCTCCGTCCCCTTCTTTTTTGCCATCTCCTCCATATTCGGGGTTTAAAAACTTCTTTTTACGTACCTGGTCATAATAGTAATAAGGCCATCCGCCGTCGAGGCCTTTATCTACTTTAAAAAATTCTTCCGAAGGTAAAAGGGCATTTTGCCATGGACTAAAAAGCTCGGGCCATAAAGAAGTTAAGTCGTCTCTGCCATGGTTTATACAGTACAAAGAGTTGTTAGTAGTATTATAATCTAAGGCTACAATACTTCTTAATCCTGTTGCAATTCTAACTCCATCTTTTTGTGTCTGCCCGATCTTGTTTTCATCAAACTGCCAAATGCCGGCATGGTCAACTAACCATGGACAATCAGGTATTCCCGGAGAGCCGGGAGTTCGGTTTTTTTCCTGGCACGAATTAGAACCGGCTCCAAAAGGAACGAACATATGCCCTTTGCCATCGAAGGCCACAGGTTTGGTGATATGTTCGTGTCGGCCATGTGCGAAATCATCTTTAAGTATCCATTCCATTTCACCTTCGGGAATTAATTTACCAGGCGTTAGTTTATACCGGAATACATTTAACTCCGAACTGAAATAGAGGTAGCCATTATGAATTCTCATTGTAGTTCCATAGCTGCCCTTGTCATCATAATTACCAAACTTTTGAATGATGTCTGCTCTGCCATCTTTGTTTGTATCTCTTAAAGCAACATTACCGCCGATGGAGTCAGGAAATCTCAGTTTCACATAAATATCTCCGTTGTTATTTACAGCAATATGTCTTGCACGACCTTCAAGGCTATCAACTACAACTATAGCTTGAAAGTTGGCCGGTAAAATCAGGCCGCCATTGCGGGTAGCTGCCGGAGGAATAGGCTTGCGAGGTTGAATTGCCCGAAAACTGATAAAAGAAAATACCATAAGAACCCCGATAACAAAAAACAGTTTTTTAAACCTATACAATTTTAAAAGAGGCGTTGTTTTGGTTACCACCTGGAAAATATATTTTACTATTAAAAAATTATTTGTAGGAGCATTGCACGTCATTTTATTGTGCGGCAAATTCTTTCATTGAATGCTTATTCCATAAGAACTTAAAAAAAATTAAGAGTATCAATGAGTGTTGGCAGCCTGGGCATTTCGCGTGTTTGCTGCAGGTCTTAAAGGAACAATTACAGGAGTTGCAATTCCATTAAAATCATAAACAATCCTACCGGCTCTAATGGTCATTTCACATTCAAACCTTTTGGTAGCAGGAATTCTATAACCTGTATAATCAAACAAACCGAATTTTCCGTCACGCATATTAAGTATAGCTATGTCTGCTTCTGAGCCTACGGAAAGATTTCCCAATTCCTCACGCTTTATTTCCTTAGCAGGATTCCAGGTACTTGCCGTAATAACACTTTTTAGATCCATTCCCATTGCAAGAAACTTGGCCATTGTGGTAAGCATATCTTTCATTGCGTTATTCATACTCCCAACATGTATGTCTGTACTGATTGAATTTGGATAAAAACCTTCTTTAACAGCAGGAACGGCTTGCGAAAATGCGAAGCTTATACCACCATAACCTACATCGAAAACAATTCCTCTTTTCTGCGCTTCCCACACGAAGGGCTTCACTTTATTGGCTTGCACATCTACGATATATTCGCGGGTTGCAAGTTGTCCGAAGCAATGCGTAAAAATATCGCCCGGCCTAAGATGCTTCGTAAATAATTCTTCTATTGATAAGGGCGGATTACTGCCACCGAAATCTACCATTACAGGAATATTACCTGCCAGCTTTCCCGCCTCAACGGCCCTGTCTACGGGCGTCCATTCAGGACCTTCATAATGGGCAACTTTAAAACCCACGATGTTATCTTTATACCGTTTAGCAACATTGGCAGACATCTTAGCATCCATGTCGTTTGCATTCTGCTCGTATCCGCCCCTCATTCCCTCACCTACAATATTTAAAAACGCAAGTACCCTGGTCTTCGATTCATCAATAGTTTGCGCCTTGAAAGTTGGAAAAGTACGCCAGCCAGAACTCCCTGCATCTACAACGGTGGTAACACCACTTCTAAAAGTAAATCCATCGGGTGGCAAAGCAAGGTTGCCATTCTCATATTGATGGTTAGGTTCAGTACCCCAGAAGTTATGTGAATGAATATCAATTAAACCGGGAGTAACTAACATGCCTTTGGCATTTACCACTTGTATTGCCTGTTTAGCATCAATATTTTTTGCCACCTGTACAATCTTGCCATCATTAACTGCAATATCCATTATCCCATCAATGTTGTTTTTCGGATCGATAACGCGGCCTCCTTGTATTACAATCGAATAAGACTGCGCATTAATAACAGCAAAAGGAATAAAAACAGCAAGTAGTAATAGTAATTTTTTCATCTGATAAAAAATTTAAGAGATACAATATAAGTACCTATACTCTTGTGAGACTTTAATTTTTTAGTTGAGTATCATAGATCGGGTAAGGCAGTAATATAACCTGCTATACCATGAGTAAAGGAAATTGGAAAGTAGAGATTGTTTGACTTGCATTAAACATAAGCAATGCAGTCCATCTCGACCAGAGAATCACCGGGCACTCCGCCTTTGGCTACCGCTACAGTTGTACGTACAGGAGGCTTTTTACCAAAGCGGCCTTTATACACCTCATTCATTCCTTTGTAGTCGGCAATGTCATTAAGGTAAACATTTACTTTAAGAACTTTCTCCATAGAAGATCCTGCTGCTATCAATCCTTTCTCCAGTTCTTTCAGCACAATTTCGGTGTGTGCCTTAATTTCAAATGGTGCAACATGTGCTCCTTTTCCGGCAATAAAAACAAGACCACTAAATGTTGTTGCCCCGGAGAATAATGGAACATCCTGGTCTTCTTCTATATCAAAAACTTCTTTTTCAGCACTGCTATTGTTAGTAGTTTTTGCACTTGCAGCAACACCAAAACCGGCAAAACCAATAACAGAGGCAAGAAGCTTTTTCATTACCGATCTACGTTCGTTCTTCATTTTTATAGTTTTAAGTTATAAATTATTTTGTTTGTAGAATGATAGAAACAAATGTGCCCATACACCTAATTATTTTAAATGGGGAGTAGTTATAAAACTGTTGTAAAATAAGAGTTTTAGATTAAAAACCAGCACTTGTTTTTTAATGAACGGTGGGGTTAGCAAAATGAGTTAGCTGGTTTTTTACCTTTTAAAATCCTTGCGCTTAAACTTATTATTATTGGCAGCGAGAAACACTGCGGGAAAAAATTTACAACGATTTGTTTTATATATTCGTTTTTCAGGGTTGTTCACTAAACTTCCTTTTATGACGAAAGCCTGTCTTATTGTTTTTATACTTTCTTTTTTTGCAATAGGTGCTAAACCTATTGATCAGTTTCCCCTGGCTAACATTACTAACGGAATAATTAATGCCCGCTTATACTTGCCCGATTCCACAAAAGGATATTATCGGGGATCGCGGTTTGATTGGTCGGCAGTAATGCCGGATCTGCAGTATAACGGCCATACTTATTTCGGACAGTGGTTTGATAAATACAGCCCGACTCTTCATGATGCTATTATGGGTCCGGTTGAAGATTTTCTTCCTGTTGGTTATGATAAAGCGGGAGTTGGTGAGAGCTTTTTAAAAATTGGCATCGGTATGGTTTCTAAACCTGAAGAACCCAAATATTCAATTGTAACTCCTTACAAAATTTTAAACGGCGGTGTGTGGAAGGTTAAAAAGAAATCGGATAAGGTAGAGTTCATGCATAAGCTTAACGACAAAGAATATGCATATGAATATAAAAAAACAGTTCAATTAATAAAAGGTAAACCGGAAATGGTTTTATCGCATACACTGAAAAATAAAGGGAAGCAAACAATAGAAACGGATGTATACAATCACAATTTTTTTGTTATAGATAAACAACTTGTAGGACCTGACTATGTGGTTAAGTTCCCCTTTAATCTTGCCGGGCAACCGCCGGGAGCCGCAGCATTGGGAGAGTTAAAAAATAATCAAATCATATTCCTCAAAAACCTTGCGAAGAGTGAGCACCTTTATTATTCATCCTTGTCAGGATTTAGTAATAGTGCAAACGATTATGATATAAGAGTTGAAAATCAAAAAACAGGCGCGGGAGTGAGGATTAGAAGTGACCGGCCTCTTTCAAAATTAGTATTCTGGTCTGCTCAAGCTACAGTCTGTCCTGAACCTTATATCCATATTAAAATAAATCCCGGAGAGGAATTTAGCTGGAAAACTTTTTATGAATTCTATACTTTATAAAAACAATTTAAAATTAGAGATGGAGAATAAGTTGACATCCTTTGTTGTGGGTCTTTTACTATTTACCAGTTGTAAAGATCGTGATGCGGAAAAAAGCAGTGTAATGCAAGCCGGACAAAATTATCCTGCTTATGGCGGCAATAAAGCCGGCAATCGATATTCTCCTTTAAACCAGATTAATGTTGACAATGTTAAAAACCTGCAGGTGGCATGGACTTATTTTGCTAATGATCCACAGGACACAAGTGACGGTAAGCCACCGAGATTAAGGGAAACACAGTGCCAGCCTATTGTTGTAAATGGTATTCTTTATGGTACCTCTGCTGAAGTTAATTTGTTTGCCTTAAATGCCGCCACTGGTGAGCAGCTTTGGAAATTTGAACCTGTAAAGGATAAGCAAAAATTTGGTGCAAACAGAGGAGTAATGTATTGGGAAGATGGTGATGACAAGCGTATTCTTTTTTCACAAGGCGCTTTTATTTACGCCGTAAATGCATTAACCGGTAAATCCGTTACAACCTTTGGTAGCAATGGAAGAGTAGATCTGCATGAAGGATTAGGTACTAATCTCAACCATGATGTGAGTGTCTTATCAGTTAGCGCAACAACTCCCGGTGCGGTTTATAAAAATACGCTTGTAATGGGTTCAAGCGTGTCAGAGGCTGGAGATGCAGCGCCCGGCCATATTCGCGCATTCGACATAGTAACAGGTAAATTGAAATGGGTATTTCATACAATACCGCAGCCTGGAGAACCCGGTTACGAAACCTGGCCGAAAGATGCTTATAAAAAGATTGGGGCAGCCAACAATTGGAGCGGTTTGGTAGTAGACGATAAGAGAGGTGCGGTTTACTTTGGAACGGGCTCACCCGCCGCCGACTTTTATGGCGGTGATCGTGAAGGTGCAAACCTTTATGCTAATTGTATCATGTCCCTTGACGCGGAAACCGGTAAGTTGAATTGGTACTATCAAACAATTCATCACGATCTGTGGGATCGCGACCACCCTTGTCCTCCTAATTTAACTACCATAAAACGCGATGGTAAAACGGTTGATGTAGTAGTACAAGCCACCAAAGACGGATTGGTTTATGTGCTGGACAGGGATAAAGGAACGTCTTTATTTCCTGTTGAAGAGCGACCGGTTCCAACTAAAGGACTTCCCGGAGAGCACCCTTACCCGACACAAAAGTATCCCCTCAAACCTTTGCCGTTTGCGCACCAGGTATTTACAGAAGCAGACATTACAGACCTTTCACCCGAAGCTCATGCTTTTGTAAAGAAACGTTTCCTTGAAACGCCCCAACCTAATCATAAATTCTTACCTCCAGACACTATTGGCACTATCCTCTTTGGTTACAGTGGTGGTGCCGAATGGGGAGGTAATGCAATAGATCCTGATGGCATTCTATACCAAAATTCAAATGATCAACCCTGGGATTTAATTATGCAGAATGAGGCAGCACTAACAAAGGAAATGGCTAACCTTTCGCACGGCAATGCTCTTTACTTAAAAAATTGTTCATCCTGTCATGGCTCCGACCGAAAGGGTAGTGGCAACGCTTTTCCAAATCTTCTTAAAATAAGTAGCCGCCGTTCCTTTGAACAAATTAATACTGTAATAAAAACAGGCATCGGTAGAATGCCTTCTTTTCAACAAATTTCTGACGAAGACCGAAAGGCAATTGTGAACTATCTTCTTGACAAAGAAATTAAGCCGGCACGGGTTCAGGGCGAACATAGCGTAAACGTGCCGACCGTACAGGAAAAAAAACAGAATTTTCCTTATGCTCCCAGGTATATAAATAAAGTGTGGAAACCGTTTAAAGACCAGGATGGCTATAATGCCGTTAAGCCGCCCTGGGGAACGCTTAATGCCATTAACCTTAATACAGGTGACTATGTGTGGCGGGTGCCTCTTGGAGAATATCCGGAACTTACCAAAAAAGGTATTCCGATTACAGGCACCGAGAGTTATGGAGGTCCTTGTGTAACTGCCGGGGGTCTTATTTTTATTGCCGGTACCAAGGATGACCGAATTCGTGCTTTTGATAGAAAGACAGGTAAAGTAGTATGGGAATATCAATTGGCTGCAGGTGGCTATGCAACTCCTGTTACCTACGAGGTTAATGGCAAGCAATATGTGGCCATAGCAGTGGGTGGAGCCCGGGGTGGAAAGCCGGGTGGTTGGTATATGGCTTTCGCACTTAAATAGTATAATGGGTTTTGCCTGGCTCATTACAAGGAATATGTATTTTCTAAGAAGCTGTCTTATTTACCTTACTGAATTATATTGATAAGAAAAGTTGAACCACAGTCAACGACAGCGGGCAGAAGCCCGAAGGGCTTCAATGTGAATAGCTCCGGGTGTAACCCGGAGAGTGACGGTATGAATGGATTAAGACAACCACGAAGTGGTTGAATGTGAATAACCGAACAACACCGTTAACAAAGAAACAAGTACACAATTCCCGAATAAAGCATTTCTTCTCTTTTACACAGATAAATTATGAGCACCTACAAGCAAATCTTTTATCAAATAATATTTGGTACTAAAAGCAGGGAAACAACTTTAACGGAAGCTCATTGTGAAGATCTGTACAAGTATATCTGGGGTGTAATAAAGAATCATAATTGTAAGCTTTACCGCATTAAATGGCATTGAAGAACATATTCATATTTTCTCTGACCTTCATCCTTCCATCTTGCTTGCCGGTTATATCAAGGATATAAAAGTATCCAGCAGTTTGTGGATGAAAGGAAGTGGTTTGTTTCCTAATTTCAAAGGCTGGCAGGATGCATACGGTGCCTTCACTTATTCCAGCAAAGAAAAAGATGTCATTATTGATCACGTTAAAAATCAAAAAGAACATCACAAGTCAGTCCGCCGGAGGCGGATTATGATGAGTACAAGCGGTTGTTGATAGAGAATGGAATTCAGTTTGATGAAAAATATTTATTGTAGAGATTTTCACATTCAACCCCTTTGGGGTTGTCGGTGGCGATTCAACTATACTTCACCGGGTTGTACCCGGAGCTATTCACATTGAAGCCTTTCAGGCTTGAAGAAGCGGCACAACTACATTAAAGCCCGAAGCTGCACAAGGAGACCTGATGAACCAATCCAGTCAAATAGGGAGGAAACGATGATGCCATAAAAACAACCTGTCGGTACCAAAAAATAAAATTTAGACAGAGTCCGCAGGTGAAATAAAACTCTTAAAAAAAACAAATGATCAACAAATTTTAATTATTTTTCATTTCTATTCTATCACTTATCTAACGAAATCACTAAACCATATCTCCTACAAACTATAAACAGCTCGGCTTTTAATGATAGCAGGTTTTTGTAGAAACGCTTCACAAAAAGATACCACAGAAGGAGTTCGCGGCATAAATGAATAGTAGTAAGATTTTGATAGCAGAAATTGCTAACATTAGCGACATGGTATTTCCAAAATCTTATGGACTCAACTTAACCGATCTTGAAAATAACTTTAAGAAGATTGGCGACAGACCTAAGAATTAGCACCGAAAAAATTATTCAAATATCATATAGTGCAAACAAAAAGCTGGAAATGTTTAAACATTTACCTCATTAAGAGTTTACAGTCGCAGTAACCAAAACCAATTTTTTTATCTACTAAGTACAAATTTTATGCAAGTAACACAACGTTGCAATTCTGCTCTTTCTACTTTTAATCAACAGTTTTATTTAATCTTCAAGCCGGGCTTTCTTTTAACCTTTATATTCTGCTTAAACGTTGCATCAAGCGGGTTCTCCCAAAATTCAAACGCAATAGAAGGTATAGTAACCAATAATGCGGGGAACGCAATGCAGGGAGTAAGCATTACTTTAAAGAATGCTAATATTGGAACATCCACTAATTCAGAAGGAAAATTTTCTCTTACTGCTCCTGCAAATGGTGTTTTGGTATTTTCTTCAATTGGTTTTACT